>JACCEC011394310.1_pt1 | contig 10354 bp, 12 predicted proteins | sample 7450121 | NCBI WGS metagenome assembly JACCEC01 (sample SAMN15323455, study PRJNA562643) | freshwater metagenome | isolation source: river surface water | place: USA:Blue River Watershed | collected 2017-08-18 | reverse complement strand
CAAGTGGGCATGGGCATGGCCGACACCGGAAAACGCTGCGTGGTAGGCGCCTTGCACGTAATTTCTAGGCTGCTGCTTGAGTTGCTCACCACAAAGGTGGCCGGCGCCGTAAAGCTCCAGCGGCCAACATCGTTCTCTGCATAGCAAGTGGCTTTGACGGTGCGGGTTTTGCACATCAAGCGCACCGTCACCTTTTGTTTGTCTTCGTTCAGAAAACTGGCGCACCCCGACAGGCCAAAGGCCAGCAACAGCACCGTGGCCCAGGCCAGTGGCCGCTTTCGTTCAGGGAAGTTCATCATGGGTGCATTTCAAAAAAGTTTGACCTCCCTGATTCGACAGTACAAGCCACAACTTGAGGGCAGCCGAGGGTTAGCCTGCTTACTTGGTGGGCAACAAGTGCGCCACGTCATACGTCAGTGCATGCGGCTTGCTAAGCAGGTTGATCAAAATCATGGCCCTGGCCTCGCCGTCTTCTTCCAGGTACACCGCCTCCAGGCCCTTGAGTGGCCCATCTGCTACCACCACCGTGTCGCCCGCCTTGAACATCTTTTGAACTGGCGCCTCAGACTGCTGCCGCATGCCCTGTACCCAAGCATCGGGCACCTTGGCAGGCGTGGTGCCAAAGCGCACCAGGTGGCTAACGCCTTTAGAAGAGCGCACCACCGACAGGTCTTGCATTTGTTCCGTTAAGCGCAAAAACATGTACAGGCTGAACAGCGGCTCTGTGACGGTTTGCAGCTTGCCCCTGCGCACCTTTTGAATGCTCAGCATAGGCAGGAACACCTCAAAGCCCTGGTTTTCTAGGTTCTCCTTGGCCCGCAGCTCAGAGCGTGGCTTGCTCTGCACCACGTGCCAAGAGGGGGCCAAAATTTCTGCTGGGATGGGGGCGTTCATGATGTTGATTTTAAGGGGAGTCTCTGTGAACAAAGCCTCTTAGCCACATGTCCACTTTGGCCAAGTTCAACTCACCAGCCTCCAGCATGCCCATGATGTCGGCATAAAGCTGAGCCGGTCCTCGGTTAAGTTTGTAACCGTTCAATCTTAAAAACACGTCCATAGCTGCAAAAGCAATGCGCTTGTTGCCGTCCACAAAAGGGTGGTTCATGGCCAAGCTTTCCATCAGGGCAGCTGCCTGCTCTATGGTGTCTTTGTAGTAGCCCGTTTGGGGCCTGTAGAGGGCTGCCTCCAACGTGCCAGGGTCTCTAACTCCCGGTAAGCCGCCGTAGCGGTGAATTAAGACTGTGTGCATGCCCAGCACATCCGCCACTGTAAGGTAATCGGTAGACACTTAAAGTATCAAACTGCCTACTTGGCAAGGTCTCTGTAGAGGCTGTCAAACTCCTCAAGGCTTGAGGCAAAAGTGGCCATCACGTGCTGACGTGGCCGGCTCTTGCTTTGTCTCTCCAGGTAGTCGCGCATGGCATCGTCTAGCACGGCCTGAAACTGGCGCCCCTGCGTGGCCGCCAACTCTCTAAGTGCAGCCAGCACATCGGGCGAGGCCTGCGAGGAAAACTTTTCACGTTGAAGCGTTGACACAATTGACTCACTTTACCCATAGGTTTCAAGATTCGTCATGATAAATCAAGATAAATCTTGATGCAAGCTTGCCATTGGCTAAATCAGATCCAACATTATTCGCAAATTTGCGCCATGTCCGCCAGGCAAACTGGCTACCGGCTCTGCACAGCCAAAGTAATCGTGATGTCCTCTAGGGGCACGTCGGCAAAGCCGAACCTCACGCCAGTGGCTTGCGCGGCAATGGCGTCTGCCACCTCCATGCCCTGCACCACCTTGCCAAACACGGCATAGCCTGGGTTGGCCGCGTTTTTGTAGTCCAAAGACAGGTTGTCTACCAGGTTGATGAAAAACTCCGACGTGGCCGAGTTGGGCACATTGGTTCTGGCCATGGCCAGCGTGCCGCGCAGGTTAGACAAGCCCTTGTTGGACTCCAGCTCAATGGGGCCAACAGATGAAGTGCGCTTGAGCATGCCCGTGGTGTAGCCGCCCCCCTGAACTACAAAGCCCGCAATGACCCTGTGAAACAGCGTGTCCTTGTAAAAGCCACTGCCCACGTAACTCAAAAAGTTGTTGGTAGAGATTGGCGCCTTGGCAGGGTCAAGCTCCAAAGTGATGGCGCCCTTGCTTGTGACCAAGGTCACCTGTGGGTTGGGTACCGTCACAGTAGTTGAATAAACCACCTCGCCCTCAACCGTTTTGAGGGTCAGGGGTATGTCGCCCACGGTCTTGGGCACGCAATTCAACACAAGCAAGTCTGTGGTGCTGTTGGCAGCAAAGCTGGGGTTGGTGCAAGCGCCGCCCGTGTCCACCACCAAAGATGAGCGCAGGTCCTTGCCGCCTAAGTACACGGTAGCGGTGCGGCCGTAACTGATGGACTGCACCTTGACTGCCGTAACCACTGGAGAAAAGCCCGAACTGCCACCGCAAGCAGAAAGCAAGCTCACTACGAATAAAGCAGTAACAAATGACCCAAATACTTTGAACAATTTCATAGACATTAATGTAATGCCTTGCGTTGAGATAACAAAAAATCACCATCAATGCGAAGTGCCAAACTGGCGATGTCGCTCTTAGACACCCCAACCGCCTCAAAATGTGCTTGCCAAGTGTTGACCACATCAATCACCCTCTTTACCTCTACAGAAGCCTGAGAAGCAGAATAACCAAACGCTTCACACTCCGACATGGCATTTACCAAAGTGGCATCTTTGCCATACACCCCACAAACGAACTCCTGAAACCCCTGGCCGGAGTTTGTAGGAAGCAAGTCATAAGCAGGCGCCAATTTGATCTGGCTGTTTTCAAAAGGTTGCAGCACCAGCAAGGTGTGGTTCTTTTCATGATCATCGGTGTTATCCATCAAGATGCTGAACACCATACGCCTGAACAATTCCTGTACGTCACTTAAATGGATGTTGTTATGTTTCACACCATCGCGCCTTAGCAATCGGGCCAACGCGGGGTAACTCATTTGGGGCTCTTGGCCCAATGGCGTGCAAGCCCGCAACGCAGTACCTGCCGAGAGGCAATGAATGCGCCTGCCTTGGTCTCGGTCAAAACGCTTTATGGCCAGGGCATGAAAACCTGCCAACTTGATCACTTGCGTTTGAGCCACTGTAATGCCCGCCTTCTGCGCCAGCGTCATTGCGGCATGCTCTACTAAGGGCGCATCAATGGGTTCGTTGTTGAAAAACTTGATGACCCACTGATCACCGCCAATACTGATCAAAGCCTTGGGCTTGGGGCCACCCATTGGGCTACCGCCACCTTCAACCATCTTTGCCTCTAGCACGCCCAAGGGCTCTGCTGCTTCAATGCTGCGTGCAACCTCACTTAAATATTGCGCGTCTGACAGAACTGGCAATGGGCTTGCAGCGCAAGGCAAGTACTGAGAGGCAGAAGTTGAAACACCCAGAGCGCCAAATCGATCGTCCCCTGCAAAGTACAAATATTCCATGAGTGACAAACGATCTGGTTTGTCTACAAATCGAATAACTTTTTCTCCCCAACGATCGGGGCGGGCGTCGTCCACTGCGCCAGCAGCGCGTTGAGAGTTTGAAAGAAGAATGTCTGGTGGTTGGTGCCGATTGCTTAGCAAAGGCAGATCTTTGCTAAGAGGAAATCCAGCAGTGAGCCAAGCTGCGTTGTATAGCAAAGAGATGCCATCGCCGTCGTCTTCTAATTTCAGAAGGCCTATGTAAATGGGCGCGGAGGGTATGCCAAGGAACCAAAGGTGCAATACATGTAACTGCGAAGTAGCGGTGTCCAAAGATGGCCCTTATAGTAATTAGCTTGGTCAAAAGTGCCAATGCCTATTCGCAACAACTTTGATGATAGAGGATCAATTGACTCAAAAAGCTCAACACCCTCAAAATCACACAGATTGATTTACATCTAAACTCTTTATATGTTTCCCGAACTCAAGCCCTACCTCACAGCACTTGTGATGCCGCCAGCATCGCTGTTGATTCTCATCGTACTCGGATGTTTGTTGATCAAATCGAACACTAAGCTTGCTAGGCGAATCATTTTGAGCAGTGTGACAGCACTTTGGCTTCTGTCGACAAACGTGTTCTCAGTATGGCTTCACAACCAGGTGGTACCACCGTACTCAACAGTCACGGCAGCGCTTCTCAAAGAAAAGTCTGTGCAAGCAATCGTTGTACTTGGGGCAGGCGTGGTCACAGGGTTGCCTGGCGGAGATCAGCAGATGACCAGAAATTCGCTTGAACGACTGCGCCTAGGGGCGCAGCTCTCAAGGCAGAGTAGCCTGCCGCTGGTTTTCAGTGGCGGATCTGGGTGGGGCGCAAAAGATACTAGCGTCTCTGAAGCGGAGGTTGCTGAAGCGGTGCTTCTCAACGCATTTGATTTGAGTCTCAACTTCAAGGAATCGAGCTCAAGAGACACCCAAGAGAACGCCGCTAATTCTTGGGCACTACTGTCTAAGCAAGGCATCACCAAGATTGCACTGGTGACTCACACTACCCACATGCCACGTGCGAACCTAGAATTTAAAGCGCTTGGCTTCGAAGTTACTGAAGCCGCAGTTGGCCAGCCAACACTGGGGAGCGCGACTGTTTTGGGTTGGCTACCTGGAGCCTCTAATTTGGAGCTAAGTCAGTCAGTGCTTCGCGAATTGCTCGCGAAGTTAGTCCAAAAAATAAAGTCGATCTAGGCCATGCCTAAGTTTGTGGTGTACGTGATCGTTGGCTCATTGAGTGCGATCATTGATCTGACAACTCTAAACATACTTATCAGTCTGGACACAACTCAATGGCTCGCTGTGACCGTCGCATTCGTTGCTGGATTTGTGTTTAACGTCAAGGCCCACGCCTTATTTACATTTACAACTCCGCTGACAAGCAAGTCAGCTCTTAAATTCACGGCAGTAGTTGCAGTCAACTATCTACTGACGTTGCTGATAGTTGAATCACTCACTGCACTCTCTTGCAGCCTGATGACTGCAAAGGTGGTTTCTCTGCCAATCATTGCCGTCTCTGGCTACTTGTTAGGTAGACACTGGGCCTTTAAAGATTAGTACTGATTTGATCTTCTACAGAAGATTTGTCCACTTGAGACAACTTCAGCTGTATGCTGGCAACCTGCCGCGTAAGCTGCGCGTGCTTTCGCTTGAGGTCCGAGATCATGACCAAGAGAATGACTGCGACTGTCACTAGCCCAGCAATTGCAAGTGCAACCACCGCCATGGAGGGCGTGCCAAACTCAAAGAATTGCGCGAGCTTCTCAACCCAGTAGGGGCTAAAGCTCAATGCCAGTACGCCGACGATCAGCACCAAAGTCAATGATGCCAAGTCCATGCCTAGCCGCTGGCGCTGCACCAGCATGAGCAGGAACCACACAAATCCAAAAAAGAATAAGAGTTTGTAAATCATTTAGGGTGCATTCTCAGCGCGTAAAGAAGCATCATGAGGGATGAGCGAAGCATGATCATCATGCCGGCCAACCAATTGATGCTCGACTGGCCGTGATTACGCTCGAGCTGTTCAACAGGGTGCGCCTCAATCCTTAGCGTGGCTGCATGAAATATACAAAGCAACTGCACCTCACAGTATCGCTCTAAGTAAGCGCCCTGAGCGATCATTGCCGCGCCTCTGTTGATAGCAAAAAAACCCGTGTACCAGTCATTTACATGGCTCTTGAATATCAATCGTCCTAGCCAAGCTGTGAATGATTTTGTGACAGATCCCATCACTGCCTTTGGCGTGGTCATAGAACTGTGATTGACACGCTCACCCCAAACAACGTCAGCAAGGTTCGAGGAAATTTTTTCTTTCAAGCCCTCAATTTCGCTTAGCGGATGCTGTCCATCCGCATCGAGCCTTACAAGGCATTCAAAGTTTCCTTGCATCATGTAGTCAATTGCAATGCTGGTGGCCAGTCCTAATCCTTCATTACTAGCAAGCCTTACCAGGCAAAACCTTTGTGCTTCATGACGAGAGGTTAGGTCCAAGTCAATAGCTGGTGTAGAACCATCATCAACAACCAACACGCTAGCATTCTGAAATTGATTCAATAATGAACTCACAATTGCAGGAAGCCCTTTTTGATCGTTAAAAGTAGGGATAAAGAAAAGGATTTTCAAAACATTAATTCTTTTCAAAACCGAACTGCTGATAGCCCCAGCGACCCGCTCTGCTCCAAGCTCGAACTCCCCACAATAACAAGATTGGCGTTAGAGCTAATAGATACCTCTCCTGCGATGCGCCTATGAAAATAGGCAGCATGAAGAAGAAGACAAACCACCGTTCAAACTTCTCTGCGGCAAAAAAAAGGTAAATTAATCCTGGCATAAACAACAACCCTGGCAATGCTCGGGCAACAACGAGCCACGCGTCAACTGAAGCATAGCTAGGTCGCAATCCTACTGCGTGCATCAGTTTAGAGATTGCAAACAGCAACCAAGACAATGGTTGAGAAATCCATGCTGGGACTTCCGTCCCAAGTCCCTTGTAATACTCTGAAGGATAAAACCCCCAGTAGTGTGTTGCGCCTGCATTGCTGTCGTGTACCCAATAATACGGGAGGTAGTAGATGAGCATATAAACCCCAACCAGCCCCCAAAACAAACTCCACATGATCCAAGACTTAAAATTTTTGACTCGCCATGCCAGAAAGCTCATCATTGGAAGTAAGGCCAACGCGTTGGGCTTGGCCAACAAGAGTAGCAACATCGCAATTCCGGCAGCATTCCACGCCCCAGCCTTATTTTCTAGCACTGCCCTTGCACCTAACAACCAAAGCGCAATCAGGCACGCATAAAGTAAATCTGTGCTCACCAAAAATGAGTAGTAAACAAGTGCCGGAAAACAAGCGCACAAAATCTGGAGCCACAGAGGCTCACCTCTATCTCGCAATAGTTTTGACCAGTGCCAGCCTAAGAGAGCTCCTGCAATTTGATAGGCCCATGACAACAAATTCCTGGTCTCCTCATAGCTTGTCAGGCCTATCAGCATCGGATAAACGGGCCCTGGCTTTATTTGCTGCACCTTCAACCATGCAAAAGCACCACGCCAGTCATCGAGCAATAAATTAAAAAACTTAAGCGGTCTGTAAATTTCGGACCAAGCGTTTGAGGCACTGTTTTTGTAGAGTAGAAAATCAAGAAACGCTGGCTCGCCACCCAATTTAATTCGTATGCCACTGTCGTTGAAAATGTTGGCGCCTTCAAAAATCAAAATCGCACACAGTCGACTGATGATGATGGCCAAAATTAAAGCCACTGGCATCCAATATGGGTGTCCGATGACCAGCTTAACAAATCTCATCAAGTACCTGCAAGTAAGCGTCAATTACCCGCTGTTCGTCAAATCTCTCTTCAACGTACTGTCGACTTGACTCCCCCATTTGCGCTAACTGTACAGCTGGCATTTGCAAGATGGCTTCCATTTGATTGGCCAGATCTTGAGCATCGCGCGGTCGGCACAGCAAACCATTGAAGCCATGTTGCACAACCTCACGACATCCGGGGACATCTGTGGCAACCAAGGGGCGACCCATGGCCGCAGCCTCTAGCAGTGTGCGGGGTGTACCCTCGCGATAGGATGGTAAGACCACACAATCCGCAAGCGCTAAAGGCCCACGCACGTCAGCACTGCTGCCCCAGTAGGTCACCCAACCCTTCTCCTGCCATGAGGCTAATTGTTCCTCTGACACAGCATTAGGATTTTGAGAGTCCTTGAATCCGAGCAAGGCAAATTCGGCCCAAGGATAGCTTGACTTGAGCAGGCAAGCGGCCTCGGAAAATTCCTGCACGCCCTTGTCCTTGAGCAAGCGCGCCACCAATAAAAAAACAAAGCGACGTTCATTCGTACTTTTACCATCTACCTTGTACGCATGCCGCAGGCCTGGTAAGGGTACTGGTCGAAAGCGCTGCAAGTCCACGCCAGAGCCAGGCAACACTGCGCATTGCGCAGCTTGCACCAAACCCATTTCTACGAATTGCTGATAATCATCCGGGTTCTGAAAAAAAACCCGCTTCGAGCGGGTCAGGGCAAAGCGATAGAGGGTTGTAAGCACATGCGCTAGCCAGCCGCCCTTGATAAAGGCCGAGCCCAGACCAGCAATGTTGTTAACCACAGGAATGCCCAGCGCATGAGCCGCTATTGAGCCATAAACATTTGGCTTGGCGGTATAGGCCATCAGCACATCTGGCTGCACGCGCCGAAGATGGCGCACAAAGCGCCATAGCAGCATAAGTTCAAATAAAGGGTTTGTGCCGTGCGCGCGCATAGGCAAATGCACAAACCTTGCCCCAAAAGCCTGCAAGGCAGGCACGTGCTCGTCAGCCGGCGCGATCAGCACAACCGTGTGACCACCGGCCAGCAAAGCCCGAATCAAACCGGCTCGAAAATTCAACAGGTTCCAGGCTGAATTGAGAGCAATCATCACCTTCATTGCAAGAGCCAAACCCAAGGATAAAACTGGTACGGTACCCATAAATGACTGTGGTCTGCATAAAACATCCAGACAAACTGCACAGCCAACGAATACAACAACACACCAACTAGCCAAGGAAGCTGCGCATTATGGTTGCGAGCCATAGCCGCGGGCCACCGTGACCAAACATACAGCTGCAGGGGAATCCAGTAGAGAGCCACCCTGTCTACCGCTGTGGAGGAAGGTGAGACAGCCAGCAAGCCAATAAACGCAAGCCCCCCGAATGACATCCAGGTCCAAAATGTTCTTTGAGCGTCAGTCAAATCAAACCGCTGGCGAAACACCAAAAACACAACCGCAGGAACTGCGTTCATGGCAATACGAATAGCCGCACCCGACGAGGAATATTGATCTGTGATGTAGCCCGCAACCAAGTTGTCGACATATTCGGACAGCAATAAGAAGAACAGCAACACTGCGGTCAGCAGTACACCCGTCAAAGCCACCCAATTTTTACGTCCTGCAAAAATGGCCATAGGAATCAAAATTAAAGCCGTCTTGTGAAACAAAGCCGCAAGCACGACCCATCCCAAAAACTTGGCCATGCTACCTTTATCAAGCGCCACAAGCCCCAGCATGACCAAGCCAATGGCAACCCCTTGACGGGTGTAACCCATGGCAACCACGATAACCAAGTAGGGCACTGCCACTGCTAGAGACAACCAAGGCCGGGGACTGTTGTGGCAAAAAACCATCAAACCAAAAGCGAACACCAAGGCGCAAACAAGATTTACACCATAAATGTCCGCTCCAGCATGGGCCGACAACCAAGTCAAAGCTTTGTAAGCCGTGTCACCATTTTGTGCCATTGCCTCAGCAAAACTTTGTTGCAATGCGGCATCAATCGTTGGCAAGTAATTGCCCCAATCACCACCCACTTGATGCCGCCACCCTATTAGTAGAAGCAACAACACAAAATAAATCTGGAAGCTGAGCCCCCATGATCGCTCTGTCAGCGATTCACCAACGACACGCGGCCTCCCTATGGCAGCCAACCAAGGCACCAACAAGAGCAACCAATAAAGTGTCATGTCAGTGGTTCTTTTCCAGCCAAGCTTGGAACATCAACACCGCCCAAAGTTTGGCCGTGTGATCTCGCTTGCCACACAAATGTTCGGCCCAAGCTTGACGAATGGGTTCTGGCCTTAAAAAACCTTCTGTCTGCAAGCGCTGCACGCTAAGCAGGTTTTCAGCCCATTCACGCAATGGCCCTCGCAACCACTGCCCAATAGGTGTAGCAAAGCCCGCCTTTGGCCGCTCAATCAATTCTTTGGGTACGTATTTGTAAAGCACCTGCCTTAACGCCCACTTGCCTGAATTGTCTCTCAACTTCATATGCAAAGGTAGCCGCCAAGCCAGCTCCACAACCCGGTGGTCCAAAAATGGCACCCTTGTCTCCAAGCTGCAGGACATGGCAGCACGGTCTACCTTACATAAAATGTCATCGGTCAAATAGGACATGCTGTCCCTATACATCATGGGCAATGGTTGCTCCATTTCTGTCCGAGGCAAATGATCGTCCAAAAGGCTAGCTGGTTCGATAATCCTTACGCCGTTTTCACCCAAGACCAAATCGGCAGGGTCTGCCCACTCGCTGACCAGACTGCGATACAGGCTATCAATATCGCGCACATGACTCAACCGATTTGCCAATTTGTGGACCTTATCACCCAAGTGACCCACGCCGTCACCTCGCCCTAAAAAAGTTGCCCCTAGGGCATTCCAACCAGAGACCGGTAAAGCCGCCATGGCACTACATAAAAGTTTGCGAACAGGTAAGGGCAACACCCTCAGGCGCTTCCAGATTCGCGGCCCCCAAAAGTATCGGTTGTAACCTCCAAATAGCTCATCGCCCGCGTCTCCACTCAAGGCCACCTTT
>JACCEC012603350.1_pt1 | contig 10356 bp, 9 predicted proteins | sample 7450121 | NCBI WGS metagenome assembly JACCEC01 (sample SAMN15323455, study PRJNA562643) | freshwater metagenome | isolation source: river surface water | place: USA:Blue River Watershed | collected 2017-08-18 | reverse complement strand
CGTTTTGAATTACTCAAGGCCGTCGATGCCAGCAAAGACCAGAGTTATTTCCTGCATCGACTCAATCAATCCCAGTTGTCGCGCACACTCTTCCCGCTGGGCGAGCTGCAAAAAACCGATATCCGTCGTATCGCCAGCGAACTGGCGCTGCCAAACGCCCGCAAGAAGGATTCGACCGGCATTTGCTTCATCGGCGAGCGTCCGTTCCGCGAATTTCTGAATCGCTACCTGTCTTTCCGACCCGGCCCGATGATGACGCCGGAGGGTGACATCGTGGGTGAGCATGTCGGACTGTCCTTCTACACCCTGGGCCAGCGCAAAGGCATAGGCCTCGGGGGCAGCCGCAAGCACCGCAATGACGATGGCAATCACGATGCCTGGTATGTGGCGCGCAAGGACATCGCGACCAACACGCTGTATGTAGTGCAGGGTCATGATCACCCCTGGCTGCTCTCTGCCGGGCTGGCAGCCGATCAGGTGAGCTGGGTCGCCGGCTCAGCCCCGGCCGAGGGTCCCGTCTCCGCAAAAACCCGCTACCGGCAGGCCGACACCGCCTGCACCCATGCGTCCCTGCCCGGTACTGGCTTCAGTTTGCAATTCATGGCGCCACAGTGGGCGGTCACTCCGGGCCAATCCGCGGTGCTCTATGACGGGGATGTCTGTCTCGGCGGCGGCATCATCGACAGACCCTTGCAAGCGGCCTAGGCCACCATCCCTCCGCGACCCGCAAGCCTTATCGCCCCAGCCTCGCTGGGGTTTTCGCCTATTTGACGCAGTCGGCAAGAATCCCAAAAAACCTCTTGCAATCAGGCAGGGCTTCGTTAATAATCTAAACAAGAATTGTTCGCATTTACACATCACGAGCCCACCATGATTGTTTGCGTCTGCCATAACGTTTCCGACCGAGCCATCCGTGCTGCGATGGATGCCGGCGCGACCTCGCTCTCGGAGATTCGCGCACAGCTCAATGTTGGCGCGTGCTGCGGCAAATGCCTTCCAAGTGCAAAGGCCATCGTGAGCGAATGCAGCGAAGACGCCATGCCTCGTTTCACCGCAGTGCGCCGCGAACTCGTCGCTGCCTGATTAGCCGCTCACCTCCACATCGACGTCAATAGGCGTCAATCGTTGTCGCTTGCAGGATCCACCCATCATCGGTTCTATTGCGTTTGCGAATCGTTCGCAACAGCACAATGATTCGCAGTAACGAAATGACATCAGATATCGGACATTGCTCGCATGCTGCGGTAAGATGCGCTACGTTTTACGTCGTGCCGCATTCAAACCACACGCACAGAGGCCTCCATGAAAGGTGATCCGAATATCATCAAGCTGCTCAATGATCAGCTCACCAATGAACTAACCGCCATCAACCAGTATTTTCTGCATGCTCGCATGTACAAGCACTGGGGTTTCGAAAAACTGGGCAAAAAAGAATACGCGGAATCGATCGGCGAAATGAAGCATGCTGATCAACTGATCGATCGCATTCTGATGCTCGATGGCCTGCCCAATCTTCAGGCGCTGCACAAGCTGATGATCGGTGAAAACACGCCCGAGATGCTCGACTGCGATCTGCAGCTGGAAAAAATCTCGCAGCAAACCGTCAAGGATGGCATCGCGGCTTGCGAAGCAGCACGTGACTATGTCTCACGCGAGCTCTTCCAGCATATTCTGGATGACACCGAAGAACATATCGATTGGCTGGAAACGCAAAAAGACCTGATTGCGAAAATCGGTCTGGAAAATTATCTGCAATCGCAAATGGAAGACGAGTAATCGATTCGACCGTGCATGAAAAAACGGAGCCTCAGGGCTCCGTTTTTATTTATGCCTGCGGCTGCGCGGCTGTCAGGCGACAGGAATCGTATCGCGGAACGAAGGCCGGTCGGACAGTTTGTCGAACAGACGGGCAAGATTGGGATGATCATCGCGCCATTGAATCTCGGGAAAACGAAAACTCAACCAGCCCAGCGCACAACCCACGGCAATATCGGCCAGCGACAGATGCGGCCCCACGCAAAGCGCGGCATCACCCAGACCGCGTGACATAGCGGCCAAGCCGTCACGAATTTTGCCAAACTGCCGTTCTATCCAAGCCTCGCTTTGCTTGTCGGCAGGACGCTGCGTGCGCTCGAGCCTGATCAGAATGCCGGCATCGAGTACACCGTCAGCCAAAGCCTCCCAGCATTTAATGCTGGCACGCTCGCGCCCCTGACTCGGGATGAGTTTGCCGACGGGTGACATGGTATCCAGGTATTCCACGATGACACGCGAATCAAACATCGCGCCACCGTCTTCCATGATCAGGCAAGGCACCTTGCCCAGCGGATTGGACAGGGAAATGGTACTGGTCGGCGACCAGACATCTTCAAGAATGAATTCGTAATCGAGCTTCTTCTCCGTCATGACGATACGGACTTTACGTACGTAAGGACTGGCAAGCGATCCAATCAGTTTCATGAGTATGCGCGCAAGATTTGGGGACGCGGATTATAGCATTGACAAAACTGTATGCGACCCAACGCTTAAGGCGAAGAGGCTCTAACAAAAAGCTGCTGGCTAGGCGCATCGCCGCAGACAGTACAGTTGTACGACAAGGCGGTGCAACAACGCTGGCGGCTTTTTGTCAGAGCCTCTAAAACTGGCCAAGGGGCGGATGGTAAAATCATGACCTTCCCGGATTATCTCTGCCGATTTTCGGCACTTCCCAAAATGCAACTTTCCCCTCTGTCCGCCCTGTCGCCTCTTGATGGCCGCTACGCCTCAAAAACACAGGCACTGCGCCCGATTTTGTCCGAATCCGGATTCATGCATCACCGCGTCAAAGTGGAAATCGCCTGGCTGATTGCGCTTTCCGAAGCGGGTTTTGCAGAACTGAAGCCATTTTCTGCACAGGCGACGACATTATTAAATCAGCTGGCCTCGGATTTTTCGGAAGAAGATGCAGCGCGCATCAAGGCGATTGAAGCCACCACCAATCACGACGTCAAAGCGGTGGAATACTGGTTAAAAGAAAAAGTCAGCCATCTGCCCGAACTGGTCGCAGCCGCCGAGTTCATCCACTTTGCGTGCACCTCGGAAGACATTAACAATACTTCGCACGGCATGATGCTCAAGGCTGCACGCGATACAGTCATGCTCCCCGCCCTCGACGAAATCATTGCCAAACTGACCGAGCTCGCCCATGCGCATGCCGCCTTGCCGATGATGTCGCGCACCCACGGCCAGCCCGCTAGCCCGACAACGCTCGGCAAAGAAATCGCCAATGTGGTGGCCCGCCTTCAAGGCGCGCGACAACGCATCGCCAGCGTTGCCATTCTGGGCAAAATGAATGGCGCTGTCGGCAACTACAATGCGCATCTTTCAGCCTACCCATCGTTTGACTGGCCGGCATTCTCGCGCAAAGTCATTGAACAAGGCCTGGGCCTGACATTCAATCCCTACACGATTCAAATCGAGCCTCACGATTACATGGCCGATCTGTTTGATGCGTTTGCGCGCACCAACACCATACTGCTCGATCTGAATCGCGATATCTGGGGCTACATCTCGCTGGGATATTTCAAGCAGCGCACCAAAGCCGGCGAGATCGGTTCGTCGACCATGCCGCACAAAGTCAATCCGATTGATTTCGAAAACTCCGAAGGCAATTTGGGCATGGCCAACGCGGTGCTGAAACACATGGCAGAAAAACTGCCGGTTTCACGCTGGCAGCGCGACCTGACTGATTCCACCGTACTGCGCAATATCGGCGTCGGCCTGGGTTATGCGCTACTCGCTTATGACAGCTGCCTGCGTGGCTTGAACAAACTCGAAGTCAACGCCGCAAAAATCGCGGAAGATCTCGATCAGAGCTGGGAAGTACTGGCCGAGCCTGTGCAGACCGTGATGCGCCGTTACGGCGTTGAAAATCCTTATGAACAGCTGAAGGAACTCACACGCGGCAAGGGTATCTCGAAGGATGCACTGCAAGAGTTCATCACGAAACTCGCGATACCGCAGGAAGCCAAGGATCTGCTGCTGGCAATGACGCCGGCTTCTTATGTGGGCTTGGCTGAGAAGTTAGCGAAGGATATCTGAGGCTTGTGCTGGACAAGCGGTCCCTCTGATCAAGCAATAAAAAAAGCCGGCATTCACGCCGGCTTTCTTGTTTACATGGGCAGGTAAAATCAAACCACTGCCCCATCCGTCTCGTCTTTCGGTTTAACAGGCTTCAGCAAATCCTCTCGCTTCACGCCCAGCCACATCGCCACAGCTGCAGCAACGAAAACCGACGAATAAATACCGAACAAAATACCAATCGTCAGCGCCACCGCAAAATAATGCAGCGTAGGGCCGCCAAAAATCAGCATCGACAACACCATCAACTGGGTTGATCCGTGGGTGATCACGGTTCTTGAAATCGTGCTGGTAATCGCGTGGTTCATGACTTCCGCAGTTTCCAGCTTGCCGAAACGACGATCACGGAAGGTTTCGCGTACTCGGTCAAACACCACCACCGATTCATTGACCGAATAGCCCAGTACCGCCAGCACAGCAGCCAGCACGGTCAGCGAGAACTCCCACTGGAAAAATGCGAAAAATCCCAGAATAATGATCACATCGTGCAAGTTCGCGATGATGGCAGCCACCGCAAACTTCCATTCGAATCGAAACGCGAGATAAATCATGATGCCGACCACCACGAAGGCCAGCGCGGTTAGTCCATCATGCGCGAGCTCTTCACCCACCTGTGGCCCGACAAATTCCACACGCCGCAAGCTGACGCTGGGGTCTTGCGCCTTCAGTACCTCGATCACTTGCGTGCTTGCCTGCGCTGATGTTTTACCCTTCTGCACAGGCAAACGAATCAGCACGTCTTGTGCGGTACCAAAACTCTGCACCTGACTGTCGGCAAAGCCGAGCGACGAGATGTTCTGGCGAATTCGTTCGAGGTCGGCAGGTTTGGTGTAGGCGACTTCCATCACCGTACCACCCGTGAATTCGATCGACAGATGCAGGCCTTTGGCGAACAGGAAAAACACCGCCGCTGCGAAGGTCAGCGCCGAGATGATGTTGAACACCAGCGCATGCCGCATGAACGGTATGTCTTTTTTTATTCTAAAAAACTCCATGACTTCCTTTCAGTGAACCTGACCGCCTCAGGCGGTTGGTTTCCAGACTTGTCCGATTGAGACGCTATTGAGTTTCTTGCGACTGCCGTACCAGAGATTGGCGAGCGCTCGTGCGACCACGACGGCCGAGAACATGGACGTCAGAATGCCAAGGCAATGCACGACAGCAAAGCCGCGAATCGGTCCGGAACCAAAAATCAGCAAGGCCAGACCTGCAATCAGCGTGGTGACATTCGAGTCCAGAATCGTCGCCCAGGCACGCTCGAAGCCGGCTGCGATCGCAGCCTGCGGCGAATTCCCGTTGCGCAGTTCTTCGCGTATGCGTTCATTGATCAGTACGTTGGCGTCAATCGCCATGCCCAGTGTCAGCGCAATCGCCGCAATACCCGGCAGCGTCAGCGTTGCCTGCATCAGCGACAGCAAGGCAATCAGCAACATGACGTTGACGGCCAGCGCAAAAACGCTGAAGGCACCAAACAGGAGGTAGTAGATCACCATGAACACGGTGATGGCGGCAAAACCATACAGCGTGGAGTTGAAACCCTTGCTGATGTTTTCCGCACCCAGCTGCGGTCCTATCGTGCGCTCTTCAATGATTTCCATTGGCGCAGCGAGCGAGCCCGCGCGAAGCAGCAGCGCCAGATCCGTTGCAGCCGTGGGCGATTCCATACCCGTGATCTGAAAACGCGAGCCGAGCTCATCACGAATGGTGGCTACGGTCAGCACTTCACCCTTACCTTTTTCAAACAAGACAATCGCCATCAGCTTACCGACCTTGCTGCGTGTGGCCTCGCGCATTTTGCGGCCACCATCACCATTGAGATCAATGCTGACCGAGGGTTGCTGGTTCTGATCAAAGCTCGCGCCTGCATTCGAAATGTAGTCGCCGGTAATCACCGGGTCTTTATAGAGAATGACTGGGGTTGCCTTGCCTGATTTGAAAAGCTCGGAACCCAGCGGTACGGAGGCACTTTCCTCGGTACCACGGCTGATGGATTCATCGACCATGCGTACTTCCAGCGTCGCGGTGCGGCCAATGATGTCTTTCGCACGCGAGACATCCTGCACACCCGGCAGCTGCACCACGATACGATCCGCGCCCTGACGCTGAATTACCGGCTCGGCCACACCCAGTTCATTGACCCGCTTGGAGAGCGTGGAGATATTTTGTTGTACCGCGTCTTCCAGGGTTTTCTTCAGCGCCTGAGGATTAAGCGTCGCGCGCAAACGCTGACCCTCGGCGTCAGGAACCGCGGCCAGCGCCAGCTCGGGCATTTGTGAACTGAGTACATCACGCGCGGCGTTCAGAGTCGCCTCATCGCGGAAACGGATATCGACGGTTTCACCTTCACGCGACAAGCCCGAAAAGCGCACGCGCTTTTCAACCAGCAGCGCGCGAACGCTCGTTTGCATACCCTGCATGCGCTTTGCGAGTACTGCCCGGGAATCCACCTGCATCAGGAAGTGCACGCCACCCCGCAAATCCAGGCCGAGATACATGGGCAGCGCATGCAAGCTTTGCAGCCAGCCCGGTGTATTGGGCAGCAAATTGAAGGCCACCAGATAACTTGGATCAGTGGGATCACTATTGAGCCCCTGCTCTAGCGCCGTCTTTGCCTTGAACTGCATGTCCGTGGTCGCAAAGCGAGCGCGTACCGTGCCATTGTTGCCGAGGTCTTCATAGAAAACTGCCTCAGCCTGCACACCAGATTTCTCGAGAGCGGCAAGCGCACGGCTGACCGTATCAGGTCCGAGCTTGAGGGTTGCTTTCGCACTGCTGATCTGCACGGCCGGCGACTCGCCGAAGAAATTCGGCACGGTGTACAGCACGCCCATGCACAGCACGAACAAGATCAGTACATACTTCCAGAGGGGGTAACGGTTCATGGCATCCTGCATCAAAAGAAAATGTCCGGCTCGGGAGCCGGACATGCGGGGCATCTGGGAATTACAACGCCTTGATCGTGCCCTTGGGGAGCAGCAGCGTCACCGCCGCTTTCTGCATGACGATTTCGGTACCTTCGGCCACTTCCATCGTCACATAGCCATCGCTGACCTTGGTGATCTTGCCGACCACACCACCGGCGGTCACGATCTCATCGCCCTTGGCTAAACCATCGATCATGGCCTTTTGTTCTTTTTGCCGCTTCATCTGAGGGCGGATCATCAGAAAGTACAGTACGACAAACATCAGAATGATGGGCAAGAAGCTCATCAGGCCGCCTGCGGCGCCAGCGGGTGCCGCAGCCTGCGCATAGGCGTTGGAAATAAACATGGACTGCTCCGGTAAAGGGTTTTTCAAAGACCCGGCATTCTAGCATTTCAGCCCTCATCCCTACGCGCGCAGGCGCGTGCGGCGACGCTCAAGTGCTAGCGAGCCGGGTGCCGGGGATCAGGCCGGCGCACTCAAGCAGATATTGATAGACCTTTTCTCCGGAATTCTGCGCACAATCCAGCGCCGACCAGCCCTGATGGGATTTGACTGTCAGCGACGCCCCATGCTGAAGCAGCACGCGAATCAAGGGCATATTGCTGAAATCACAAGCCAGCATCAGCGGGGTTTGGCCCTGATCATCACGGGCATCGACCAAAGCACCTCCGCGGAGGAGGCGCATGGCAATACCCGGATCCAGCTCGCCATCGTGCAGCGCCGTGCATCCCAGCAAACACCGCCGGTTCACATCGGCACCCTGTGCCAGCAAAAAATCGACCAGGGCAGCGTTACCTCGGGCCGAGGCGACATGCAGCGGGGCTTCTCGCATGACATTGGTACAGTGAATGTTCAAGCCCTTTTGCAACAAGGTCGCTGCCAGTGCCGGTGTCAGATAGTCTTGAAACATCAACGCTTGTCCGCCAGACTCCAGCAGCTCCAGCCGAGCACCCGCCTCCAGCAAACGCCGCACCATGGCCTCATGCCCTGGAAGTTCGCGCTTTTTTATCAGGCAAGCGAGCGGTGTCGAACTCAAGGCATCAGGCTCGTTGATGTCATCCACCGCACCATGCCCCAGCAGCAGTTCGACTGCAGCCATGCTCGAAAACATGCAAGCCCAGTGCAGGGGCGTGCGTCCATAGGTCGGATCTTTCTGGTGGATACTCTCGCCAGATAAAACTGCCTCACGAACAATTACCAGGCTTTCTGCATCATGCGCATGGCAACACAGTACAGACAAGCGCGGCAAATGCTGCAATGCGCCCGGCGCGCCCTCTGGTCTGTCACTGCTATTGGCAATCATCAGATCATCAAAGGAAAAATCTCCGGATGAATCCTCATTAACCTGATCGAACTCCGGCATCCGTACCGGCAATCTGGATACCATGCGCGGCGCAATCGCATCGGACTGCAGCGAATCTGATTCTTCTTTTAAGGGATTATCCGAGACAAGTGGCGTAACCAATCTGGGTTCTACAGGCAATGTTACTGGCGAGCCGTCCATGCAATATCACTCCCTCTATGATTCCGTGACAGCGACCAGTCACTGTCATGCGTCGGCAGTGAGGGGAAAATTGTCGTGCGAAGTTCCGGCAAACTCCACGTCTTAGCGAAGAACAGATTTAACTGATCGATTGAATCAGATTCTGGGGGGAAAAAATTCTGCGGGAAGCAAGTATGCCAATGTGAACTATTGCCTTCAGCTACCGCGTGCGCGATCGGCAGCAAATTGCACGCGAAATTCGACAAAACGCTGCTCATCGATGGCCTTGCGCATGTCCTGCATCAACTCAAGGTAGTAATGCAGATTATGAATAGTATTGAGGCGTGCACCGAGAATTTCTCCACACCGATGCAAGTGATGCAGGTAGGCACGCGAGAAATTCTGACAGGTATAGCATTGGCAGCTGGCATCGAGCGGCTGATCCTCGTCCTTGTGACGCGCATTCTTGATCTTCACATCGCCGTAGCGCGTGAAAAGCCAGCCATTACGCGCATTACGGGTCGGCATCACGCAATCGAACATATCAATACCGTTGGCAACGCCTTCGACCAGATCCTCGGGCGTACCCACACCCATCAGATAATGTGGCTTGTGTGCAGGTAATTTAGGCCCCGTGTGCGCGAGTATGCGCTGCATATCTTCCTTGGGTTCGCCCACCGACAAGCCACCGATCGCTACGCCATCAAAATCCATGGTTTCCAGACCTGCCAGTGATTCATCGCGCAGCGCTTCAAACATGCCACCCTGCACAATCGCAAACAAGGCATTCGGATTTTCTTCACGCTGAAACTCATCGAGCGAGCGTTTTGCCCAGCGCAAGGACATGCGCATGGAAGTCGCCGCCTCCTCGCGCGTTGCCGGGCGACCGTCAATTTCATAGGGCGTGCACTCATCAAACTGCATCACGATATCGGCATTGAGCACGCGCTGAATCTGCATCGAAATTTCAGGCGACAGAAACAAACGATCGCCATTAATCGGCGACGAAAACTTCACGCCCTCTTCGGTAATCTTGCGCATCTCGCCCAGCGAAAACACCTGAAATCCACCAGAGTCCGTCAGGATGGGCTTGTTCCAGCCCATAAATCGATGCAGCCCACCGAATCGCCGTATGATCTCCAGCCCCGGACGCAGCCACAGATGAAAGGTATTGCCGAGAATGATTTGCGCCTGAATCTCTTCCAGCTCGACAGGCGACATGGCCTTCACCGATCCATAGGTACCCACGGGCATGAAGATCGGCGTCTCTATCGTGCCATGCGCCAGTTCCAGCCGACCGCGTCGGGCATGACCGTCTGTGTTCAGTAAAGTGAATTTCATCGTGCGCCTTCTCTATCCAGCAGCATGGCATCGCCATAACTGAAAAAACGATAGCGCTGCTCTATCGCATGCGCATACGCTGAACGTATCCGGTCATAGCCTGCAAAAGCGGATACCAGCATCATCAGCGTCGACTTGGGCAAATGAAAGTTCGTAATCAGCCGTGTCACGGTTTGAAATGAAAATCCCGGTGTGATGAAAATCTCGGTGTCATCGCTGCCCGCCAACAATTGACCTGACCGTGAAGCCGATTCCAGCGCGCGCAGACTGGTCGTACCTACCGCAATGATGTCGCGTCCTGCCTGCTGCGCCTGACGTATGGTTTCAACGCAGTCGGGGGAAATGTTGTACCACTCGCTGTGCATGGTGTGCTGTGCGAGATCCTCGGTGCGCACGGGCTGAAAAGTCCCCGCACCGACATGCAGCGTCAGCCAGGCCAGCCGAACGCCCTTGGCCTGCAGAGCATCAAGCAGAGGCTGATCGAAATG
>JACCEC012836121.1_pt1 | contig 10358 bp, 4 predicted proteins | sample 7450121 | NCBI WGS metagenome assembly JACCEC01 (sample SAMN15323455, study PRJNA562643) | freshwater metagenome | isolation source: river surface water | place: USA:Blue River Watershed | collected 2017-08-18 | reverse complement strand
GCATGTGCTTTGCGAATTGCTGGGTTACCCCGCCAACCAGATCGCCGAAGGGCAATTCCTACCGGCAGGGTTACAAGCGAACATGGCTGAGCAAGGTGAAACCCTGCGACCTGACTTTGCATTGATCGGCCCCGCAGGCACTGAATCCGCCGGACAGGCCCACCTGCTGATCAGCAGCTACTCCGCAACGCAGCCCTTGGATAAGCCGGTGATTGGCAAGCACTGGAAAGCCACCCCGGCCACGCGGATGATGGAACTGTTGCATGGCACCAACGTGCCCTTGGGGCTGGTGACCAATGGCGAGCAATGGATGCTGGTCTACGCTCCCCGCGGTGAGACTACTGGGTATGCGTCTTGGTACGGCGCCCTTTGGCTGGACGAACCCATTACCCTGCGCGCCTTCCAGTCTCTCATGGGCGTGCGTCGTTTCTTTGGTGTTGCGACCGACAGCACCTTGCTGGCCCTGCTGAAAGAAAGCGCCAGCGACCAACAAGAAGTCACCGACCAGCTGGGCTACCAGGTGCGCGAGGCGGTGGAAGTTCTGGTGCAGTCGTTTGATGTCATTCATCAGGAAAGTGAAGGCGTTGCCCTCAAAGGCGTACCGCCCACGATGGTGTACGACGCTGCACTGACAATCATGATGCGGTTGGTCTTCTTGTTCTCCGCGGAAGAGCGTGGGTTGCTTCACCTGGGCAAGCCCCTGTATGACGACAACTACGCCGTCTCTACCCTGCAAGAACAACTGCAGGAAGTGGCTGACCAAAATGGTGAAGAGGTTTTGGAGCGTCGTTACGACGCCTGGACCCGCCTGCTCGCCACCTTCCGTGCGGTGCATGGCGGTATTCAGCACCAGGACTTGTTGATGCAAGCCTATGGCGGCTCGCTGTTTGACCCCGACCGCTATCCCTTCCTGGAAGGCCGCGCCGCGGGTTCCAACTGGCGCAGTCAGTCGGCAGAGCCACTGCCGGTGAATAACCGCGTCGTGCTGCACCTGCTCAACTCGCTGCAGCGTCTGCGTACAAAGACTGGGGGAGCTGCCGAAACCCGTCGGGTTTCCTTCCGCGCCTTGGGGGTGGAACAGATTGGCCATGTGTACGAAGGTTTGCTGGACCACACTGCCCAACGGGCCAGCGAGGTGGTACTGGGCATCCGCGGCACCCGCGGCAAAGAGCCTGAGATTCCACTGTCTACTCTGGAGCAACTGCTGGCCAAGGGTGAGGACGCCCTGCTGGAGCACCTGAAAGAAGAGACGGGCCGCTCATTACCCGCTTTGCGCAGAGAGCTGAACAACGTCAGCGTTTTTGACGAACACAAGCTGTTGGTGGCTTGCCGCCAGGACGAAGCCTTACTGGCCCGCCTGCGCCCGTTTGCGGGTCTCATCAGGGAGGACTCGTTCGAGCGCCCGTGGGTAGTGTTGCCTGGCAGCGTGTTTGTGACCATGGGTACTACCCGTCGCAGCACAGGTACGCACTACACTCCGCCATCGCTCACCGAGCCCATCGTTCGCCACACCTTAGAGCCCCTGGTTTATGTGGGTCCTGCAGAGGGGCTGCCAAAGGAGGAATGGAAGCTCAAGTCCCCCAAAGAGATCCTGGCGCTCAAGGTCTGCGACATGGCCATGGGCTCTGGTGCCTTCCTGGTGCAAGCGTGCCGCTATCTGGCGGAACGTCTGGTGGAAGCCTGGGAAAACGAAGAGAAGGCTCACCCGGGACAGGTACTGATCACGCCGGAAGGCAAGTTTTCCGAAGGGGCGCCCACTGAACGACTGGTGCCCGCAGAAGCCGCGGAGCGCATCGCTATTGCCCGTAGGGTGGTGGCCGACCGCTGCCTGTACGGCGTGGACATCAACCCCATGGCGGTGGAGATGGCCAAGCTCTCCATGTGGCTGATCACTGTCGATGCCAACCGCCCCTTCACTTTCCTCGACCATGCCTTCAAGTGCGGCGATTCGCTGTTAGGAATTACTTCGCTGGAGCAGTTGGAGAACTTCAGTCTGCGCCCCGGAGGCGGCAAGCAGCAGGCGTTTGCCACCCTCAACCTGTGGCGGCATATCGAAGAAGCGAAGAAGAAGCGCGAGATGCTGGAGGCGATGCCTTCGGATACGCCGGAGCAGATTGTGGCGAAGGCGGCGTTGTATGCAGAGGCGGAAGAGTCAATTGGCAAACTTAGTGCTGCTGCAGATGTGCTGGTGGCTTTGGAACTGAAGGTGCTAAAGGCCCACATCTACGAAGTTGAGCGGGAGGCGTCGGCGGATCACACGATGGCATCTTGGGCTAAGGGGTTGAGTGAATTGCAGGCGTATGCCCTTCAGCAAACCAATGGCCAGCAGTTCTTCCATTGGGCGCTTGCATACCCGGAGATTATTGATCGTGGTGGCTTTGATGGATTTATTGGTAATCCTCCGTTTTTAGGTGGGAAGAGGGTTAGCTCAACATTCGGTGAGAATTACGCAGAGGCGCTCGTAACCTTATTCCCTCCAGTAACCAAAAATGTGGATTTATGCGGTTACTTTCATATGAGAGCCACTCAATTGCTCAACAAGCGAGGCGTATATGGCTTCATTTCAACCGAGCGCATTTTGATTGGTGACACAAAAACTTCGTGCATAGATCAATTGGAGCGTAACTATGGTTCTTACTACAGGAAGATTGAGAGCATGCCTTGGCCTGGCACTGCAAATGTATCCATTTCGGTACTTCATTTCATTAAAGGTGACATAGCAACAGCTCTAGACTCTGCCGAGTCGGATTGTTTTCCGCTGTCAGAGAACGATGCCAAGAGTTTTGTTGGCTGTGCCATCCAAGGAATGGGCTTCATCCTGGATGAACAAGAGGTAGAAATCGCTGTACAGAGAGGAGAGTGCGACGTGGTTCGCCCATTCCTCATCGCAGATGATCTGAATACTTCTATTGGCGCAAGGCCCAAGCGCTCAATAGTTTATTTCGCCGGAAATGATCTTGCAGAAGTAGAGAAATATCCTTATTGCCTTGGAATTGTCAGAGAGCGCGTGAAGCCCTACCGCGATACGGTTAATAGAAAGGCCCATCGAGAGAAATGGTGGCAATATGGTGACCGTCGTCCCGGTCTATTTGCTGCAGTTGCCAAGCTGCAAAGAACACTTGTTGTGGGTTTGACGTCAAAGCACTTGGCATTCGAGTTTGTACCAACTAGCTACGTTTATGATCAGACGACGGTAGTAGTTGCGACCGAATCATTTCTTGATTTTGCCGTTCTCTCATCTTCGATTCATCAGCAATGGGCTTTAGCAAATGGCGCAGACTTAGGAGGAACCCCACGCTACAACCCATCACGATGCTTCACTACCTTCCCCATGCCAAGGGAAGTCATTTCGACACGTGCGTTAGGGGAGAATTTCCATAGACTTCGTTATCAGGCCATGCAAGATCGGGGAGAAGGTTTAACTAAGTTCTATAACCGCTTCCACGACGCAAATGAAACAGCTGCCTCAATCGCCAAACTACGTGGTCTCATCATCGAAATAGACCAAGCCGTCGCCGCCGCCTACGGCTGGCAAGACCTCGATCTCGGTCACGGTTTCCACGAAACCAAGCAAGGCACCCGCTTCACCATCTCCGAAGCTGCCCGTCGTGAAGTGCTCGACCGCCTGCTGGCCCTGAACCATCAGCGCCACGCCGAAGAAGTCGCAGCCACGGCCTCTCAAGCATCCGCAACGCCCGCCAAGCGTGGCCGCAAGAAGAAAGATACTGGCGGTCAGGCGACCATGGATTTCTGACCCGGAGTCACTTATGACCATGCTCCCAACAACTGCGACTCCCCACCCGCCCGCTCTGGCTACCAAGACGCCCAGCGACATCCGTGACGAACTCACCGACATGGTCATCCGCGACCTGCTCGGCCCCGCGGGCGGCCCTGAGGAGGAACTGAGCCAGTTTTAAGATCACGCTTACCGGCGCTACCTGGTGTGCATGCTGGCCCCTAAAGACAGCGCGGTAGACCCCGGTGAACAGGACGAACTGGGTGCTGGCGGCGGTGATGATGGGGAAGAAGGTGCCGTAGAGTCAGGCGTACCAGCGGGCGGGACTTACTTCCCTTCATCCATGGGATTGAGTTTTGTGGTGGCGGCTGAAACGCAGCAGCTGGTGGTGGAAGCCGAGTGGGGCCAGTACCTGCGCATGAAAAGCACCACACAGTTGAACCGCGACGGTAACCCCGCAAACGTGTGGAAGCGGTTCCCGGTTGTGACGCCACCGTTGGTGCTGGACCTGAGGGACGGCATGCTGAAACCCAAGGAGCTGCATGTCGACCACCCTTTAGTGCAGCTTCAGGGCCGTATGCGTCTGACAGCAGATGGCTGGGTGGTCACCTTGTTCCTAGTCAACCAGCAAACCGAACGAACCCGCGCTGGCGAACCCAGGGACGAGGTGTGGCTGTTTCAGCCCAAGCTGCGTGTCCATGGTGTGGACGGTAAGCCCATCTTTGTGCAGCGCAAGAGTGCCAAAGCTGATTTGTCCAAGATGGACCCCCTGACCAGGGAAGAGACCGAAACCCTGGAGATGCTGTATCGGCACCAGCGCGAGTTTGGGGTGGGGCATGGCATATCCATCCATGCCACCTTGCCCGAACCATTGGCCGAGCGAGCCACACAGGTAGAGACCGAGTGGATTCCCCAGTTTGAGGTGCCCCAGCAGACGCCCCGTTCCACGGATGACGATGAGAACCTAAACGGTGTGGTGATGGACATGAAGGAGCTGGCTGAGCTGCCCAAGCCGGGCCTGATTGCCAGCCTGCGCCATATCGAAACGGCCTACCGTGTCTGGATCAAGATGGAGGCTGCCAAGCTGACGTTGCCCCCGGAGCGCCTCGCAGGCCATGAGGATGCGGCCCAGCTGGCAGTGCAGCGGTGTACCCGGGCACTGCAGCGCATCAAAGCAGGCATTGACCTGATTGACGAGAACCCCATGGCCGAAGAGGCGTTTCGATTTGCCAACCGGGCCATGTGGCAACAGCGCATTCACTCCACTTTTGCGCGCAAGGTTCGCAAGAAGGAGCGGGAGATTGACCAAGGCTTTGCTGACCTGGACCAAGACCCCAAGAACCGAAGCTGGCGTTTGTTCCAGTTGGCTTTTGTGCTGCTTAACCTACCCAGCCTGACCGACCTGCACCACCATGACCGTAGCCACGAAACGGAGGCCGTTGCAGATCTGCTGTGGTTTGCTACCGGTGGCGGCAAGACCGAAGCTTATTTGGGTCTGACCGCCTACACCTTAGCCCTGCGTCGCCTGGAGGGTGTGATGGAAGGCCGCCGCGGCGATCATGGTGTGGCTGTGTTGATGCGCTACACGCTACGACTGCTAACGCTGCAGCAGTTTCAACGGGCTGCCGCGTTGATCTGCGCGTGTGAATCTATCCGGCGTACCGATGTGGCGAAGTGGGGAGAAACTCCTTTCCGTCTGGGTTTGTGGGTGGGTGGCAAGACGACCCCTAATTCCCTGTCCGGTGCAGCCAATGTACTGCGACAACGCAATTTAGGTGGGGCACCCTCTTCAAATGGTAGCCCGTTGCAGATCACTTCCTGTCCTTGGTGTGGCTGTGAGATAAAGGAAAAACACCTTAAGGTGTACGAGGCTCCCAGCGACATTGGCCGATGTGTTACTTACTGTGGTGATGACTTGGGCCGATGTGAGTTCACCGAGGCACGTGCACCGCGGGAGGGCCTGCCGGTAATGGTGGTAGATGAAGAGATTTACCGCCGCCCACCTTCGCTATTAATTGCCACTGTGGACAAGTTTGCCCAAATGCCTTGGAACGGCTTGACTCAGATGCTGTTTGGCAAGGTGACCGAGGTTTGTGACCGGCATGGATTCCTTTCACCAGAGGTGGATGACGGCCAGCATCACCCGGCCCGAAATGGTTTTCCATCGGTAAAGAATCGTCCTCACAGCTTTTTACGTCCGCCAGACTTAATTATCCAAGACGAGTTGCACTTAATAAGCGGGCCATTGGGTTCCATGGTGGGGTTATACGAGGCCGCTGTTGATGAACTCTGTTCATGGACGGTGGATGGGAAGAAGGTACGTCCCAAGGTGGTGGCATCGACCGCGACGATCCGTCGGGCGCCGGACCAAGTGCAAAAGCTGTTCGTGCGCAAGCTGGAAGTGTTTCCGCCACAGGGCACTAGTGTCCGTGACAGCTTCTTTGCCATCCAGCGACCGACCGGACCAGATTATCCTGGTCGCCGGTACCTCGGTATCAGTGCGTTTGGGCGCCGGTATCCGGTGGCCATGATTCGAACCTATGTGGCACATATGGCCGCTGCGCAAGTGCTGTATGAGAAGTACGATCGCTTGGCAGACCCGTACATGACCTTGACGGGCTACTTCAACTCCATTCGGGAGCTGGCGGGCACTCGGCGCTTGGTGGAAGACGATATCAGGGCCCGCTTGCGGGATGCAGACCAGCGTGGCTTAGCCAAACGCCGGGTACGCGCGCTGGAGGAGCTAACTTCGCGCAAGTCTGGCACGGACATTCCGAAGATCTTGGAGCGGCTGGAAGCGATGTTTGACAAGTCGCTTGAGGCGCAACGGGCGGCCGAGCGTAAAGCGGGCCAAAAGGTGAGTTCAGCTGTGCCGTATGACGTGATCCTGGCCACCAACATGATTTCGGTTGGGGTGGATATCGACCGGTTAGGCCTGATGGTGGTGGCTGGTCAACCCAAGAACACCTCTGAATACATCCAGGCCACCAGCCGTGTGGGGCGTTCAGCAAGCGGTCCTGGTTTGGTGAGCACAGTGTTTAACTGGGCGCGCCCTCGCGACTTGTCACACTATGAACGGTTTGAGCACTACCACGAGACGTTCTACAAGCATGTGGAAGCATTATCTGTAACTCCATTCTCGGCCAGGGCGCTGGACCGTGGGCTTACTGGCGTGATGGTGGGGCTGATGCGCTTGATGGATGAGCACCTAAACGCCAATCTGAAAGCCGGGGAAGTGCAAGACACCGATCCAGTGTGGGGTGCAGTTTTTGACATGCTGAGCAAGCGTGGGGTGAATGCCACTGATGACACCGCCGTGGGGGTACGCATAGCAGATATGCTGGACCGCAGACGGGACGAGTGGTTGCAGCGTGTCCATAACCAGAAGGACCACAAGCTTGGCTACAAATCTGAAGGGGGAGCAACCGTGGGTCTACTAGAGCAGGCAGGCGAAAACGATTGGCAGATGTTTACCTGTTTGAATTCTCTCCGTGATGTGGAGGGCACCGTAGATTTGGTACTGGACCAGCGCACAACAGGCCTGCGGGCGGATTAAGAGAAGAAGACCATGAATGAACTGGGAGAAATCCGACCGAGCCAGTTGATCTTCACCTTTGGGGTAGGTTCTCTGGTGGACTTACCGAATATGTCAGCCATAGTCATGGGGCTGGACGACTGGGATACGCGTTACTGCAAGGAAATTGAAGAGGACCGTTTGGTAGCGGCGATCCAGAAAAGGCTGGGGCCGCAGTTGACCAAGCTGTACCTTCCTCCGATGAAGCTTGACGGGATGGACAAGGACCCTGCAGCGCCAGCCGTTGGTGCGCCCGTGGCGCCGTTTCCAAGGTGGCTACGCTGTTCACTCTGCGACACCCTAGCCACGGTAGAGTCGGGGGTTTTCAAGTTGATTCAAGACCCGTACCGCCCCGACCGCACTCAATATTTTCATCAGGGATGTCTCAAGAGTCAGGGGGGCAAACCGCCCGCAGCCTTGTCTGTTCGTTTCTTGATCGCTTGCCGAGAAGGGCATCTTACAGATTTTCCCTGGCTAGAGTTCGTACATAAGGGCAACGTACCTTGCCAAGGGGCACAGTTATCACTGCGCGAATACGGGGCATCAGGTGACGCATCGGACATCGTGGTTCAGTGTCACAGTTGTGGGTTAACTCGGCGTATGGCGGATGCTTTTGACAGCAATTCGCCCTTCAAATGCCGCGGGCACCATCCGCACTTGCGACTACTTGAACCGAACTGTACGGAGCCAGCAAAGACGATTTTGCTTGGAGCATCGAACAGTTGGTTTCCCACAGCACTGTCTGCCTTGTCGATTCCCAGGTCAGTGGACAAGTTAGGCAAGATGGTGGAGGAGCAATGGGCTGAGCTAAAAGACACCGATGACTTGGATGAACTACGCCTGCTTCGCAAGCGGAGTCAGAAGTTCCAGTCCCTAATCCCCCTATTCGCAGCTTATGCTGATACCGACATTTGGGCAGCTATTGAGCAAAAGCGTGCCGGGGCTAAAAAGGATGAGGCACCGCCCGAAGACTTGAAGCTACCCGAATGGCAGGTGTTTTCAAATCCGAGCGATGCTGCTGAGAACCGTGATTTCAAGTTGAAGAAGGTGTCCCCACCCAAGGGATTTGAGTCCTTGCTTGAGGACACGGTATTGGTAGAGCGGATACGTGAAGTACGTGCTCTGATGGGCTTTACCCGCATCGAGTCAAATGCTGACTTTTCGGAAGCCACCGCTTTGGGTGAAGCCAGACTGACCAAGCTGAGTCGGGAAAGTCCAAGGTGGCTTCCAGCCTCCGAAGTCCGAGGGGAAGGCATCTTTATTCGAGTTCGTGAAGAAGTATTGCTGACTTGGCAGGAAAAGACAGAGGTACAAAAGCTTCAGCACGATTTTCTGGAGTCGCACAAGGCTTGGCGCACACTTAGGAAACTAGATCCACCAGAGGAGCATTTCCCGGGTATTCGCCTTGTACTTCTGCACTCGCTGGCCCATGCGCTCATGCGCCAGATTGTTCTGGATTGCGGCTACACCGCGGCTAGTGTCCGAGAGCGACTTTATTCGAGGCAGCCGGGAGAGATAGGAGGCCCCATGGCGGGCATTTTGCTCTACACCGCGGCGCCCGACAGCGAGGGCACATTAGGTGGACTGGTGGAATTAGGGGATCCTGTGACTCTTGGTCGCCATTTGGAGCAAGCGTTGGAGAGTATGCGTTTGTGTGCGTCTGATCCGCTGTGTGCCGAACACAGACCGGATACCTTGGGTAGAACCATTCAAGGGGCATGTTGCCACGCCTGTCAGTTTGCACCTGAGACCTCTTGTGAGCGGGGCAACCGCTATTTGGACAGATCGGTACTAGTGAATACCTTCACAGGTATTGGTACAGCATTCTTTGACTGAAACATGCCAACTGACCTGTCCGAACAAATCAACTCACTGGCGGTCCGAGCCCCTGCAGCTTGGCTGCAGGAGGTCTGTGTAGAGCTACGAGCAGCTCCAGCAACTGCTACTGCAGATTCCCTAAAGAAGTGCCTGCCAGGAACATCCAATTCTGATTTGGCCCATCTGCTCAATCAGTTAATCAATGCAGCTGAGAGAGCGATGTCCTGGGAAGCACTGGGCTATGGTCTGCAACTATCCGCTGAGATTCACTCAACTTATCAAAAAATTCGGCAGATTGAAATGCTGTGGTCAGGTCCTCCTCCATCAGGACATCTCCCAGCGCGGCGTATAGACCAGACGTTATATGACCTCATTGCGCAAGCTAGGTTTGAAATTCTGTTGGTGACTTTTGCCGCGGTCAAGGTCGAAAGGCTTGCCGACTCATTGCTGAAGGCCGTGCAGCGAGGCGTAAGAGTTAGATTGGTCTTGGAATTTGCTGAACAGTCCGAGGGTCAACTCAGCTTTGACGCACTCAAAGCTTTTCCCGCCGCTTTGATTGCTATGGCGGAGGTCTATTACTGGCCTGTTGAAAACCGAGAACGAAATCAAGCGGGTCGTCCGGGTAAGCTCCACGCGAAGCTTGCCGCAATTGATGACGTTGTGCTTGTTTCGAGTGCCAACCTTACCGACGATGCTTTTAATCGAAACCTTGAGCTCGGCGTCAAATTAGCTGATCCGGAAGCCGCACTTTGGGCGAGAGATCACTTTAATGGCCTCATCCGTGACCACACGTTACGACTCTTTGGCGGCTGATCGATACGGCGCCTGTAATCTATGAAATAGCGGATCGTGTGCGCAGAATAGTGTGCAACCCAAAATGGAGGGACCCATTTCAAAAATGGGGGGTGGGGGCACGGTGGGGTATGACCCAGGAAAAATTTAATTGGGGTGCCGTTGCACGGACTATATCGCCTTTTGCTCCTCTGAAAATGTGCCGCCGTTGACGGCATCAGAATCAGACGGACAAGCAATTTTTGATCAAGGAAACGTTGTTAACGCCCACATTCCAAGCGCCAATTCTTTGGGTAAGTTTTTGGGTATGTAGAAATAAAAAACGCGCCAAAAGGCGCGTCTTTTCTTACATCTTGGCGGAGAGGGTGGGATTCGAACCCACGGTACCTTGCGGTACGCCTGATTTCGAGTCAGGTACATTCGACCACTCTGCCACCT
>JACCEC012855370.1_pt1 | contig 10360 bp, 6 predicted proteins | sample 7450121 | NCBI WGS metagenome assembly JACCEC01 (sample SAMN15323455, study PRJNA562643) | freshwater metagenome | isolation source: river surface water | place: USA:Blue River Watershed | collected 2017-08-18 | reverse complement strand
TTAATATTATAGAGAGGGGGAGGGCATCAGGCGATGCTTTCGATCTTCAGCTGGGTGTAAAGCTTACGGTGACCGATCTTCTTGCGGAAACCCTTTCGGCGCTTCATCTTGCAAGCGATCACTTTGTCGCCCTGACGCTCGCCCATGATCTCGGCATTGACTTTCACCGTAATATCGCCGCCAACGGAGATGTTTCCTTCGTTGTCAACCAACAATACATCGGAGAAAGTTACCTTGTCGCCCGTGTTGCCCTGAAGATGGGGAACGTACAGTTTCTGGCCTGCTTCCACCTTGAATTGCTGACCGGCTATCTTTACTACTGCGAACATGATTTTCCAAAATTTAGGATGGCAAAGGTAGGGGATTTCATCCGATTACAAAGATAACCACGAAAAAAAGTTCTGTCCTTCCTTATTTCTTTTCTTCCCTTGGTATATTTGTTGTTCAACGCGTCCCGATTCATGAAGATAAAATCCTTCCTGGCCCGTCCATTCGCCAGCTATATCCACAAGCAGATTCGAAAGGGGATGACCACGGCGCTGGAGGATCAGCAACAGGTCCTTCGGGATCTGATCAAACAGGGGCAGTCGACGGAATTCGGCCGTGAACACCATCTTTCGGATGTTCAGGATCACGCGGCATTCACCCGTGCCGTTCCCATCCGCGATTACGAACAGTTCAAGCCCTGGATCGAACGTGTCAAGGAAGGGAAGCACAATGTACTCTGGAAGGGCCAGCCCATCTATTTCGCCAAGACTTCCGGGACCACGAGTGGTGTCAAATACATACCCATCACCCGGGAGTCCATCCCCAATCACATAAACACAGCCCGAAATGCCCTGCTCTGCTATATGGCGGAGTCCGGCAACCATGCTTTTGCCAATGGAAAGATGATCTTCCTTTCCGGTTCACCTGAATTGGAAAGGATAGGGGGCGTCCCAACCGGCCGCCTGAGCGGTATCGTCAATCACCATATCCCCAGCTATCTGCGCCGTAACCAACTGCCAAGTTATGAGACCAACTGCGTGGAAGACTGGGAAGAAAAACTAGACAGGATCATCGGAGAAACCATCAACCAGGACATGTCTCTGATCAGTGGGATCCCACCCTGGATGCAGATGTATTTTGACCGGCTTCAGCGTAAAAGCGGCAAACCCGTGAAGGATCTGTTCCCCAATTTCTCCATCATGGTGCATGGAGGGGTCAACTTCCGGCCCTACAGAGATAATCTGATGCAGACGATCGGTAGAACCGTAGACACGGTTGAGACCTTTCCCGCCTCGGAAGGTTTCTTTGCGTTCCAGGATACGCGTGACCATGATGCCGGTTTGCTGCTCAACACAAATTCCGGAATCTTCTTCGAATTCGTCCCTGCACATGAAATATTTTCGGAAAACCCGACCAGGCTCTCCCTCTCGGAAGTCAAGACCGGCGTGAATTACGCCCTCATCGTCAACAACAATGCCGGCCTTTGGGGATACAACATAGGTGATACGGTACGGTTTTTGTCAACCGATCCATGGAGGATAGAGGTGACGGGCAGGATCAAGCATTTCATATCAGCCTTTGGCGAACACGTGATCGGTGAAGAAGTGGAATACAGCCTGATGAAGGCGGCCAAAACCGCAGGCCTTGGAATTGTAGAATTCACGGTGGCACCGTTGATCAGGCCGGGAGATGGCAATTCATGTCACGAATGGTTTGTTGAATTTGAAGAGACACCGGAAGATCTGGCAGCTTTTGCCCAATTGGTCGATGAGAACCTTCGGGCCAAAAATATTTACTATGATGATCTGATCAGGGGTAACATCCTGAGACCGCTGGTGATTCGCCCTCTCAAGCGCGATGCATTCATCGGGTATATGAAGTCGATCGGAAAGCTGGGAGGACAGAACAAAGTCCCACGTTTGAGCAACGACCGAAAGTTGGCGGATGCATTGACCCCCTGGATTTAACGTTCCCTCATCCTCCATATGCAACTTATGACAGACGCCCACTCCATAGAAAAAACGATCGCCTCCGTACGTGAGAAGATCGGTTTCTGTAGGATGGAGGCGCCTGCTCAACAGACAAAAGTCCTGGCCGGGCTTTTAAAGATGGGCGCTAACACCCAATTCGCCCGTGAGCATAAGCTCCATGAGGTCAATACCTCCTCGGATTTCAGCGATGCAGTTCCATTTCGCACGTATGAGTCTTTTCTTCCATGGATTGAGCGTGTTAAAAATGGAGAACGTGATGTGCTTTGGAATGGCCTGCCTTTGTTCTTCGCCAGAACATCAGGCACCACCGGTGGTTTCAAATATCTGCCGGTCACGAAGGAATCATTGCACTATTGGATTGCTTCCACGAGTATGGCCAAACATAATTTTCTGGCTGACGAAACCAGTGGCCGGGCGCTCAGTGGTACGCAATTATACATCGCAGGTGCCCCTCCGTCAGATATGGCAGGGACTATCCCTGCCGGGCGCATGACCGGTATCGTACATACAATGTTACCAGTGTCAATGCTGGAACATACCATCCCTTCCAAGGAGGTCAATGGTATAAAGGATTGGGATGAGAAAATGGATCGCATCATTGAAACGTCCATCACTTCAAATGTTACGATCATCAGCAGTTTTGCATCCTGGATGTTGATGTATTTCAAACGGATGCGTGAGAAAACAGGTAGGTCTCCCGCGTCAATCTTTCCGGACCTGTCATTGTTGATTCATTCCGGCGTCAGCATTCACCCTTACCGCGCGGCCCTGGATGCCGCGATTGGCCGGAAGGTGCAGACAATGGAGTTGTTGGCTGCATCTGAAGGGGTCTTCGCCTTTCAGGATACATACGACGAGGCTGAAGGACTGCTGCTGAATACCAATGCCTGGATCTATTTCGAGTTCATTCCCTTTTCTCAGGGCCAACTGAATATTGCCAGGAGAATACCATTGTCTGAAGTAGTTTTGGGAGTTGTGTATGTGCTGGTGGTGAGCAGCAACGCCGGGTTATGGGGGTATGATACCGGAGACCTGGTAACCTTTACTTCCATTCAGCCATGGAGGATCAAGGTGGTTGGCAGGACCTCCCAATATCTGTCGGTGGCGGGAGAACATCTGATCGCATCGGATGTTGAAGCCAGTCTGGCAGAAGCAGCACATTCCGCAGGTATCAGGGTATCTGAATTCACGGTCGCCCCGCTTTTTCAATTGGACAGCGGATACATCGGGCATGAATGGCTCATTGAATTTGATCATCCTCCAACTGATCTTGGCGCTTTTTCCAAATCGATCGAGCAAGGATTGATGCGTAGAAACGTCAATTACAAAGAGCTGATTTCAAAAAAAGTATTGGGACCTCCTGTGTTGCGGGTCATCCCCAACGGGAAATATCATGAATACATGCGATCTGTAGGGCGCTTGGGTGAGCAGTTCAAGCTGCCCCACCTGAGCAATGACCGGCAGATTGCAGATGCCATACACATTTTACTGAAACAATCTTGAAAAACATTGTTATTTTACATATATGAATCAGGGCGCATCTCAGCCATCCAACCAGGGAGCCAGCCGGCCCGCAGCAAGGCGGAAACGCATTGCCATTTTCGGATCCACCGGATCCATTGGTACCCAGGCCCTGGATGTCATCCGGGAGCATCCTGAACTTTTCGAGGTATCCATCCTTACCGCTCATTCAAATCACGATCTGTTGATCGAACAGTCCATTCGTTTCAAACCGCACACCGTAGTGATCGGAGAGGAGAGAAGATATGAGGCTGTAAGGGATGCATTGACTTCTCATGGCATACGCGTCCTGGCCGGGGTCGAAGCCCTCGAAGAAGCGGCTGCGGACGACGACTACGATATGATGCTGGCTGCCATCGTGGGCTTTGCCGGGTTGAAGCCGACCCTTCGGGCCATCGACCAGGGGAAAGCAATCGCATTGGCCAACAAGGAAACCCTGGTGGTGGCAGGGGATATCGTCATGCAGCTCGCCGTCGCCCGCCAAGTGCCCGTCATTCCCGTGGACTCGGAACATTCAGCCATCTTCCAGTGTCTGGTGGGAGAGACCCGCAACCGGATTGAAAAAGTCGTGCTGACTGCCTCCGGAGGACCATTCCTGGGAAGAAAGCCGAACTATCTTGTCAATATCCGCAAGGAGCACGCCCTCCGTCACCCCAACTGGTCCATGGGGGCCAAAATATCCATCGATTCAGCCACCCTGATGAACAAGGGGCTGGAAATGATCGAGGCCCGCTGGTTGTTCAACATCAAGCCGGAACAGATCCAGGTGGTGGTGCATCCTCAGAGCATCATCCATAGCATGGTGCAGTTTGAGGATGGCAGCATCAAGGCGCAGATGGGATTGCCGGATATGAAGCTGCCCATCCAATACGCCATGGCCTATCCTGACAGGATATCCAATGATTTCCCGCGATACGATTTCACCAAATCTGCCACGCTCACCTTCGAACCCCCGGATATCAAGACTTTCCGCAACCTGTCCCTGGCCACCGATGCCATGTTCAAAGGCGGCAATGCCCCCGCCGTTCTCAATGCCGCCAACGAGATCGCCGTTTACGGATTCCTGCGTAATCGCATCGGATTCCTGGAAATGACCGATCTCATTGAAAAAACAATGGCACGCATCGAATTCATCCCCCGCCCAGGTCTTCAGGATTATTTTGAAAGCGATGCTGCTGCGCGTAATTTTGCAGCCACATTGCTCGACCTATAAACCTTAAGGTTCCGGCTCATCAACCCGACAGGCCGCATCCATCACCCTTTACATATGAACATGATACTGCTCGAGATAAACTGGCAGGCCATTGGACTACAGGCAGGCCAGCTCATTCTGTCCCTTTCCATCCTCGTCATCCTCCACGAACTCGGCCACTTCATCCCTGCCCGCATCTTCAAGTGCCGGGTAGAGAAATTCTATCTTTTCTTCGATCCCTGGTTCTCGCTCTTCAAAAGAAAGGTGGGGGATACGGAATATGGTGTGGGATGGTTGCCGCTCGGCGGCTATGTGAAGATCGCCGGCATGGTTGATGAGAGCATGGATAAGGAACAACTCAAGAAGCCCGCCGAACCCTGGGAATTCCGGAGCAAGCCGGCCTGGCAGCGCCTGATCATCATGATCGGCGGGGTGACCGTCAATGTGATCGTGGCCTTTCTCATATACGCCATGGTGCTCTACAAATGGGGGGAGACCAAACTCCCGATGACGGAAATGAAAGACGGGGTATGGTGTGTCGACAGCCTCGCAAACGAACTCGGACTGCAGACCGGAGACCGTGTCCTGGCGGTCAATGGCATGCCTGTAAAATACTTTGAAGACCTGAACGCTGAACTCCTGCTGGGTGAAAAGATCACCGTTAACCGCAACGGCCAAACCCAGGAGATAGACCTTCCGGTCAATCTGATAGAAAAACTGGTGGAATCCGGACGTCGCAATCCACTCGTCATGCCGCGCATCCCGGCCATCGTTGGTGAAGTAAGCGACACGGGCAATGCCAAATCATACGGGTTGATGGTCAAAGACCGCATCGTTGGTATCGACGACAAACCCATCAGTTATTACGATGAGGTACGGCCCACCACCGCCGCTCGGGAAGGCGATACCGTGATCCTGAAACTCATGCGGGAAGGTAAACCTGTCAATTTGTCCACTGTTCTTGGTAAAAACGGAGCCATCGGTTTCTTTCCGGCTGTTCCCGGTATGGAGGAAATGGAGGAAATGGGGCTGTATCGTTTTGAAACCAGATCCTTCGGTTTCTTCGAAGCTTTTCCTGCCGGTGCCAATAAGGCGGTTGATAAGCTCAAGTCATACGTTGCACAGTTCAAGAAAATACTCAACCCATCCACCGGCGCCTACAAGGGTATCGGGGGCTTCAAGTCCATGGGATCGATTTTCCCTAAACATGGTTGGGATTGGGAGGTGTTCTGGAACATCACCGCATTCTTCTCGATCGTCCTGGCCTTCATGAACCTTTTGCCCATCCCGGCATTGGATGGCGGACATGTCATGTTCACGCTCTACGAAATGATATTTCGCAGAAAGCCAAATGAGAAGTTTCTGGAATACGCCCAGATCGTCGGTATGATCCTCCTGTTCGGACTGTTGATCTATGCCAACGGCAATGACCTGTTCGGTTGGGGTAGTAGCCGATAGGCTTTAACAGACCATTTCAACCCCTGTCGGGGAATAATCGTATCTTTGCATCACGGGGCTGACCGGTTTTGACAGCATAGATCTTTGTAGGCAAGCATGCAGTGCGATGGCTGATCCGCACTTTAATCTCACCGGCCGAACTATAACTGGCAACACTGAGTATGCCATGGCTGCCTAATCAGCGATTAGGTTGACCATTAGGGCCGCCGAACGGGTAGACCTGTGACCAAGTTCCGCCGCCGACTAAAAAGAACACGGGGTGCTGCAACGGAAGGCTGTGACCGTTGCTTACAGAACATCCAGCTAAGGGAGAAATCGGTGTGTCCGGTTCCTGTTTTTCCCCGACAACCAATGCCGGAATAAGCATGTAGAAAACCTATGGCGGATATGTTTGGACGCGGGTTCGACTCCCGCCAGCTCCACATCACCTACTGAAATTCAGTAAAGACCAGGCGCCCTCGCAACAAATGCAGGGCGCCTTTTCTTTTCCTCATCTGCCCACATTTTCCTGACTTTTATGCCATTCCCATGAGAAAGGATGGTGATGATCGACGATCGATCTTCATAATTGATGGATTGTAGCTTATATTTAATGAGGATGGATATTCCCAGCCTTTTGAATGGTTCAGCAGATCGGTATAGTTTTCATGGAAGTGATGATGGCCGGGATCATCCACGGTCAACGGCACGCTTGTGATGATTGATGGCTGATATGGAAGCCATAAATAGCCTGTATCCTTTTGATTTAAACGATACGCCACATGAAAAGAAGAAGAATCCTCAAAAGTCTGGGATTGCTGCCACTGGCCACAGCCGCTGCAGCGATCCCGTCCAATGCAGACGCCCAATCCTCCAAAAAGAAGGATCCCTGGACTCCGAAAAAACAACTCATCCGCAGGACCTGGGCAAACGGACTCAAGCCGCAGGATCCCGCGACCATGGCGGCCGTGCCGGTACCACCGGCTGTCCTGTCCGGTTGCATCCGTTCCGGGCATCTGCTGTTCATGGCCGGCATCGGCGGTTGGTACCCAGAGCGGCGCGCCGAACCGGGAGACATCAGGGTACAGATCGGCAGCGCCCTTGATATCATGAAGGAAGTACTCGAAGAAGCCGGTTCATCCATGGCGAATGTGCTCAAAGTACATATGACTGTGGCGGATCCGAATCAAAATCTGCCTGCATTGAATGAGGTCTACAGAGGCTATTTCCCGGATCCCCCGCCGGTGCGATCATATTCCGGCTGCGGTGTGGATCAGATGGGCAGACCAGGTGTACTGGTGCAGATCGATTGCATCGCCTACGTCGATTAAGCGTGATGGTTTATTGATATTGACTATAAATCCAGGTTTTGAGACATATACTTTTGTTAGTTGCTTCGTTCAACCTCCAGGTATTCGCACAGACGGCCAAAGTCGATCCCATGGCACAGGCCAGGGGCTTCGCAGCGAATATCATGACCAAATATCCTGATTCCATCGTGTCGAAGAAATTCCTGCAACACATGCTGCAGGATAAGGAAGGAGCCGATCCGGAAAAACGCAGCGCAGTCTGGAATTACGAGGAGGCCGTCACCTTGAAGGGGATCGACCGGTTGTGGCGGAAAACAGGGGATGACCTGTACTTTACCTACATGAAGAAGATCATCGATCATTTCATCAATGATGACGGATCCATCAGGACCTATCTTCCGCTGGAATACAATTCCGATCAGCTGACCGGCGGTCTGATCCTGTTGACCTTGTACGAGAAGACGAAGGAAAATAAATACAAGCTGGCGATGGATCATCTGTGGGAACAGATCCAATGGCAGCCGCGCACCAAACAGGGTGGTTTCTGGCATAAATATAAATACCCCTATCAGATGTGGCTGGATGGAGCCTATATGCTGGATTATTTCTACGCTTCTTATGCCGTCGCCTTCAAGAAAGATGTGCTGAACGATGTGGCCAATCAGTTGATCTGGCTCAACGATCATCTGAGGGATCCTGCCACTGGACTGCTATACCACGGATGGGATGAAAGTAAAAAACAACCATGGTGTGATCCTGTCACGGGCCGGTCGCCTGAAGTTTGGAACAGGTCGATGGGTTGGTATGTGATGGCCCTGACAGACATCATAGAAGTTTTTCCTCCCGGGCATCCGAAACGACCACAACTATTGCGCATACTGAAGGAGACGATGACCGCGCTCCAAAAATATCAGGATAAAGCTACCGGTGTGTGGTATCAGATTGTGGACAAGGGAGGCAGGGAAGGAAACTATCTGGAAGCGTCTGGTTCTGTCATGTTCACGTATGCCCTTGCCAAGGGGATGAATAACGGATACCTGTCCGTATCATTCAAACCAATGCTACTGAAGGCTTACGAGGGACTGCTCCGCACCTTCATCACCACCGATGAACAGGGCGTTCCGCACATCCATCAGTCATGCAGTGGTGCAGGATTGGGCGGCACGCCTTATCGATCCGGGTCCTATGAATATTATGTGAATGAACCCCGCCGTTCGGATGACCTGAAAACCATCGGGCCGTTGATCTCACTTTTTCTGGAGATGGAAAAGATGGGTTCATAGTCTGGTTTATTTATTGGTTTATATTTATTTTATGGAGCATCGTATTATATTGATTGCAACAGCTTTGCTTTTCTCTTGTTCCCACGATATCGAATGGCGTGAGTACCACGGAGGGCCCGACCGTAACCACTATTCGCCCCTCGACCAGATCGACACATCGAATGTGATGCAGCTGGAGAAGGCATGGGAATACCACACAGGCGATACCTCAGGTCAGATGCAGACCAATCCGATCATCGTCAACGGGATTTTGTACGCCACGACCGCCTCACAGGAGGTCTTTGCCCTCAATGCCGCCACAGGCGATGAGATCTGGCGGTACAGGCATTCCGGAGATCAACAGTGGTTCAATAAAAGCAGGGGCGTGGTGTACTGGGAGGATGGCGACGACAGGCGCATCCTCTTCACTTCCGGCAGTTACTTGCAAGCCCTGAATGCTGATGATGGGCAGCTGATCACAGATTTCGGCGACAGCGGACGGGTCGATTTGAGGGAAGGCTTGCCGATAACGGCGAGAGACCGTTTTGTGGCATCTCCCACACCGGGTACGGTTTTCAAGCGCTCCATCATCATGCCGCTCCATCTTTCGGAATCTGCCGGGGCGGCACCGGGATATATACAGTGTTTCGATATCGTCACGGGGAAAGTTAAATGGGTGTTCCGTACCATTCCCCGTCCCGGTGAATTCGGATATGAAACATGGGCGCCGGATAACCACCTGAATACGGATGTGGGCGGTGCCAACAACTGGTGTGGCATGAGCATCGACCGGAAGCGGGAGATCGTCTATGTGCCCACAGGGTCGGCCGCCTTTGACTTTTACGGAGGCAACCGAAAGGGTGACAATCTCTTCGCCAATTGCCTCCTGGCACTTGAGGCCAATACCGGGAAACGCATCTGGCATTATCAGTTCATGCATCATGATGTGTGGGATCGCGACATCCCGGCACCGCCCAACCTCGTCACCATCCGCCGCGATGGAAAGGAGATCGATGCGGTCGCCCAGATCACCAAGCAGGGGTATGTATATGTGTTCGACCGGGAGACGGGCGTTCCCGTATTCCCGATCGATGAAGTGAAAGTGCCCACCAATGGCGTCGAAGGAGAGGTATTGTCGCCCACACAGCCCGTCCCGCGTATGCCCAAACCCTATGCCCGGGTCCGGCTCACTGAGCAGGATATAAACCCGCTGGCCGAGAATCATGCCGAACTGCTGGAGCGCTTTCGATCCTATCGGACAAACACCTTCGATCCGCCTTCCCTGGAAGGTACGCTGCTCTTCCCGGGTTTCGACGGTGGGGGTGAGTGGGGTGGGGCTTCCTTCGATCCTGAAAGCGGATATCTGTATGTCAATGCCAATCAAATGGCCTGGGTGCTTCAGTTGAAGAAGTCAGGACCGTCCATTGTTTCCGAAGGCGCGTCGCGCGGACAGCGGGTGTACCAGAAAAACTGTGTCAGTTGCCATCGTGACGACCGGAAGGGAAATGTACCGAGCGGATATCCATCCCTGGTGGATATTGGAACCCGACGCGACCGGACCTATATCGAAACCATCATACGGGGCGGAAAGGGTATGATGCCCGGGTTTCCTCAGCTTTCGGTGATTGATAAGGCCGCAGTGGTCGATTTCCTGCTGGG
>JACCEC011066277.1_pt1 | contig 10361 bp, 8 predicted proteins | sample 7450121 | NCBI WGS metagenome assembly JACCEC01 (sample SAMN15323455, study PRJNA562643) | freshwater metagenome | isolation source: river surface water | place: USA:Blue River Watershed | collected 2017-08-18 | reverse complement strand
GGCGGCAAAGGTTCTGCGTCCTGGTGGCGTATTCCTCGCATACGTCGCGACAACCACTCAATTATCTGCCACTGCCGAGGCTCTTAAGGCAGATGGCCATTTCACCGAACCCGAGAGCTCGGAGACGATTGTTCGTGGCTGGCATCACGAAGGACTTGCTGTTCGCCCGCAGCAACGAATGATCGGACACACAGGTTTTCTCATTCAGAGCCGAAGGATGGCTCCTGGCGTTGAAGTCTTGGCCCGTCGTCGTAGACCTGCAAAGGGTGCATACGGTGTCGCGGAAGAGTGAGCGTTTAGTTAATTTAACAATCGCCCTCTTGGCAACAAAGAGATACCTCACCAAAAGCGAGATCTTTAGAACCGTTGAAGGGTATGACGGGTCTCCAGAGGCTATGGAGCGCATGTTTGAACGCGATAAGGATGATTTGCGTGGCCTTGGGATCGTTATTGAACTCGGAACCTTCGATCCTCTCTTTGAAGATGAGGCTGGTTATCGAATAACACCAGCTAGTTACCAGATGAACCTTGGGGAACTTAAAGGTGAAGATATTGCCCTGCTCTCATTGGCTGCATCTGCATGGAACGGTGCTTCGCTGGAACGAGAGTCATCGAGTGCATTGGTAAAACTTGAGTCGCTGGGTATCGAATGCGATAGCGATGCTCTCTCGTTTCTCTCGCCACAAATGAATGTGCAAGACCCAAATTTCACACTCATCACTGATGCGATTGTTCGTAGAGCAGAGCTCGAATTTAACTATCGTGGGGAAGATCTCACGCTCAAGAGCAAGAAGGTCTATCCGTACAGTCTGCGCGGAGATTCTGGCCTCTGGTATCTCATCGCCCTAGAGGTTGAGAGCAATCAGGTGAAGAACTTCCGTCTCGATCGCATTGACTCGGAGGTCACAGCGACCAAGAAGGGCGAACGATTTACTTCACCGAGTTCACTAGAACCTCTAGAGAAGCAAGATCACGAACGAGCAACATTAAAGGTTCGCAAGGGTGCGGCCCACCAACTTCGGGCACTGGCAACCACAGCGACATCAGGGGATGAGTGGGACCAGATAGAAGTTTCCATCATCAATAAATCCTGGCTCAAACAATCAATTCTCTGGCATCGCGATGATGTCGTCGTGATTTCGCCACCCTGGCTACGAGATGAAGTCGTTGAAAATCTCAGGAGATTGCAGGCAGCTCATGGCTAAAGAGATGACCACGCCATTGGAGCAGACAGCGCGACTTCTCGACCTCGTACCCTTCCTGCTCTCTCATCAAGGCATTGCTCTAACAGATCTTGCAAAGCACTTTAAAGTTGAAACCGAGGTCATGCTTGATGATCTCAACACCTTATGGATGTGCGGGTTGCCTGGATACACCCCTTTGGAACTTATTGATCTCAACTTCGAATCGGGCTTTGTCACGATCCGTAACGCTGCACCCCTTGCCCGTGTTCGAACAATGTCGAGCTCTGAAATCGTTACCTTAATCCTTGGCTTGGATCTCTTGCGTGGTGCTGTAACAACAATTTCAGAAGAGACTACAACGAGAATTGAGAAGCTATCCGAGAAATTGCGCGCTCTGGTCGGCGTAGATATCTCCATTCGCGACAAATCACAGACACTCTTTCGAACAGTTCTCACTACTGCCATCAAGGAACGCAGATCTGTCGACATCTCTTACTATTCGCCTACCTCAGATCGCGAAAGCGATCGCACTATTACCCCGTACCATTTCACCACCGAAGATCAAGTGGAGTACTTCCAAGGTTATTGTCATGCTTCAGAGTCAATACGAACCTTTAGATTAGATCGAGTACGTAGCGCCGAAATCAGCACTCGCGAAATCTCGGTAGAAAATTTTTCACTTCCAGAGATTAAGAAAGTAAGAGCCCTCGCTAAAGTTCATTGGCTAGATAGATCGGTAGTCGAATCACTGAGACTAGATATCTCCGAGGTTCAAGGGCAAGAGAATCTGACTCTTGACGCTTTCTCGGAGCAATGGATGGTTCGCGCAATCATGGCCAGCGGTGGTGCTTTGGAGATCCAGGAGCCGGCGGAGGTTCGAGAGGCTGTGGCCAAGTCGATTGAGGCCACGATGGCCCTTTATGGCGAGGGTGCGATAGCGTTAGCCCCCTGACGGAGGCAATCTCTACTACAAAAGGAGAATAGTGTGTTTCTCAAAGAACCTACCCACATTTTGCTCGTCCTAGTGGTCATCATCCTTCTCTTTGGTGCCAAGCGCCTTCCAGATTCTGCTCGCTCACTTGGAAAGTCTCTCAAAATCTTCAAATCAGAGATGAAAGATATGAAGGATGAGAAGAAGCCTGATCAAGACGGACAAGCGTCCGCCTAACTCTTATGTCGACCTCCACTGGCGGTCGCATGCCGCTTCTCGAACATTTACGTGAACTACGTAAACGCGTTGTTCGAAGCGCCGCAGCGATCGGAATCTTTGCCATCGTTGGATGGGTCTATTACACGCAAATCATTACCACTCTTGCCGAACCAGTCTGTGATCTCAAGGCCGCTCAAGAAACGGGGGCCGACAATTGTGGAGCGCTTTATATCAGTGGAGTACTAGGTCCTCTCAACCTCCATATCAAGGTTGCACTCCTTACTGGCATTTTGCTTGCGGCTCCCTTCTGGCTCTACCAACTATGGGCATTTATCGCTCCAGCTCTACATAAGAAAGAGAAGCGCAATTCAATTCTCTTTATTATCGCTGCAACACCCTTTTTCAGTGTTGGCGCATACTTCGGCTACACAATTCTTCCGCTTGCAATCAAAGTTCTCTTTGGATTTACACCCGATGCTCTCAACAACCTTGTGAAGTTTGATGACTATCTAGACTTTGTCACACGAACAATCTTCTTCTTCGGTCTCGGCTTCGAGCTTCCAGTTTTCTTAGTCGCGCTCAATCTCATTGGGGCGGTAAGCGGAAAAGGAATCTTGCGGCCTTGGAGAATTTGGATCTTCTTGATTACCCTTTTTGTCGCAGGCTTTACGCCAAGCCCAGATCCACTCTCAATGATCGCACTGGCAGTGCCATTGATTCTTCTCTACTTTATGGCCGGTGGTATCGCACTTCTGAATGATCGCAGACGTCGCAAGAAGGCCGAACGTGCTGATTCTGGCAGTTAATCCGCATTCAGGGCGAGGACGAGCTCGGACGTTGGCCAAAAAGGCTGCAGCGAAATTTTCCAAAGACGGATTTCACACTCTTACTGTTGAAGGTGCAGATCTGGATGACTTCCGAAGAAAGCTCGATAGCGCACTGACTGCACATTCAGTTGATGGCGTCATTGCATTTGGCGGTGATGGATTTATCCACGAAATTCTTGGGCACTGCGTACCGCGTGGCATTGCGCTAGGAGTTATCCCTTGTGGAACAGGTAATGACTTTGCACGCAGCCTTGAAATCTACAAGCTCTCGCTCAATGAACAGATTGATCTGATTGCTCATGGTTCTCCCAAGCGCATAGATCTTGGCCAGGTAGGGGAGAAGTGGTTTGCCGCCATTCTCTCAAGTGGCTTCGATGCGCTGGTCAATGATCGTGCCAATGCAATGCGCTGGCCCAAAGGGCGCATGAAGTACAACCTGGCCCTCATCGAGAAACTCTTTAAGTTACAGACTCATCGTTATCGCATTACGCTAGATGACTTAGCGGTTGATACAGATGCAACGCTAATCACGATTGCAAATGGATCTAGTTATGGAGGCGGAATGAAAGTCTGCCCAGAGGCCTCACTGAATGACGGCCACTTTGATGTGATGATTCTTGGCAAGGTATCTCGCCGCGAACTCATCAAGGTCTTTCCCAAGGTCTACTTTGGTAAACATGTAGGGCATCCGGCTGTTACTTTCTATCGCTGCAGTTCAATCATCATTGAAGGATCTGGCTCTGCCTTCGCAGATGGCGAACCTATCTCTTCTCTACCACTGACTGCTCGTTGTGTTCCTGGCGCCCTTTTGGCATGGTCTGCATGAGTACTCCTGCAGAGAGGATGGCCGCTGCACGAGTGCGTGCCTCCCATCCACTGACCATCAAGTTCGCAGAAGGTTTTGACTTTCCCCTTGATGATTTTCAAGTGGAATCGTTGCACTGTGTGGAAGATGGCAAAGGTCTCCTTGTTGCAGCGCCGACTGGAGCTGGTAAAACTGTTGTTGGAGAATTCGCCGCCTTTCTTGCAATCGAACAAGGCAAGAAGTGTTTCTACACCACTCCGATAAAGGCACTTTCCAATCAGAAGTTTGCAGAGTTTGTTGCGCGCTTTGGCGAGGAGAAAGTTGGACTCCTTACGGGCGATACCAATATAAATTCGGAAGCGCCCATCCTGGTAATGACAACTGAGGTTCTGCGCAACATGCTCTACGCCGGCTCTTCAACGCTTACCAATCTGCAATCGGTGGTTATGGATGAAGTGCACTACCTGGCCGATAAGTTTCGTGGCGCTGTATGGGAAGAGGTTCTGATTCACCTCATGGAGTCAGTCCAAGTGATCTCACTGAGTGCAACGGTCTCTAATGCAGAAGAGTTTGGTGAGTGGCTAGGAACCGTTCGCGGTGGCACCGATGTCATTGTCTCTGAAATTCGCCCGATCCCGCTCTATCAGCATGTTCTTATTGGTAATCGATTAGTTGATCTCTTTAAAGAACCTGGAAAAATCAATCCTGAGCTTCTAGCTCTGGAGCGCGAGTCGATGCGTAAGGTGAAGATGCCGCGCCACCGACGAGAGCGCTTTGATGAGAGTGAAAATAAGCTCTCACGTCCTGAAGTAATTGAGACCCTTGATCGACAAGGTTTGCTTCCTGCCATCACCTTTATCTTCTCCCGAGCTGCATGTGATGCAGCGGTAAGACAGTGCGTTCATTCGGGGCTGAGATTGACCAATACTCAAGAACGTGAAGAGATAGCTCGCACAGCCGCCCGCCTCAATGCCAACCTTGCCCAAGAAGATTTAGATGTCCTGGGTTACGACGAGTGGCTAGATGCGCTGGAACGAGGTATCGCAGCACACCATGCTGGTTTATTGCCAAGTTTTAAAGAGACCGTTGAAGATCTCTTTAAGCGCGGTCTTGTAAAGGCTGTATTTGCCACCGAAACTCTCGCCCTCGGAATCAATATGCCGGCAAAGACTGTGATCTTGGAGAAACTTACAAAGTGGAATGGCGAAGCGCATGTTCCGATAACTCCAGGGGAGTACACCCAGTTAACAGGGCGTGCCGGTCGTCGTGGAATTGATATCGAAGGAAACGCCATTGTTCAGTGGAGTCCAACTATTGATAGCGCAATGGTTGCAGGTCTTGCATCAACGCGAACGTATCCGCTGAGATCATCATTTACGCCGACCTATAACATGGCAATCAACCTCATCAATCGCTTTGGTCGAGAGAGAGCCCGTGGCTCCCTTGAATCTTCTTTTGCACAGTTTCAAGCAGATCGCGCAGTTGTTGGTCTGGTTCGTCAGATCAAGAAGAACGAAGGTGCCGTCACCGAGTTGATGCAGGATGTTAACTGTCACCTCGGTGACTTCGCCGAGTACGCACGTATGCGCAGCGACATCAAAGAGATTGAGCGACTTCTTTCAAAACGTGATGCTCGTCGTACGGTCGACCAGAGGCAACGACGCCATCTTGAATCTGAGATTGATGGCATTCGTCGCAGCCTCCGAGCTCATCCATGCCATGCCTGTAACGATCGTGAGTCTCACGCTCGCATTGCAGAGCGAGCAGAGCGCGTAAGACGTGAGTCCGAGGGACTGCGGGCGCGAGTCGAGAACCGCACGCACGTGATTGCGAAGACATTCGATCGAATCTGTGACGTTCTGACACATCTGAATTACATTGAGGGCGAGAAGACTCTTGAGCAAGGAAAGATCCTGGCAAAGATCTATGCCGAATCTGATCTCTTATTAACCGAGGCAATAAGAAGGGGAGTGCTCAATACCCTTACTGCCCCTGAGTTAGTCGCCGTTGCCTCAGCGGTAATATTTCAATCGCGAACAACTGAAAATTACGCACCCAAGATGCCACATAACAACGTTGCACAGGCACTTGTCTCATTAGTTTCAATCTGGAGTGAACTTGAAGAGGTTGAAGAGCGCTTTGGAGTAAAGACTCAACGCGAGCCAGATTTTGGTTTCGCCTTTATCTCCTACAAGTGGGCGCAGGGCAATACATTGCAGAGCGTTCTCAAGGGAAGCGATATGTCGGTTGGTGACTTCGTCCGATCGACCAAACAGCTGATTGATCTCCTGACGCAGATCGCTGGCGCTAGCCCTGATCTACGTAAAACCTGTCGCGAAGCAGTCAACCGTTTGGATCGAGGCGTGATCTCTTATATGTTGGAGGACCTATGACCTTGATGCTTCTAGATAGCGGATCACTTTGGTATCGCGCCTATTACGGTATGCCAGATACATTAGTTGCACCTAACGGAACTCCTGTAAATGCGATTCGCGGTTTTCTAGATATGACTGCCCGCTTAATCTCTATCTACAACCCCGATCGAATTGTTGTCTGTATTGATGGTGATTGGCGTCCATCATGGCGAGTGGAGCTCTTTCCTGACTACAAGGCCAACCGCTTGGAAGACGAAGATAGCGAAGAAGAGGCTGAGCCGGATACCTTGACGCCGCAGATCCCGATCCTCTTAGATCTTCTCGATGAATTTGGATTACCCATGGTTGGAGTAGATGACTATGAGGCAGATGATGTCATGGCAACCTACGCCGATAAGCATCCCGGACCAACTCGTATAGTCACCGGCGATCGCGATCTCTTCCAGCTTGTAGATGACTCTCGAGATATCAAAGTAGCGTACTTAGCTAAAGGTATTTCGGCCCACGATCTTGTCGACCTTAACTTTATTGCCCAAAAGTATTCGATTCCGGGGGATCGCTACGCACTCTTTGCAACCTATCGAGGCGATCCATCTGACGGCCTGCCTGGTGTTAAAGGAATCGGGGAGAAAGGTGCAGCACTCATCGCAACCCACTTTGCCACCGTTGATGAATCGATCAGTGCGGCTCAGGATGGCGATCCTCGCTTACCGGCAGCTCTTGCTAAGAAGATCATCGCAGGAATCGATTACCTTACAATTGCTCCAACGGTGGTTAACTGCGCGCGAGATGTTGCACTGCCTGCGATTGATATAACTCTGCCAAAAGCCCCACAGGATTTGTCAAAGATCTATCAGATGAAAGATGAATACGCTTTAGGAGCTAGCGTCGATAGATTGATTTCGGTGCTCAAGTGGTAGCAACTCTCTCAGGCTTACTCTTTGCCGCTTCCTTTGAGCCAATCGGTTGGTGGTTCTGCGCACCTCTTGCTTATGCACTCTTTCTGAAATTCTCCTTAAAGAAAGCCAATCTCTACAGGCAAGCGTTTCTCTTTGGTTTTGTAGGTAGCGCAGTAACTCTATGGTGGGCTGGAAAGTACGTTGGAGTTCTGCCATTATTTTTTCTTGCTCTATTGCACGGCCTCTTCCTTCTGCCGCTGGGAATCCTGGGTCGATACACGCGAAACGTGCTTTGGTTTATTCCAGCGATTCTCCTTTTGGAAGAGATCAGATCACACTTCCCATTTGGTGGATTTTCATGGATGCGAATTGCATTCTCACAGGCAGATGCGCCCTTTGCCTCCGTCATCTCGATCGGGGGAGCGCTTCTGCTTTCAGCGTGGGTATTGGCAATTTCTGCCCTATTAGTGCATTACCGACATGTAAATCTCTTACTTATAACCGCGGCGCTTTTGCTTCCGTTAATGATAAACAATTCTTACAGTGATGGTCAAAAAATTTCATTTGTGGGAGTTCAGGGAAATACACCGGCAGTGGGTCTTGCATTTAATGATCGCGCGGAAGCGGTCTTCAATCTCCACCTAGAGCGAACTCGAGCGACCAGCCTTGATGGTGCAGATCTCATCATCTGGCCAGAAAATGCTATCGATGTAGATCCCTTTCTCAATACGAGAGTATCTGGTGAGATCGAAAGTTTAACTGGAACATTACAGACTCCACTTATTGCCGGCGCAATAACTCGCAAGAACGGTCCGCTAGAAAATGTCTCTCTTATGTATAGCAAAAGTGGGGAAGTTGTCTCACTGTACTCGAAGCAATACCTGACTCCATTTGGAGAGTTCATTCCTCTGCGTCCGTTAGCGCGCATTGTCTCGCCATATGTTGATGGTGTTTCAGATTTCTCACCTGGTGTACAGGTTGATAAGCACGTCGTCAACGGGATGAGAATTTCTCCAGTGATTTGCTATGAATTGCTCTCTGATTCTCTTGTACGGGATGCATCGAGTTCATCACAAGCGTTAATCGCACAGACGAATAGCGCCACCTTCGCTGGTACGGCAGAGAGTGCGCAGCAATTGAATATCACGCGCCTTCGCGCATTGGAGAATGCTCGCGAGATCGCAAGCGTCTCAACAATCGGAATTTCGGCTCATATCGATATCAATGGCCAGGTAATCTCTCAGACGCAAGAGGATGTGAGTGCTACCTTACGTGGCGATCTGCGATCAAATTCGTCGACAACCTTTGCAAATAAACTCGGGGGATTAGCACCGGTTCTTGTTCTCTTTATCTCCCTAATTTTGCCGGTTACTAGGCGTATAATGAGCTCCCGATGAAGGCCATGATTTTAATTCCGACCTACAATGAGGCAACCTCTGTTGTGGAGTTACTTCATTCTCTCGATGCTCTGCGCAACTCATCAGAATTCAACTTTGATGTCACGGTAATTGATGACAACTCTCCAGATGGAACTGCAGAGATCGTTCGCAACCTTGGCTACAGCTGGGTAGATCTGCTGCAACGTCCGAAGAAGGATGGTTTAGGTAACGCATACCGTGCCGGATTTGCACGAGTTCTTAGCGATCCCTCCTATGACCAGATCGTCACAATGGATGCAGATGGTTCACATCGCGTCGCCGATCTGCCAGCTATGTTTGCAGCGATCTCACCTGGAAAGTCGATTGTTCTAGGCACTCGATGGATTCCTGGTGGATCTGTCGTCAATTGGCCTAAATCCCGCCAGCTCTTAAGCCGTTCTGGCACCCGATATTCCTCATTTGCACTTGGAATAAACTCGCCGATCTCACAGGCGGCTTTCGCATCTATAGTCGACAATTACTGGAATCTCTCAATCTCACACAGATGGATGCCACCGGTTACTGTTTTCAAATTGAGATGGCCTTGGCATCACATTTGGCCGGTGCTCGCGCTGTACAAGTTCCCATTACCTTTGTGGAACGTATCAACGGCGTCTCTAAGATGAGTCGAGCCATTGTTATTGAGGCGCTGATTCAGACGACCCGCTGGGGCCTTACTCGTCGCTTACGGCCTAACGCCGATAAGTTACATTATGTAAAGTAAGGGAAATCAACCCATCCCCGCGAGGATTTGCCTCGATCTACGCGTAATCTGAGATTGGCGTACAGGCGCAGATTAAGTTTCTATCGCCGTGTGCGCCATCAATACGTGCCACAGGAGGCCAATACTTCATTTTGGCGCCAATGAGTTCTCCCGCCACAAGGCCATCTAGAGGCGCTGGATAGCCACCTTGTTCACGGCTATAGCTTCTTGCCCAATCAGATGAAGTAACGGCTCGGGCCGTGTGTGGTGCATGGCGCAAAGCGCTCTCTTCGACTGAAATCTTGCCGTCGATAATCTCTTGGATCTCAGCACGAATTGCGATCATGGCATCAATAAATCGGTGGATCTCACGAATATCTTCAGATTCGGTCGGCTCAATCATCAGAGTTCCCGCAACTGGGAAAGACATTGTCGGTGCATGGAAGCCAAAGTCCATCAATCTCTTTGCAATGTCGTCAACGCTAACGCCAGATATGGCAGTCAATGGACGAATATCGAGAATGCATTCGTGTGCAACTCGGCCATTGGCGCCGGTGTAGAGAATTGGGAAGGAGTCATTAAGGCGGGCTGCCATGTAATTTGCAGAGAGAATCGCAACCTGTGTGGAATGGGTAAGTCCTGCTCCCCCTAGCAAACGAATATAGGCCCATGAGATCGGCAGAATGCTTGCTGATCCATATGGTGCACCTGAAATCGGTCCAGGGCCTGTTGCCGGACCTGCATCTGCATCCAATGGGTGGTTGGGAAGAAATGGCGCAAGGTGGGCACGAGCAATTACCGGCCCAACACCTGGTCCCCCACCACCGTGTGGAATTGCAAATGTCTTATGGAGATTTAAGTGCGAAACATCAGCGCCAAACTTTCCAGGTTGAGCAACTCCAACGAGAGCGTTGAGATTTGCGCCATCGACATACACCTGGCCACCTGCCTCATGAACCAGGGCACAGATATCACTCACAGCGCTTTCAAATACACCGTG
>JACCEC012812278.1_pt1 | contig 10362 bp, 8 predicted proteins | sample 7450121 | NCBI WGS metagenome assembly JACCEC01 (sample SAMN15323455, study PRJNA562643) | freshwater metagenome | isolation source: river surface water | place: USA:Blue River Watershed | collected 2017-08-18 | reverse complement strand
GTCCGCGCTGATCTCCCTGTTCGAGCAGGGCCTCCCGCAGGACCTCTTCCTGCCTAACCAGGGGCGCGTGCTCCGGTGCAAGGCCACGGACTGGACGCGGAGCATCTTCGCCGCGAAGCGCTCGGGCGAGAGCGTGGAGTTCCAGTTCTTGGAGGACTCCACGGAGGCCTTCACCACGCTCAACCTGATCGGGGCGACGAGCGCGTCTCTCCTGCCCAAGGCGGCCAACCTCCAGGTCGAGGTCGAGGCCATCGACGACGTGCCCGCGCTGGACGCCTTCGACAAGCTCCAGAACGCCATCACGGAGTACATCACGGCGAAGGACGACGCTCTCGCCGTGGCCGAGTACCAAACGGCGCGCATCGACTCCGTGGTGGCCCGGTGCAACACGCTCGCCAGCGTCCCGAGCATGCAGGTGTCGACGAGCGCGACGGCGAACACGGCGCTCCTCAGCCTGTGGGCCGTGGCGATCCAGATCCGTAACTCCCAGGTGGCGGCGTCTCGGCCCCTGCTCGGGTACCTCACGCCGCGCGCGGGCATGTCCGTCATCGACCTGTCGATGGACCTCTACACGAGCCCCACGAAAGCCGTCGAGATCCTCCGGCTCAACGACTTCGACGACGCCTTCTCCATCCCCCGTAACACCCTCGTGCGGTACCTGGCCCCGTGATGGAGGACGTCATCGAGCTCGTCCTGAACGGCGAGACGATCTACATCGCGAAGGAATACGACGTCTCCATCGCGTACCTGCTCGTCCCCAACCAGTTCAGCATCGTCATCGGGTCGGGGACCACGGCCGTCGACCTCATGCGCCGCTACCCGCCGGGCACGAAGTTCGCGGTCAAGATCAACGGGATCGTCCAGTTCATGGGCAGGCTCGACGGCCCAGAGCGCCCCTCCGGCGAGGCCACGGAGATCCGCTTCACCGGGCGGGACCGACTGGCCCAGCTCGTGGACGACACCATCGAGCACGACAAGAGCTTCACCAACGCCACCTTCGCCGACCTCACCAAGGCGGCGATCACGGGCGCGCAGATCCCCACCTTCGACCTCCGCTACGACGCCGCGGCACACCGCAAAGCCGTGGTGGGCACGCCGATCGTCCAGAAGGACACGGTCAAGAAGAAGGTCTTGCTCGACCTCAACCAGCTCTACGGCATCGACACGTCGGGCTTCCCGCCCGGGACGAACCTCAACTACGTCCCGATGGACCCGACCGGCGTGGACCCCACGACGGGGGAGACGGTCACCTTCCACGAAGTGGAAGTGGAGGACGTCGTCACCAGGATCACGGGGTACAAAGCCGAGAAGCCGATCGAGTGGAAGGCCGGTAACTCGTGGTACAGCGCGCTCAACACGGAGCTCGCGCGCGCCGGCCTCTTCCTCCGCGCCGGCGTGGACCCGCAGGGGCAGGACGAGAACATCTTCCTCCTCTCGGAGCCGTCCGCGGCCCAGCAACCCCTGTTCGGGCTCGTCAGCACGCGGGAGCCGAAGCCGGCCGACAACGTGATCAACGTCGGTCCCCCCACGATCTCCGCTGTCACCACGGGCCGGCACGCCACCTACGTGGTGCGCGGGCGCACCGGCGGGGGCAAGGACGGCCGGAAGCAGATCGAGGGCCGCTTCACCGACGAGGAGATGGTGGGCTGGGGGTTCAACAAGCGGAAGGTCCGGGTCGACAACGACGTCCAGACGACCGCGCAGGCGAACTACCTCGCCCGCCGGGACTGCGCGATGGCCCGGCGGGCGAACCGAACCTTCACCTACACGATGATGGGCCGGCACACGGGCCCCATGCTCGCCGACCCCGCGAAGCGCGCCATCCTCGCCCCGGACATCTGCGTCTCCCTGAAGGACGACGAGAACGGCCTGGAGGGGGTGTTCTGGGTGGAGCGTGTGCGCCACCGCGCGACCGCGAACGGCGGCACCTTCACCGACATCACCCTCATGGTGCCTGAAGACCTCGTGTTCGGCGACGGCCTGTTCCTCCCCGGCGCCCCCCCGACGGTGCTCGGCACGAAGCACCGGAAGAAGAAGACCACATGATCCGCTGGGAACACGCCTCCGCCCGCCTCAGCACGAGGGACGAGGACGGCTTCGTCAAGGTCCAGCCCGACCCCCTCGGCGCACAGGGCACCTTGCCGAGCTACGAGGTCTTCCTGCACGGGGGCGTCGTCTTCCGGCCGAAGAGCCCCACGAACGAGGTCGGCGGCAACGTCCTCGTCTTCCGGGACGGGCCCCGGGGGAACGTGCTCGTGGGTACGGACCCGCGGTGGATGTCCGTCCTCCCGGACTTCGGCGACGGGGGCGCAGCCCTCTACGCCACGACGGAGCTCTCCGGCACGAAGAAGACCCCGTACATCGGCTTCTTCGGCGAGGGCGGCGCGGCCGACGAGGGGACCTTCCGGATCTCCGTCCAGAGCACCGCCGGCACCACGACGATCGAGGTCAGTCCGTCCACCGGCGACGTGACCATCACGCACCCAGGCGGCGGGGTCGTGGTCGTGAAGGCCGCCAGCGTCGAGCTCGGCGCAGCCTCCGGCGGCGGGCCCCTCGTGAAGTACACCGAGTTCGCAGCCGTGTGGAGCACGCTCACCACGAACGCGCTGGCGCTCGGCCTCACCGTCCCACCCCTCACCGGCGTGGCGACTACCAAGGTCAACGGGACATGAGCGGCGGGGCAGGAATCGGCGGCTCCGGCTCGGGGGCGGCGGGGACGATCGCGGTCACGAGCGAGGACGGGCGGGGCGTCGTGCGCCCCCCGCAGGCGCTCTACTTCGACGCCTCCGTGATGGACTTCCCCATCGACGACAACGGCCGGTACATCGAAGTCCACCCCGTGGACCACAAGGCGAGCATGCTGCTCATCCCCCTCCAGGGGAGCATCGCGGGCGCGCCGGACCAGGGCTCGCCGTGGCTCTCCCTCCCCATGACGGACGAGGCCAGCATGACGGCGAGGGCGACGGAGCTCGTCCTCGGTCGCTGGGCCGGCCTGATCTCCAACGGCGATATCGGGAGCGTGACCGTGTACGCCACGCCGCGCGGGCCGCAGGGGCGCGCCTTCGTCCGCGTGGAGTACGAGAACCTGCGCGACCCACAGCGGAAGCCAGCCAACCCCTACCGGACGATCACCATCAATGGCTGAAATCGACCTCATCCTCCCGACGCTGCCGGAGATCGCCCAGAACTTTCGGGATGGGTGGTACGCCCGGTCGTACCAGGCCGACCCCACCAAGCCCGTGGACGTGGGCCCGGGGACGCTCCCCTACGTCGCGAGCAACGTGGTGGCGGACGTCATCCTCCCCCTCTACGCGAACCACGACAAGATCGCCCGGGGCGCCGTCGTCCGGGGCATGACGGGCGACCGGCTCGAGCGCCGCGCGCGGGAGGTGCTCGCCGAGAACAGCGACGGGTCCATCCGGCTCCCGGCAACGGGCGGGAGCGGCTACTTCGAGGCCACCAAGATCGCGGCGGGCGGCGCCTACATCGAACAGGGCACGGTGCTGCTCAACCAGGCGACCGGATACAAGTTCCAGGTCGTGGTCTCCGACACCTACGCGGACGGCGACCCCCTGCCCATCGTGGGCATCGACACGGGCCCGGACACCAACCTGGACGCGGACACGGTGCTCGTGTTCGACAGCCCCCCCGCCGGCGTCAGCACGGGCGGCCTCGTGCTCGCCCAGAACGACGGGACGGGCAACCTCGTCGGCCTCACCGGGGGGCGAGAGGCCGAGACGGACGAGGAGCTTCAGGACCGCATCATCGCGGCGCAGAGCGACCCACCCGCCGCCGGCAACCGGTCGGAGCTGGTGATCGAGGCCCAGCGCACGGGGGGTGTCCCCGTGGCCAAGGCCTTCGCGATCAGTGCGTGGTTCGGCCCCGGCTCGGTTTGCCTCCCGTTCATCCTGCGCGAGGACGCCTCCGTCACCCGCATCCCGAACAGCACCCAGCGCGGGCTCGTTCAGGCGCAGGTCGCGAACGTCTTCCCCACGGACTACTCGATCACCGTCCCCACCGTGCTGGCGCAGAACGTGGACGTCCACATGAGCGTCACGTGGAGCACCGGGGTCAAGGCGTGGGCGGACACCACCCCTTTCCCGGAGTACGTGGTGGGGGACGCGCTCCACGTGGACGGGGTCACGTCGATCACGAGCACCTACTTCCGGGTGACGACGACGAGCGACATCGCCACCCCGCAGTCCGGCCAGACGATCGCGCTCTTCGACCTCACCACGAAGAAGTTCATGCGGAAGCGCATCGACACGGTGAGCGTAGTCGTGGCCAACCGGAGCTGGGACCTGACGTTCGTCACGGCGCTGGGTGCCAGCGACACCTTCACGCCGGCGGACGGAGCGCTCGTGTCGCCGTGGTCGCAGTCCCTCGTGCGGCTCGTGCAGCCCCTCCTCGACTACATGAAGACGCTCGGGCCGGGCGAGCAGTTCGCCACCTTCCCCGACCCCGGCGGGAGGCAACGGCGCTGGCCGCTCTCCCCCGAGTCGTGGCCCAACATCATCACGAACGACGGGCTCGTGAACGCCATGAAGGCGAGCCGGGCCACCTCGGACTCCGAGGTGCTCTCCCCGGCCACGCCCCACGCCACCACGGTGGGCACGCCGGGGGTGAGCGTGTACCTCCTTCAGCTCGACGACTTCGCGGTCTACCCGCAGACGTGAGGACCCCATGGCCGGCGCAGAAGACGACGAATACACCTACGACGCGGACACTCCGTTCGTGCCTGACCTGGCCGACCTCGGGGGCGAGGACTTCGCGGACGACACGGAGAACCCGCCCACGAAGGGGATCGAGCCCTACGCCGGGCTGTTCTCCGAGCACTCCCGCAACCTGGCGGGCGTGAACCGCATCATCTGTTTCTGCCGGATCTGGCTGGAATGGACGGGGGCGGCGTGGACCATCACCGGCCTCGACGCGATGGGGTCGGAGGCGAAGGTCGACGACACGATGTTCACCATCACGCCCGACGCCACGGGGGTCGTCACGATCTCGTGGACGGCGGGCACCCTGCCAGCCATGGCGCGGCGCCCGCTCGTCATGCTCACCGGCGCCTACGGGTCCGTGTACGGCACCGTCGTCACGACGAACAGCATTGTGGTGCGGATCCACGACGACACGGACACGGCCGCCAACCTCGACTTCTGCGTGGATATCAAGTGAAGCCGTCCCTCTTCACCCCCGGCGCCCTCCTTCAGCTCAAGGCGGGGCGTCCTGCGGCGGAGGCCATCCACGAGACCGTGGTGCGGCTGTTCACCGACGGGAGCGTGGGGGCGATCAGCAAGACGCTCGGCAGCTTCGTCGACTGCTTCTCCTTCGCGCTGGCCCTGACGGTCGCGCGCGCGCAGCGGCGACAGCAGAAGCTCGACCGGGAGACCCTCGCCGCCGGCGCCTACGAGCTCCTCGCGCAGCTCGAGGAGGAGCACGGCCTCAGCCCGGGGCCGGAGGACACCATCCAAGACCGGCGAGACGCCCTCCTCGCTCGGATGCTGGCCGCGCAGGGGAGCCGGCGCCCCTCGCTCGAGCAGGCCCTCGCCGACCTCATGGGGGACGACTACATCGGCATCCACCTCGCCGACCCGAGCACGGAGGTGTCCAACTGGCCCACCTCGCTCGGGGACGACCCGCAGCTCCTCCTCGCGGACGACGTCTCCCGCACGCTCGTGCGGATCACCCAGAGCATCTCCGTCGGCCTCGGGTCCTCCCAAGCGGTGACGTACACCCCCGTCGACCCGACCTCGGACGACGAGCACACCCTGACCGTGGGGGACAGGCTGATCGTGCAGCCGGAGAACCTCGGGCTCGCCGAGCCGGTGACCGTCACGGCGCTGGGGACGTCCGGGGGGTCGCTCACCTTCAGCGCGACCTTCAACAACGCCCACGACAACCCCTCGCTGGCGGCGCAGATGCCCTTCCCAGCGTGGGGGTCGAGCCAGCGTCACATCTGGGTGGTGCTCTCCGCCGCGGCAGCCGTGGACGCCGAGAGCCGCCGGCAGGTCCACGAGCTCATGGCGAGGATGGTCACCGGCGTGACCACGTGGAGCATCTGCCCGTACACGGGCGACGGCATCACCGACCAGGCCGGCCCGTGGACGCTCGACGGCGCCTTGCTCGGCCGGCTCGACATGAACCCGATGGGGACCATCTCGGTCCCGTAGGTCAACAACCACCATGGCACATTTCGTCTACCCGGCGGGCACTCCGCTCGGCGTGGTCCCGTTCGGGTACGTCGTCCCCAGCGCTGAGTGGGCGAGCACCCTCGTCCAGCTCTTCAAGGCGGTGAACGGTGACGAGGGCGGCACCTGGGCGCCGTCGAGCTTCATCACGATCGGGGGGAGCGGGCTCGAGCTCACCGGCACGGGTCACTCCCTCGCGGCCTCCGCGCGCCTGAACGTCGAGAACGCCGCGGAGGTGCGGCTCAAGAACGGGGCGCTGCTGAAGGCGGACGGGTCGGTCGGGGACATCCGACTAGAGGTCTTGTCCAACGTCGCCACCCTCACGGCCCAGAGCGCCACGGTGGTGAACCTCGACGGGACCACGAACGTCAAGGGGGACGTCACGTTCAAAAGCACAGGCCCGGCAACTCTCGCCTTCGAGACCGGGGTCACTGTGACGTGGGCGAGCGGTTCCACGGCCGTCCACGCCTCTGGTTCCACCACGACTCTCGCGGGGACGACGAACGTCAGCGGGACGGGTGCCGTCACCTTCCTGACCGGTTCCAGTCTCACCGCACAGTCTTCGGTGACAGGGACGTGGGCTGGTGCGTGGGCGTTCGGCAGCACGGTGGACGTTACGGGCGCGGCAACGTTCAGCAGCACGGTCGTCTGCAACTCCGCGCTGACCGTCGCCACGAATGCGACGGTCAGCGGGAACCTGGCTGTCACGGGGACCACCACGTGCACCGCCGGCGTGACCCTCAACGGCACGTTGACGGCGAACGGCGTATCGACTTTCACCGACGAGATCGTTCGCTCCGGCGTGGACGCCTACGAGTCCCTCCGGTCATCCAACGGCACCGACGGGAACGTCACGATCACCGCCGAAGACAAGGACGTCTGGACGGCGTCCATCACCACGAACCGAACCTGGACGCTGAACGACGGACCCACGGGCAAAGCCCTCCGCGTGGTCTTCGTCGCGCCCGCCTCCAACGTTCTCACCATCACGGCGCCTGGCTTCTTGTCGGTGCAACTCAGTCGCGTCGCGCTCAGTGGGGACTACAAGATCGTGGAGCTCGTCTGGGCGCGAACCGAGTGGCTGCTACTCTGCGGAGAGACGGTCTAGTGGACCTTGCAGCACACCAGCCTGCTTCGCACGACGCCCCACAGCGCAATAGGGCCGCATTGCGAATTGCATGCCAGTCGTTGACGCGCATGCGTCACGACCACGAAGCGATCACGCCGCCGCGTTAACCTGAACCTTTCCAGAGACCTACAATGGCATCAGCAGCCCTTCGATTCCGAGTCAACGGCGGAGCTCTCCAGTCCGGCACGGACGACACCGTCGTGGCGGAGGACACCATCTCGCTGACGGCCACGTCGTTCGCTGGGTGGCAGGCGCCCGCGGCGCGGTGGGAGATCCTCACCTACCCAGACGGGTTCGCGTGTCCGGCGGGCTGGTCGACCGACGCGACGAGCGGGGCGTACTACTACCTTGCGTCCAGCATCACCGGCGTCACGCCCCCGGACTTCGACCTTCCGAACGCCGCGGCCATCACCGCCGGGCAGTGGGGGAAGTGGCGGTTCCAGCTCACCGTGAACGGGACGATCGTGTCGGACGTGTGCGGCGTGGAGATCGTCTCGCCGAACGGCGTCCACGACCTGGCCTACGGGGAGGAGGCCGAGTTCGGTGGCGTCGAGCGGTCGTGGGCCGGGCCCCAGCAGGAGAACCTGCGGATCTTCGACGGGGCGCTCTCGGGCGGCGCCCCGGTGGACGCCATGTACCTTGTGGGGGCGGCGCACGCCTCCCTCTCGAGCGAGGTCGTCTGGACGTCGATCGGCACGACGGTGGGCTTCGCCTCGGCGTCCACCATCCCCTGCTCGTTCACCCGGACGAGCGCCACGACGAACGCAGCGATCGACACCATGGAGGTGGCGTCCGTCTGCTCCGGCACGGCGGCGAACAACTTCGGCGTGGCGTGCCTCTACAAGGCCGCGACGAAGGACGTCGGCCGGATCAAGTTCATCTTCACCGACATCACCGGCGCGTCGGAGGACTCGCAATTCATCGTCCAGGTGCGCACGGCGGGCGCTGCCCTCGCCGATGCCCTGCTCATCTCGGGCACGACGGTGGGCTTCCCTGCCCTCGCCGGCGCGGGGGGTGGGCTCGTGGTCGACGCCTCCGGCTACGTGACCGTGGGCTCGGTAGGCGCCCCTGCGGACGCCGCCTACCTCACCGTGGGCGCCGTGGCGGGTCTGTCGGCGGAGGTGGACGTCACGGCCATTGGGTCGTCCGTCGAGTTCGCCTCCACGACGGTCCTTCCCCTCGCCGTGAAGCGCACGGACGCCGCGACGAACACCGTGGTGGACGTGCGGCGCCTCGCCGCCATCTCGGCGGGCACGGCGACGGACGGCTTCGGCGTGGGCGACCTCTGGCAGGCGGAGGACGCGGCCGGCTCCCAGGCAGACATCGCGCGGACGTACGCCCGGTGGTCCACGGCGGCGGCCCTCACCGCCACTTCGGAGTGGGTGGTCCAGCTCCGGAACGGTGGAGCCGGCCTCGCCACGAAGCTCGTGCTCGGTGGCGACGGCCGCCTCACGGTGGCGAACCTCACGCTCTCCGCCATCACCGGCAGCGTGCAGGCCCTCCAGGTCGACACGAACGGCGTGGTGAGCGGCGCGGGATTTGCGGCGGCCTCACCCGCAGCGGCGAACCTAACGAAGGCTGCCGTCGTGGTGAACGCGGGCGACATCCCGATCGAGGCGCTCACGAACCCGCTGCTCTTCTACAACACGAGCGACAAGCCCGTGATCTTGCAGCGGCTCGACGCCTCGACGAACAGTTCGCTCGAGGTGTTGGAGTTGCGGCGCTCCGCGAGCGCTCCGGGGGCCGTTGGAATCGGCGCGTCGGTGATGGCCCGGCTCACCGACGACTTGGAGGATCTGGTCGACGCTGGCCTGATCGACGTCGTGCTGACCGACGCCACCGGCGGCTCGCACAGCGCTGAGTGGCGCTTCTACGCCGCGTCATCCGGCACCACGACGCTCTCCGCCACGATCGGCGCGACGGGTCTCGTGACGGCCGCGTCCGGCTTCATCGGCGCCTCGCTGGATAGGGCCACGGCGGGCGCGCTCGCGATCGGCGCGTTCACCGCAACGAGCGTGGCGATCACGCCGGCCACGTCGATCGCAGGCGCTCTCACGGTCGGGTCGTCCATCGACCGCATGACCGCGGGCGCGCTGGCCATCGCGCCGAGCACGGCGACGTCGGTCGTTGTCACCCCCGACACGACGTTCAGCGGCACCGTCACGAAGACGGGCACGGCGCTCACGACCACCGTCGTCCCTGGCTTCGTCGCCAGCAACACGACGGCTGCCACCGCCGGCGTCACGGTCCAGAACGGTTACGCCTACGTGTCGGTGGGCTCCGGGTGGGAGAGCGGCGGCGGAGGCTCCGCGAAGACGGTCCGCGCTGGGTTCGCCGTGCAGCCGGTCTCGTCCGGCTCGATCGGCCTCAACTACCGGCTCGTGACCGACGTCGGGACGGGGACGCTCGCCTTCGTCAACACCTACTACACCACGTCCGTGCCTGGCTTCGGCGGCAGCGCGTGGACGTCCCAGACGTTCGTGGCGTGGTCGGACATCGGCAACGGCTACCGGCTCATCACCACCGGCGGCACGGAGTACGGCGCGCTCAAGGTGTCGAGCGACAGCACCGTCCTCGAAGCCAAGCGCAACACGAGCACGGGGCGCGGCGAGGTGTGGTCGAACATCACGACGGGCTCGACCGACGACGGCGCTCGCATCTGGAACTACGCGGGCACGCGGACCGCGGGTAACCTCCTCGCGGTCGGCGACGGGGCCTCGTGGACCGGCAAGTGGGCCGTCCGCTACGACGGGGCCACTCTGACGCCTACGGTCGACGCGTACGCTTCGGGCGCGCTCACCATCGGCGCTGCCGTCGCCACGAGCGTTGACCAGAAGCCAGGCGGCACGACGCGCGTATCGGTCACGAGCACGGGCGCGCAGACGCACAGCCTCCACGCGGCTTCCATGGTGCGGACGCAGTGGGGGACGGCGGTGGTCAACTACTTCGACTAGGCGTCCGACGTCACCACGACGACGGACAACACGACGACGGACATCTTCACCTTCGCGATGGCGGACAACTCCACACTTGAGTGGGAGGTCT
>JACCEC012922388.1_pt1 | contig 10363 bp, 6 predicted proteins | sample 7450121 | NCBI WGS metagenome assembly JACCEC01 (sample SAMN15323455, study PRJNA562643) | freshwater metagenome | isolation source: river surface water | place: USA:Blue River Watershed | collected 2017-08-18 | reverse complement strand
TCACAAATACACCCTCTATAACGAACTGGGGCAGGTGGTATTTGAAAAAGCGCAAACAGGCATTGAAAGCAGTTTACATATAAACGCGAGCAACTTGAGCGCCGGACATTATTTATTTGAAATAAACAGTGCATCCGGTATAATACACTGCAAATTGGTATGTAGTAAGTAACACATAAAAAAAGGGAACCGCTTGGTTCCCTTTTTTATTTTATTCAGCGATATCTTTTCCGTGACAAGATTTAAATTTCTTGCCGCTTCCACAAGGACAAGGATCGTTTCGTCCGACTTTCGGTCCGACGTGAATCGGCGCCTGCTTCGGCTTTTCACCCGCATTCTGCATTGCCTCTCTATTAGCGGCATCGCTTTCTGCTTGCGCATTAAACTCTTCCTTCTCTGTACGTAAACGACTCATATCGGTACGCATTGCGGGACGGGCTTCTTGCGGCTGGCGCTCCTCCTGATGTAAATGTGCCTTTAGGATATAATTCAAAATCTCGCGATTCGTTTCATCCATCATCTCTTTGAACAAGTTGAAGGCTTCCCCTTTGTAAATCAACAAAGGATCTTTTTGTTCGTAGACAGCCGACTGTACACTTTGTTTCAAATCGTCCATCGCACGAAGATGTTCTTTCCATTGCTCATCGATCGCTACCAATGAAATCGTTTTCTCCAAGGTAGTGATGATTTCTTGACCATTCGTCGCAAGCACCTTATCCAAGGAACATACGACTTGTAAGCCTTTACGTCCGTCAGTAAACGGCATCACGATATTTTCAATATTCGGATTATTGGTACGAACATTTTGTAAAACAGGTAATGCTTCAGCCATGATTGCTTGATTCTTGCGTTTGTACGCATCTTTCGCTTCATGGTAAAGAATGTTCTCTAATTCATCTTCAGCAGCGCGAACGAACTGGTCGTGCGTGATTGCTGTATCGATAGAGAACTGCATCATTACGCCTAAACGGAAGTTTTCAAACTCATTATTTTCTTTATGTGTTTGTACGACTACCGCTACTAAATCATAAATCGCATTGTCGATATCCAAGCTCAAACGCTCGCCACCAAGGGCATTATGACGTTTTGTATAGATAACATTACGTTGCTTATTCATAACGTCGTCGTATTCCAACAAACGCTTACGAATACCGAAGTTGTTTTCTTCCACTTTTTTCTGCGCACGCTCGATACTACGAGAAATCATGCTGCTTTGGATATATTCGCCTTCTTTATAATCCATTCTGTCCATTACCGCAGCGATACGATCGCTACCGAATAAACGCATCAAATCATCTTCCAAAGAAACGAAGAACTGTGAAGAGCCTGGATCACCTTGACGACCAGCACGACCACGCAACTGGCGATCTACACGACGACTTTCATGACGTTCTGTACCGATAATCGCCAATCCACCACTCTCTTTCGAACCTCCTTTCAATTTGATATCCGTACCACGACCGGCCATATTGGTTGCAATCGTAACACTTCCTGGATATCCGGCTTCGGCAACAATTTCCGCCTCACGCTGATGTTGCTTTGCGTTCAATACATTGTGTTTGATATTACGCATCTTCAACATACGACTCAACAATTCACTCACTTCTACGCTCGTCGTTCCCACCAATACTGGTCGGCCAGCTTCTGTAAGCTTATTGATCTCGTCGATAATAGCGTTATACTTTTCCTTCTTCGTTTTATATACGAAGTCGTCACGATCATCACGCACGATAGAGCGATGCGTCGGGATTTGGATGACATCTAACTTATAAATTTCCCAGAACTCCCCTGCTTCCGTTTCGGCCGTACCTGTCATACCTGCCAATTTGTGGAACATACGGAAATAGTTCTGTAAAGTAATTGTAGCGAAGGTTTGTGTCGCAGCTTCTACTTTTACATTTTCTTTCGCTTCGATGGCTTGGTGCAAACCGTCTGAGTAACGACGTCCGTCCAAGATACGTCCTGTTTTCTCATCGACGATTTTCTCTTTACCTTCCATCACCACATATTCTACATCTTTATCGAATAGTGTATAGGCTTTCAACAATTGCTGTACCGAGTGAATACGATCGCTCTTAATGGCGAAGTCGCTTATCAAACGATCTTTCACGGCCATCTTCTCTTCTACAGGAAGACTTTGACGTTCTAGTTCTGCAATCTCTGCTCCCACGTCAGGCATCACGAAGAAATGCGGATCTTCACCAGAAGCGGTGATTAATTGAATCCCTTTTTCTGTTAGATCAACTTGATTATTTTTTTCATCGATAGTGAAATAAAGCTCTGCATCGACTTTCGGCATATTTTTCATCTGCTCAGCCATATAATGGCTTTCTGTCTTCTGCAACAATTGCTTCATACCTGCTTCGCTCAAATACTTGATGAGCGCAGTATTCTTCGGCAAGCCACGATAAGCACGTAACAAGGCTAATCCGCCTGTTTCATGATCAGTCTTTCCTTCGCCAATCAAACGACGCGCATCTACTAAGAATGCGTTGGTAAGCTTCTTTTGAGCTTCCACTAATTTCTCGATACGCGGTTTCAAAACATGAAACTCTTGGTCGTCGCCTTTAGGAACAGGACCAGAGATAATCAAGGGAGTACGTGCATCATCAATCAATACAGAATCGACTTCATCGACCATCGCGTAATGGTGTTTACGTTGCACCATTTCATCTTGGTCGTGTACCATGTTATCGCGTAGGTAGTCGAAGCCAAATTCGTTATTCGTACCATAGGTGATATCCGCCAAATACGCATTACGACGTGCTTCGCTATTCGGTTGGTGTTTATCGATACAATCAACTGTCAATCCTAGATATTCGAATAATGGGCCGTTCCACTCTTGGTCACGACGTGCCAAATAATCATTCACGGTTACGATATGTACACCTTCGCCAGCTAATGCATTCAAGTAAGCAGGCAAGGTAGATACGAGAGTTTTACCTTCACCGGTAGCCATCTCGGCGATTTTACCTTGATGCAAAACCATACCACCAATCAACTGCACATCATAGTGCTCCATATCCCAAACCACGGTATTTCCAGCGGCTTCCCAGGTATTTTTCCAAGTGGCGTTTGCGCCATCAATGCTTACATAGCTACGTTGACGTGCTGCTAAATCTTTATCGAGCGCGGTAGCGGTAACGGTGATTGTTGGATTATTTTTAAAACGGCGAGCGGCTTCTTTTACGACAGCAAAGGCTTCTGGAAGGATTTCTTTCAGTGCTTCTTCGATTTTTTCATCGCGTTTTTTCTTGAGCTCATCTACTTGTTTGAAGAATTCTTCTTTCTCATGATCTTCTAAAGCTTCGTTTTCACCTTCTGCTTTAGCTTCTGCAATAGCAGCATCAATTTCCGTCAAATGCGCTTGAATACGAGCTTTGAACTCAACTGTTTTAGCACGTAATTGATCATCGCTTATAGATTGGTACGTACTGAAAAACTGATTGACTGCAGTCACTTGTTCACGTAAAGCGCGTACGTCTTTTTCACTTTTGTTGCCACCAAAAATCTTGGCCAAAAATCCTAACATAAAAATCTCTATTTGTTTCCCTAAAAGGGTTATTTGCAAGATATCAAAAGTACTCGGGATTCACGAGATTTCAAAGGAGAAAAGGGCATTAATCATCGGAAAGCATTCGTAACTTTAAATCAACAATAAATATTGATTCTCGTCATGCTTTCTAAACGCTCTATTTGGTTGTTTTTAACAGGGGCTATTGTCCTGGCAGGCTTGGTATCCTATACCGTGAGCTATTTCTATGTAAAAGCGCAAGCGCCGAAAACGATTATCAAGCAGGTGTCGAGCAAAGAATCCTATTTGTTGCCGAATTTGCCTTCCAAGCTAGACTTCGCTGGCGAGGCGGTTCCATTAGAAAAGCCGGATGTACATGAGCGTTTGCTCCGGGAGATGCTTATCAATACCAATTTGCATGCGGGCAATACCTGGATCTTATTGCAAACAAGCCGTTGGTTTCCGCTCATCGTCCCTATTCTAAAAGAAGAAGGCGTGCCGGAAGACTTCAAATACCTGTGCGTGGCGGAGAGCGGCCTACAGCAGGTAGTTTCCAAAAGCGATGCTGTTGGTTTTTGGCAGTTTTTAGAGGAAACTGGAAAGCAAAGTGGATTAGAGATTTCTAAACAGGTAGACGAACGTTATCATGTGGAGAAATCTACACGCGCAGCCTGTCGTTACTTCAAAAGGGCTTATGCTAAGTTCGGTAGCTGGACCTTAGTCGCAGCGGCCTTTAATTGCGGAGAAGCGGGGGTAGAAAAATTCATGAATCAACAACAGGTAAAAAGTTATTATGACGCCTTATTGCCTGATGAAACCATGCGTTATGTTTTCAGAATTCTCGCCTTTAAAAATATCATAAGTCAGCCTAAGCAGTATCACTTTTCTGTAAAGGAGAAGGATTATTTCAGTCCACGAAACACTTATACAGACACCATCAGAGCCACTGTTAAAGATTTAGCCGTTTATGCGAAATCGAAAGGCTGTACCTACAAGGAATTGAAAATTTTCAACCCGTGGCTCCGTGAGAAAGATCTTGTTGTGAAGAAAGGCAAAGAATATATTGTGCTTTTGCCGAAACTTTAATTTTATATCTACTTACTTTGCAATAAGGAAATGATTTTACTGCTCGATAACTACGATTCATTCACGTTCATGCTGAACGACTACTTGCTGCAACTTGGCTTGCAGACGGAAGTTCGGAGGAATGATACGTTAAGTGGTAGCGAATTACAAGCGCTTAATTACGAAGCCGTTGTTATCAGTCCTGGTCCGAACACTCCTGCTGAAAGCGGTTGTACGATGTCCTTAATAGAAAAGTGGCACCAGCAAAAACCAATTTTAGGGGTCTGTTTAGGTCATCAAGCGATTGGTGAATTTTTTGGGGCAAAGCTTCGGAAGGCTGACTATCCTATGCATGGAAAGACTTCTTTCTTAACGCTAGAAACACCCACGCATCCAATGTTTCAAGGAATCAATATTCCGTGTGAAGTGATGCGTTATCATTCCTTGGTATTGGAAGAGGTGCCTGCTTGTTTGCAAGTGACGGCCCGTAGCGAAGACGGAGCAGTAATGGCAATTGCCCATCAAGAGTGGCCTTCGTGGGGTGTGCAATTTCATCCAGAATCTATCCTAACGAAGCAAGGAATACAATTGCTTAAAAACTGGAAGGAGTATCATCGACTATAATATGCAGAAGCGATTATTTTTTATTCTTTTTTGGAGCCTTTCGTTTCTAAGCATTGCGAAGGCTAATAATCCATTAAAGGCGGTTTGTAGACTATCGCAAGAAGTTCGCGAGAGTTCGGGCTTGATTTATATTAACGGAGAAATTTATACGCACAACGACAGTAAAGACAAGCCTTGCATTTATCGAATAGATAAGACGAAGGGAACAATTTTGCAATGGATCTATTTGCGCAATGCAAAAAATATGGACTGGGAGGATTTAACTACGGATGGCAACTTCGCTTATGTAGGGGACTTTGGTAATAATAACGGCAAACATCGACAAAGAACCATTTATCGTTTTCAGTTACCTAGTATTCAGAACAAACACAAGGATACGATTAATTGTGAAACCATTCATTTTAGCATTCCGATTCCAGCAGGAGATTTGACTGTTAAATTCAATTTGCACCCTTATGATATGGAGGCGATGACGGTAATTGGTGATGAGTTATTTGTATTCACGAAAGATTGGCTGCGAGGGCATTGCAAGGCCTATAGCTTACCGAAAATTTCTGGTCATTATGTGGCGAAATTTGTTGACAGCTTCGACGCCAAAGGGTTGATTACCGGAGCGTGTTATAATTCTTCCCTCAACACTTTATATCTTCTAGGTTATACAACGCATGGGCAAGGATTTTTATATCAATTTCAACCAAGCAGTAAGTTGTTTTTTAATCCATCGCACAAACGCATCAACTTAGCTTATTTTGCGCAGTTTGAGGCTGTTTGCGTGCGTGATGCGAACTCGCTTTATCTCAGCAATGAAAAGCTTCCTTGGAGCAGTGGCAAGTTATGGATCTTTGAATTACAACGTTCGGAGGATAAGATTAAAGCTGGTATTGGAAACAGGGTTAGACGAGCACTTTGGGATCTAGTTTATTGGGGCACCCATCTCCGTTAGTTATTCTCCAGTGTAACATTGGTTACCGTTTTTGGAGAAAGTGGAGTATAACTTTGAATTACATTATTACTCAACACTAACAACAAAACAAAGTATCATGAAAGCAAACATGGGATCCATCGATCGTATTCTTCGTATCATTATAGCGCTAGTATTCTTTACATTAAAACTCACAGGCACTATTGAAGGAATAGCCGCGAACATTCTAGTCGTTTTAGGTGTTATCTTCCTATTAACGGCAGCAGTCAGCTTCTGTCCTTTATATCTACCATTTAAAATTTCTACCAAGAAATAAACGCGTTGTGTTGTTGTGGCCTTGTGACCACACAGCCCCGCTTTCTGCAAAGGAGGCGGGGTTTTTTATTTTTTAAAACCGCTATTGAAAGCCATTACGACAGACGCCAAAGAAAGACCGGGAAAAAGTATCAACCACCAAGCATTCCAATTTTCCTTGGCTGCGCTCAATAGTGTTCCCCAGGTTACCACATCTGCTGGAATACCGATGCCAAGAAAGCTCAAGCCTGCTTCCGCCAATATGCAGTGTGCAATGCCCATAGCGAAATTGAGTAATAGCAATGGTCCTATCGCCGGAAGTGCTTTATGGAAAAGGATAGATCGATCTTTGACACCCAATCCACGCAACGCAATAAAATAATCTCCGTTACGGACACTTTGCAACTCCACACGCAACAAGCGAGCAATTGAAATCCAATTTACGGCGCCCATTAAAAACATCAATTGCCAGAAAGAAGACTTACTAATGGCAGAAAGTAAAATCAGAAATAAAATTAAAGGGAGCGCTTGGACTAGTTCTATCAAACGTTGTACGATTCCATCCCAAGGCACTTTTACGATTTTCGATCCTAGATAATTTTTACGTTCTAGATAACCAATGAGGAAATACCAAAGCGTGCTTGCAGCAATAAATAGTATTAGACTTAATGCAATGGCGGAGGCGAGGCGTTCTTCTTCCAAGGCCATTCGCCAAATGGCTAAGCGTTGCCAAATGCTGACAAAGAAAATAAGTAAGAGGCCAAGCGTACGTAACGCAAGCGCGTTTCGGTTGACACGCCAATTGGTGTTGCCATAATAGCCAGATAAAATTCCCATGAATACGCCTATTAACAAGGCAATTAGCATAGCGCCAATGGCTAAAGCAAGGCTGAATCGTGCTCCGTGAAGTATTCCGCTCAATACATCTTCGCCACGCTTATTGGTGCCGAGCCAATGTCTGTAACGAAGCGGCATAGGCGTTTCCTGTCCATCAATCGTCTTTACTTGTTGCGCGAAAGGGGAACAATAATCAGCGTTGGCCAAATCGCTGCTATTCGGCGCATAGGGAATCGGTGCGAACAGAATGCTTTCTGCTTGACAGGCTTGCCAATCGTAGACGGATTTATCTTGCATAGAAAATCCTCCTCCACTCAACGGCAAATCATAATAACGCGTTTTAGAAAATGCAGGGAAATAGGAGCTTCCATTTACCTCCACATACCACGGCTCCGAACTGGCTATCCATGGCGCAAGAAGAGCCAGAACAACCCAAAACAATAAAACAAAAATCGCTCCCTTCCTTATTCGGGAAGAAAGCGATTTCCATAAATTAGTTAGGTTGCGCAAAGGCATTCCCTAAATTAATAGTTTGCGATGTCTTTTACCTTCTTCTCTTCCACAATTGGGAAGATTTTTTTCAAGGCCTCCATATCTACTTTCGACAAATCACCATAAATCGTCACCGTCACCGGATGCCCTTGCATGTTCGCTTGGTAGAATTTATACATTTCTGCAAAGCCCACTTTATCTGCATTCATAAAGTCTAAGAAAGACGGGTCATAGTTGTATCCACGCAATTGTAAGTTCTCTATCGTTTCTGTCAAATCGCGCGGTGAAGGATATGCTGTACAAGCAGCCGCTTTCAAATACTGTTGGAAAGGCACAATACGATCCGTGAACTGAGGCATACTGTTAAATAAATCCATCATTACATTAATCGCTTCATTTGTTTTGTCGGCCTGACATCCAACATAACTACGGAAGATAATCGGGTTACCCTCTTTTATTGGACGTACCCAACGACCACCTGCAGAATACGCTAGGGAGCGGAACTCACGAATCTCTTGTAAAATCAAACCAGAAAAATCGCCACCCATGTATTGATCCATCAAATGCGAAACAACATCATTCTCATGCGTATAATTTTGTCCTTGTAACATAAAGTACACTTGATTCTGACGTGCTTTATTATCATTCACTACGACCAAGCGATTTTGATTTTGCACTTGCGGAGTCTTCATATATAATGACATTCCAAAGTCGCCTTTTCCTAATGTAGCGTTATCTCTGATTACCAAGGCAACTTCATCCATCGCCATACCGCCACAATAGTGTAAGCTAGCTGGGTGCGCACACGCTTCATGGAAAGCTGCTAGCATCTCTTCCGCTTTAATCTTCTTCGCTGCCTTTAAGCCATAACGTTGTAAGTACTCCGAATTCGCACCATAGGCTGCGTATTCCGTCAAGATACGTCCCATAGTAGCAGGATCTTTCGACTCTTGTTGGTAAGCCGCTTTAATTCCTTCCATTAAGGTTTTATACGCTGTAGGCGATGGCACAGGATTCGCTTGCAACTTCGAAAGCAATTGCAATGCTTCTTTCAATTTCGATTGGTCGCCTTCCAAAGAGATAGTGAAATAATCATCATCCACTCCGAATGAATAGGTATAGTTGATGGCGGCCCACGCTGATTTATATTCAGCCAATGACATTCCTTGCGGAGCACATTCGTTCAACAAAGCAGTTGCAAGACTTAATTGTTGTGATTGACGCAAGCCAATATGATACTTCATTTGCAAAGAAGCAACTTTGTTATATGGGTTTTCAGCATGGTATAAACGATTTCCATTACCTAAGTCGAATGCCGGCATGTCATGCGAGAAGTCAACAAATTTCGGAGACGCGTTATTCATCAAGATGCTATCGAAATGCTGTGCAAAAACAGACTTCTGCGCATTGTGTACTACAACAGGTTTGAAGCCTGGCTTCGATAATTTATCTTTCTTTGGAAAGCCTGTTGAAGACTCAAGCGTGATATGATGTCCGCCATAATATTTCTTCGCGGCAGCCATGATATCTTGCTTCGTCAATGACATAATCTTCGAAGGATAATTTTGAATATCTGCCCAAGTACGCGGACCTTTGAAAGTCATCACCAATTCCAAACCTCTTTGCTCCGCATCTTCCATATTTTGATTATACTCACGAATCAAGGCATTCTTCACTTGCATCAATTCAGCATCACTAAAATCCCCTTGCATCAAATGCTCGAACTGTGCATTCACCAATCCCTCCGCATCTTTAAACGACTGTCCGACTAATTTTGGTACGATGATAAACACCTCCGCTCCGTCATCTGTTTGATGATACGGGAACATTTGTGCGGCCAATAATTTACCCTCTTGTTGTAGTTTATCTAAGTAACCAGTACCTGCGCTATTCGATAAAAGATTAGCACAAATTTCTAATACCTCCTCATCTGGAGCGCCTGCAGGAATAGATTTGAAGCCCTCTACCGCCAATTTAATCGGCGAGATACGCATTTCAATTTTCTTATCTTCTGTAAATTGCGCAGCAGCAGGTGATACGAATTCAGGAACTTTTCCAACACGTAATCCGCTCATTTTCTTTTCTATCAAAGCCTTTGTCGACTCTACATCAAAATTACCACTCAATACTAAAGCCATGTTATTAGCGACATAGTACGTATTGTAGAAATCGTAAATACGATCGATAGGCGGATTTTTTAGATGTTCGGTAGTACCTATCGTAGACTGTGTTCCATAAGGGTGATTCGGAAATAACTCTTTATTTAAAGTTTCAATCAACAACTGACCGAAATTATCAGATCCTCTGTTCTTCTCTTCATAAACAACTTCCAACTCCGATTGGAAAGAACGGAACACCGGATGATTGTAACGTTCAGCATAGAGCTCCAACCATTTTTCCATTTGCTCGCCAGGGAATGAATTGTGATATACTGTTCTGTCGGGTTGCGTGAACGCATTAATACGTGTTCCACCAATACTGCTCAACAAAGTATGAAACTCTGTAGGAAGTCCATAGGCAGAGGCTTTCAAGGCTTGCGCATTGATAAGAAGTTTAATAGAATCACGCGCCGATTCTACATTCGTCTTAGCTAATGCACGATACAGCATCGTGAT
>JACCEC012071746.1_pt1 | contig 10363 bp, 9 predicted proteins | sample 7450121 | NCBI WGS metagenome assembly JACCEC01 (sample SAMN15323455, study PRJNA562643) | freshwater metagenome | isolation source: river surface water | place: USA:Blue River Watershed | collected 2017-08-18 | reverse complement strand
GGTCCATGCGACCGCGTTCGGGCGCCTGCGAGGCGCGGGCCGTGCCTTCGAACTGCGCCAGCAGCTGCGCCGCCGACTCGCCGGCGTTGAGCAGCACCGCCAGTCCCTTGCCTTCCTTGGCGATGTGGGCGAGGGCCGCGTCCAGGCCCCAGGAGTGCATGGTGCGGCCAACCTCGAGGGCGTCGAGCACCGACAGCGGCTCGTGCACGCGTACCGGCACCGCGTCCTGCGGCTGCCACTGGCCGTGGACCAGTGCCAGGTGCAGGCCCTGGCTGGGACGGTCGCGGAAGGCGTGGGCGGTGAACTCGCCCCAGGCGGTACGCAGGGTGCGGGTGCCGAGCTTGTCGATCAGGGAGTCGTGGCGGCTGCGGTACTCGATCAGGTCGACGATGGTGCCGATCTTGAGGCCGTGCTCGGCGGCGAACAGCTGCAGGTCCGGCAGGCGGGCCATGGTGCCGTCGTCCTTCATGATCTCGCAGATCACCGAGGCGGGCGTGAGGCCGGCCATGGCGGCCAGGTCGCAGCCGGCCTCGGTGTGGCCGGCGCGCATGAGGACGCCGCCGTCCACCGCCTGCAGCGGGAAGATGTGGCCCGGCTGGACCAGGTCGGCGGCCTTGGCGCCCGGGGCGACGGCGGCCTGCACGGTGCGGGCACGGTCGGCGGCGGAGATGCCGGTGGTCACGCCCTCGGCCGCCTCGATGGAGACAGTGAACGCGGTGCCGGTCTTGGTGCCGTTGCGGGCCACCATGGGCGGCAGCTGCAGGCGCTCGCACAGGGGGCGGGTGAGGGTCAGGCAGATCAGGCCGCGGCCGTACTTCGCCATGAAGTTGATGCCGTCCGCGGTGACGTGGTCGGCGGCCATGACGAGGTCGCCCTCGTTCTCGCGGTCTTCCTCGTCGACGAGGATGACCATGCGTCCGGCCTTGAGGTCGGCGACGATGTCCTCGACCGGCGAAATGGCCACGGGCTGGCGCTTGGAGGGGGAGGCTTGGGGTGCGTTCATGGTTGTTCTTGTCGTGCGGCGCGTTCAGGCGCCGTGTTCATGTGTCGTGAGGGGCGCGGCCTTCAGGCGGCGTTGTGCGTGCGGGTCCCGGCCAGCATGCGCTCGACGTAGCGGGCGATGAGGTCGATCTCGAGGTTGACGGGGCTGCCGGCGGTCAGCACGTGGAGGGCGGTGTTTTCCACCGTGTGCGGAATGAGGTTGATCGACACCTCGCAGCCCTCGGCGCTGTCGGCGACGGCGTTGACGGTCAGGCTCACCCCGTTGACGGTGATCGAGCCCTTGTAGGCGAGGTACTTGCCCAAAGCCGCCGGCGCGAGGATGCGCAGCTCGCGGCTCTCGCCCACCGAGCCGAAGCTTTTCACGTGGCCGATGCCGTCCACGTGGCCGGAGACGATGTGGCCGCCCAGTCGGTCGTGGGCGCGCAGGGCTTTTTCGAGGTTGACCGGACCGGTGGCAGCCAGGCCCGCGGTGCGGGCCAGGGACTCGGCCGAAATGTCGATGGTGAAGCGGGAGGCGGGCAGGTCCAGGGTGGTGACCGTCATGCAGGCGCCGTTGATGGCGATGCTGTCTCCCAGGCCGACATCCTCCAGGTAGCCGGCCGGAGCCTCCAGGGTGAGACGCTTGCCGTGCTGCAAAGAGCTTCCGAGGTCGTGGACGGCGGCGATGCGCCCCACGCCGGTGATGATGCCGGTGAACATCAGGCTATTTTCGCAGGGATTCGGGCACCGGCCCGGCCGCAGTCGTAAAGCTGGGTTTCAGCGGGGGCCTTCAGGCGCTCCGCTTCACCCGCGCCAGCAGGCACAGGTCGCTTCCGACGGCTTCCACCGGGCCGAATTCCAGGTCCACGCCCTCGGCCAGCGCCTGCAGCGGCCCCAGGGCGGCCATGCCCCGACCCGGCCCGAGAAGGCGGGGCGCCAGGTAGACCAGAAGTTCGTCGGCCAGCCCCGCCCGCAGCAAGGCGCCATGCAGCCGTTGGCCGGCCTCCACATGCAGCTCGTTCACTTCGCGCCGGGCGAGGTCGCGCAGCATGGCTTCGAGGTCCACCTTGCCCTGGTCGTCGGGCAGGGCGGTGACCTGCGCGCCGCGCGCGGCCAGGTCGGCGTGCCGGGCGGTGTCGGTGACCGCGGTGTAGACCCACACCGGCCGTTTGGGCTGGAACAGGCGGGCCTGCGGGGACAGGGCGAGCCGGCTGTCGGCCACCACCAGGGTGGGCTGGCGGGGCGTGTCGATGCCGCGCACGTCCAGTCGCGGGTCGTCGTCCTGCACCGTGCCCGAACCGGTGAGGAGGGCGCAGGCCCGGGCCCGCCAGGCATGGCCGTCGGCCCGGGCCGCCTCGCCGGTGATCCACTGGCTGGCGCCGTTGGCGAGGGCCGTGGTGCCGTCCAGGGAGGCGGCGATCTTGAGGCGCACCCAGGGCAGGCCCTTCGTCATGCGCTGGAAGAAACCGATGTTGAGCTCGCGCGAGGCCTCGCCCCCTGGGCCGACTTCCACCGTGATGCCGGCGGCCGCCAGGCGCGACAGGCCCTGGCCGGCGACCCTGGGGTTGGGATCCTCGATGGCCGCGACCACCTTGCCGATGCCCGCCGCCGCCAGCGCGTCGCAGCAGGGCCCGGTGCGGCCGGTGTGGGAGCAGGGCTCCAGCGTCACCCAGGCGGTGGCCCCCCGCACCTCATGGCCGCGCGCCTGCGCGTCGCGCAGCGCCATCACCTCGGCATGCGGGCCGCCCGCCTGCTGGGTGAAGCCTTCGCCCAGCACCCGGCCGTCGGCCGCGGTGATCACGCAGCCCACGTGCGGGTTGGGGCTGGAGAGGAACAGCGACTCGCGCGCCAGCGCGAGCGCGCGCGACATCGGGCCGGGCAGGGCGTTGGTCTGGCAGTTGCCTGTCACGGGGATGTCGGAACCTGAAGGCATGCGATGTAATTAAAAACTATGCAATTTCAACGTGGCTTGAGCCTGATCGAGGTGCTCATCGCGGTGGCGATGGCCGGCCTGCTGATGATGCTGGCTGTCCCGTCTTTTCAGGGCATGCAGGCTCGCCGCTCGGTGGCGGCGGCCATCGCCACGATCGAGAGCGACTTCGCGCTGGCACGGTCGGAGGCGATCAGGCGGGGCAATTCTGTCACCATTTGCAACTCGGCCACCGGCACGGAATGCACAGGGGGCGCAGCGCCGAATGTCGACTGGACGGCAGGCTGGATCATCTACCCGGAGCCTCCCGAATCCACCACCACCGCCGGCACAAGCCCTCCCGCACCCAGTCCGCTGCGGGTCCAGGGGCCCTTGCCGGGCATCCAGTCGGTGCGGGCCACTGACGACCATTTCACCTTTCGGGCCACGGGCCTGGGCAAGGCCACCAGCGACAGCCTCCTGATCACCCCGCAGGCGGATGCATCCAGGACGCGAAAGCTCTGCATGTCCATCGCGGGTCGCCTGCGGGTGGCGTCTGAGGGGCAGACCCAATGCCCCCAATGAAGCGGTCCGAAGCCGGCATGAGCCTCATCGAGTTGCTGGTGGCCCTGGTCATCGCCAGCCTGGGGCTCCTCACCCTGGTCGCCCTGCAGGCGGCGTCCCTGCGCTACACCCGGGTCACCGAGCGACGGGCGGTGGGCAGCCTGTTGGCGGATGACCTGCTGGAGCGCCTGCGCGCCAATACCACCAGCCAGGCGGGTCTGTCGGGCTATGTCGTCAACGAGAGCTTCCAGAGCCAGGCGGCAGCGCCCCCTGTGCCCGCCACGCTGTGCAATGACCCACTGATCACTTGTACGCCCGCCCAGATGGCGGCATTCGACCTCTACCAGTGGCGCCAGTCGGTTCGCCGCTTGCTCCCCGAGGGGGCTGTCTTCACCCGGGTCACCACGGATCCCTCCGACCCGAACCCCACGGCCCCGACCCCCTTGTGGCTGGACGTCTGGATCGCCTGGCGTGATCCGGTCCTGGGCACGACGCTGGGTGTGGACCTGCGGCCAGAGAACGAATGCCCGGCCGGCTTGCAGCTGGCAAGCCAGACGGATGACACGGTGCGCTGCATGCGCTGGCGGGTTCGTCGATGAACCGCCGCCTGGAGCTGCGCAGGCGCAGGGACACCCAGCGGGGCTTCTCGATTCTCGAGCTGATGGTGGCCATGGTCCTGGGCTTGCTGGTGCTGGCCGCCGTCTTCGTGTCCTCGGCCGGCATGGTGGTGGCGAGCCGCCAGCAGCGCGCCGCCAGCCTGATGGCGGATGACGCGCTCCTGGCCATTTCGCTGATGCGCCGGGACCTGCTGATGGCGGGCTACATCCATCCGGTGTCGATCAGCGCGGACCGGTTTGTCGCGGACAACAACCTGATCGCCGCGCGCCCGGTTTATGGCTGCCTGTACGGCTTCACCTCGACCCAGGCCGCCGTGGCGCAGGGAGCCTGCAATTCCTCCGGTGCACGGGCCGATGCCATCGAAATCAATTTCGAGGCGAGCAAGGCCAGCGTGGACCTCTCTGCCAACAAGAAATTGACCGGCTGCCAGGGGGCCGAGCTGAAAAATTCCCAGGGCCTGGTGCCGGCGGAGGCTGCAGACGACAGCACCCGTTTATCGACCAGCCATCGCTACTTCCTCAACGACGACCAACACCTGGCCTGCGCCACCGCTGGCACCAACGGCCAGGCCCTGGTCCCCAATGTGCAGGCCCTTCGGATCACGTATGGCGTCTCCAGCGGCTGGGTCGTGGACCAGGCGGACACCCGAAGACCTGTCCGCTATGTCGACGCAGCGGGCGTCACCGATTGGAACAGCGTCGTCGCCGTGCACCTGTGCGTCCTGATGCGCAGTGATGGACCGGTCCTCGACAAGGATGAGGCCGCCACGCTGGGCTATGTCGATTGCGACGGCGCCTCGCAGACATCCACCGACAGCTACCTGCGCCGTGCCTTCTCGACCACCCTCGCCCTTCGTAACCGGGTGGCGCCATGAGACGCGCGGGTGATCGGGGCGTCGTTCTGGTGGTGGTGCTCATCCTTCTCGTGGTGATCGGCCTCACCGCGTCGGCCGCGATGCGCGGCGCCATCACCCAGGAAAAGGTGGTCAACAACCTGCGGCTGGAGTTCTCCGCTCAGACACAGGCCGAGTACGCCCTGCGCTTTTGCGAAGCAGAGTTGCTGAAAGAAAGTTCAAGCCGTGTCTCCGAGTTGCAGGGGGTCGAGAGCCTTCCCGAGCGAACCCTGTCTACCCTCAAGTGGGGGCAGCCGAGCGCGTGGACCGCCCCCCAGGGCAGCAGCCCCGCCTGGGCCTTCTACGAACTGGACGCCACCGACATCGACGCCAACGGCGCGTCACGGCCGCAATGCCTGGTGGAGCGCCTGAACATGGGGGGCGCGGGTGACAAGACCCTGGTGGTGACCGTGCGCGGCTTCAGTCCGGGTTACCAGCCGGGCTCATCCAACCCCGACCAGTCGGGCAGCACGGTGTGGCTGCAGTCCTTTCTCTACTTCAACTGATGGAGGGCGAATGACCTGCTTCTCGCACCGGACGATGTCTCGGGCCAAGGGCGCAGGCTGTGCCCTGTTGGCAGGCGGCCTGCTGCCGCTGGCACTGGTTCTGGCGCAGACCCCTGCGGCAACCCAGGTGCCTGACCTGGCCCAGCTGCCGCTGCGCAACCTGGCACAAGAACCCGTCAAGCCCAACCTGATGGTCACCCTCGACGATTCCGCCTCGATGGGGCTTCAATACCTGCCCGATGGCAAATCGGCGGTCGTCGGAACCTGGACCATCGACGTCCCGGCCGCCGGACGTGGCATGGCCTTCCATCCACTTGACGCGTTGACCAGCAACATGAGCAATGCCGAGGGCCTGCTGCCCTCCGACCCCCAGACGCCCTACTGGCAGCAGCGGGCGATGCGCTCACCCGATGTCAACCCGCTCTACTACAACCCCGAGGTCCGCTACCGCCCCTGGCTGCGAGCCGACGGCACGCGCTACCCGCAGGCCGACATCACCCAGGCTGCGGTGAACCCCAACTACCCGACGGGTGACCCTGCCAGGCCGCCCAACGACCCGGCGGTGCCGGACTCGAACCGGATCGACCTCACCCAGAGCCTCAGCGCCTACTCGGGCAAATGGTGCATCAATACCATGGCCGATTGCACCCAGATCAGTCCGCGCGCCTACACCCCAGGCCTGTACTACCGCCTGCAGCGTGACGCGCAGGGCTTTCGGGATCCGAAGCAGGCCGTCAACTACGTCGAGTTCGACGTCAACGCCAAGGACGGTCCGATGCGGGGCCCGGGGCGCATGGACTGCGCAGGCGCGCAATGCACCCAGGCCGAGGAGCAGCAGAATTTCGCCAACTGGTTCGTCTACTACCGCTCGCGCCTGTACCTGGCCCGTGCCGCCCTGGGCGAGGCCCTGCTGTCCCAGGGCAACCGGGTGCGCGTGGGCTACGGACGCCTGGGCGCCCGTCTGGTCGGGGAGCCCGTGGACGGCCAGGGCAGCTACCGGATGATCGTCTCGGGCGTGCGCGACTGGGACCTGGCGCAAAAGCGGCAGTTCGCCGACTGGCTCTACCAGGCGCCCACTTTCGGGGGCACGCCCCTGGTTCGCGCCACGAAGGAGGTGGGCGCTTATTACGAGCGCTCGGACAGCCCGGGGCCTTGGGGCAAAACCCCGGGGATGCCCTCCACCGAGGTCCAGGCGAGCTGCCGCCGGGCCTACCAGCTGATGATCACCGACGGCAAATGGTCGGAGCCGGCCCCCAAACCGGGTACCGTGAACATCGACAGCACGCCCGGCCCGGTGGTCGTGCTGGAAAACGGCGCGACCTGGCAATACCGGCCCACACGGCCTTACATGGGTGAAGGCATCGACTTCCTCTCGGACGCCGCCCTGTCCTACTGGTACCGCGACCTGCGGCCTGACCTTCCCAACAAGGTGCTCCCCCGGACGGACAACGAGGCCACCTGGCAGTCCATGAGCACCTACATCGTGGGCCTGGGGGTGCAGGGCCTGCTCGACCCGGCCACCGACCTGCCAGCCCTCACCGCAGGCACCAAGTCCTGGGGCGGTGACCACATCGACGACCTCTGGCACGCCGCTCTCAACAGCCGCGGCGCCTATTTCAGCGCCTTCGATACCGAGGCCCTGCGCAAGTCCTTGCGGGATTCCTTCGCCAGCATCACCCGCCAGGACCAGAGTCAGGCCGGCGTGGTCGCCGCGAGCGCCGACGCAGGCGCCGGCAACCGCCGGTACAGCTCGGTCTACCGCTCCGGCGACTGGAGCGGTGACCTGCTGGCTGCTCCCCTGGGGGGCGGCAACGCCGATGCGACCGGCGCCTGGTCCGCCGAGCGCGCGCTGCCGAGGTGGGATCAGCGCAGGATCTTCATCTGGGACGACGGTCTGGCCTCGCCGGCCGCGGTGCCCTTCGTCCCTGGCAGCCTCAGCACGTCGCTGCAGTCCGCCATTGCTGCCGAGGACGTGCCGGCGGTCGTGAATTTCCTTCGCGGAGATCGCAGCCGGGAGGGGGACATCGGCTGGCGTGTCCGTGGCGGTCTGCTGGGCGACTTCATCAACAGCACGCCGGTGGTGGCCGGCGATGCGGCCGACCCGGAATTGGCGACCTGGCCCGACGCGGACAAGTCCTATGCACGCTATCTCGACCAGGTGAAGAAGAACCGTCCCCGCGTGGTCTACGCGGGCAGCAACGACGGCATGCTCCATGCCTTCCGGGATGCGCCTGGCACGGACGGCAGCCCCGCCGGCCGTGAGATCTTTGCCTACATTCCCCGCGCCGTGGCCAACGACCTCAAGCGCCTGCGCGATCCGGATTACGCCCTCTTCACCGATCGGCATCGCTACTTTGTCGACGGGCCGCTGCGACTGGCCGACGTGCAGGCGCCGCCGCCGGGAGGAGGCCCCACGACCTGGCGCAACTACTTGCTGGGTTCGACGGGAGCCGGACCCTCGGCCGTCTTCGCTCTGGACGTGACCGCCCCCTCTGCCTTGGGAAGCCTCACGCCCCGTTGGGAACTACGCGGCGCGACCGAGACCCGGCTCGGCCATGTCCTGGCCCCACTCGCTACGGGCCTGCTACCCAATGGCAAGTGGGTGGCGATGTTCGGTAACGGCTTTGGCAGCACCTTCGACGGGAGCAATCCGCAGGCGCACCTGTTCGTCGTCGAACTGGGCAGCGGCATCGTTCACACCCTGGCGCTTCCCGCCGCCGCGCAGTCGAACGGGCTGGGCGGCGTGGCCTTGCGCAAGAACGGCCAGGGGCAGGTCGTCGGCGCCTATGCGGGCGATCTGGCGGGTCGCCTGTGGCGCTTCGATTACAGCGAGAACGACGCGGCCTTTTTCCGCATCGGCCTGGGGGGGCAGCCCCTGTTCCAGGCTCCCGCGGGGCAGGCCATCATGCAGGCGCCCTGGCTGCAGTCCACGGGGCAGGGATTCCGGCTCGCATTCGGTACCGGGCGGCTGATCACAGACGCGGACGCGAAGGACAGGGCCGTCCAGGCGGTCTATGTGGTCGAGGACAGGGAGGGCGAATCCCTGTCCCGCCCGCTGCTGCCCGAGCAGCTCGAGGCACGGGTGCTGTCCGCCCTGCCGCAAAAGGACGCTCCAACGGCGACGACCTACTATCAGGTCTCCAACCCGGCCATCGACTGGACCCGCAAGCGGGGATGGTCCCTGAACCTCACGGGGCCCGACATTCCGCAAGGACTGCGGGTGCTGCAACCGCTCCAGTCGGTGACCCAGGGCAGCGATCTGCTCCTGGTCGCGGCCGAGGCGCCTGCCGTCGCCGGCGACCCCTGTGATGTGGCGCAGGGAGCAGGCGTGAACCTGCTGCTGAAGGCCGCGGGAGGCCCGGCGTCCACGCGCCCGATCCTCGACACCAACGGGGACGGTGTCGTCAACAGCTCGGACCTCGCGCTGGCAGTGGGCTACAGGACCGTGGCCGACGGGGCCGATGCGATCCTGCTCGGTGGGTCGTCTTCGGGAACCGGCGCGGGTGGATCGCCTGCGTCCGGCACGACGGGGGGCGGTGCCACGTCAACCTGCTCCAAACAGCTGCAGCTCGTGGGAAGCGCCGGGTCGCAGGCGGGATGCATGCCCGGCGACGGCGTTCTGAAGGCCCGCGTCTGGCGTCGGATCCTGCAGCCGCCCTTCTGAGCGGGCGTGAAAGCCCTTCCACCTGTCACTCCCAAAGCCCCCGCCCAGTCACCTTCATCGACAGACGCCCATGCCACCGCACATGAAAAAGCGCAGTTCCATCCCCGAAGCCTCCCCATGCGCCGGCGGGTTCACCCTCATTGAATTGATGATCGTGGTGGCCGTGATCGGCATCCTGGCCGCAGTCGCGTATCCGGCCTACACCCGCCATGTGCAACGTGCGCACCGGGCCGAAGCGCGAGCCGTCCTGCTCGAGGCCGCGCAGTACATGGAGCGTTACTACGCTGCCAACGCGAGTTACGCGAGTGCCAGCCTGCCCGCCCGCCTCCAGTATTCGCCCGCCGGTTCCGATGCGTCGGGCGCCCGCTACACGCTGACTGTTGACGCCACCGCCACCACCTACACGCTCACAGCGACACCCCGGGCGCAGAGTGCCGCGCCTGCCGGGACGACGCCGCCGACCGATGGCTGCGGCGCCCTGGGGATTGACCAGCTTGGGAGGAAGACAGCCGCGGACGCGAGCGACAGCAATGGCACGAAGGTGGACAGCTGCTGGCGCTGAGGTTCAGCGCCGCACTTCCTCGACCAGGGTGCGGAACTCGTCGATGTCCTCGAAGCTGCGGTAGACGCTGGCAAAGCGGATGTAGGCCACCTTGTCCAATTTTTTGAGCTCGCGCATCACCAGTTCACCAATGCGGGTGGAGGGCACCTCGCGGGCGCCCAGGTTCAGGAGCTTTTCCTCGATGCGCTCGAGGGCCGAGTCGACCTGCTCGGTGCTCACCGGCCGCTTGCGCAGGGCCAGGGTCATCGAGCCCATGAGCTTGCTGCGGTCGTACTCGATGCGCCGGCCGTCCTTCTTGACCACCGCCGGGAAGTTGACGTCCGGACGCTCGTACGTGGTGAAGCGCTTCTCGCAGCTGGCGCATTGGCGCCGGCGGCGAATGAAGTCACCTTCTTCAGCGATGCGCGTTTCCACCACCTGGGTGTCCGCGTGGCCGCAGAAGGGGCACTTCATGGACGATCAGCCGTAGACCGGGAAACGGGCGGTCAGCGCGCTGACCTTCTCGCGCACCGCCGCGATGTTTGCCGCGTCGCGCGGGTTGTCCAGCACGTCGGCGATCAGGTGGGCGGTGGCGCGGGCCTCGGCTTCCTTGAAGCCGCGGGTGGTCATGGCCGGTGTGCCAATGCGCACGCCGCTGGTGACCATGGGCTTCTCGGGATCATTGGGG
>JACCEC012340017.1_pt1 | contig 10364 bp, 16 predicted proteins | sample 7450121 | NCBI WGS metagenome assembly JACCEC01 (sample SAMN15323455, study PRJNA562643) | freshwater metagenome | isolation source: river surface water | place: USA:Blue River Watershed | collected 2017-08-18 | reverse complement strand
GAGGGTGCAGTGTTGCAACATAGGCTATAAATGTTTCCCGACAAATATAGGCTAACTGCACCCTTACTACTATTATAGCACCCCTGGCAGGAATCGAACCTGCGACGCTTGGCTTAGAAGTCCAACGTTCTGTCCACTGAACTACAGAGGTTTAGTACATCTGGAAGGACTTGAACCTTCGGCTCTCCGCATATAAGGCGGGTACTCTAACCAACTGAGTTACAGATGCATAGTACACCAGGTAGGACTTGAACCTACGAATAGCCGAATTATGAGTTCGGTGCCTTAACCAACTTGGCTACTGGTGCCTACTAATATATTATACTCGTAATGCTCTTGCCAGTCAAGTACGTCTTGGTGATCATTAAGCAATGGTTGACCTTTAATGTTTAAACTAGTATTAAGTAGTATCGGAACTCCAGTCTGCAAATAAAATTTATTCAAAACCCTGTATAGTCCACGATGTTGATCTTTGTTAACTGTCTGAACTCTTGATGTTCCGTCAGCATGAACAACAGACGGAATCTTTTCTGGCTGCAAACATTTGACGGTATATTGCATGTAAGGACTTGCAAAATTCATATCAAACCATTTAGAAGCATGTTCTTCCATAACAACAGGTGCAAATGGTCTAAATAACTCTCGCTGTTTAATTTTATTAACCTTATCTTTAATTTTTGGATCTCTTGGATCAGCAAGAATAGACCTATTTCCCAGTGCTCTTGGACCATACTCTGCTCTACCTGATGCTACTGCTACGATGCCGTCTTTTAATATACCGTCAACTATTTGCTGCACTGGGTATTCTCCGCCAAGATCATAGCCAAGGTATGGGGTTTTCCAATTGATATGCTTGCCGTATAGTGCTGCTGCTGCACCTAGTGATGAGCCAGCATCTCCTGGGTTTGGCATGATCCAAACATCTTTAAATATATTCCAAAGCAGAGTATTTGCTGATGAATTAAGGGCACATCCACCCATGAATACTAAGTTCTTTTTACCAGTAATTGAATATGCCATATGCATAAACTCATTTAGTCTTTGCTGATAGACCATCTGCGCTGCTGCTGCTATATCGAACCTATCTTGTTCTGATTCTATCCAGCCCCAATCATTAATTCCTTTATGCAAGTTGTATTTTTGTTTATGGTATGACGGAAAATAATCATCAACTTTTCTATAGTACTTTGTCCAGTCTCCATAAGCAGCCATACCCATCATGATGTACTCCTCTTGGTTTGGCATTAATCCTATTAGTTGTGTAAATGCAGAATAGAATAGTCCAAATGATACTGGATAGTTTTGCTTATATTTTAGTTTAATCTTGTTTCCTTCACCAACCCAAATTGTCGAGGTATTGTATTCTCCAATAGCATCAAGGACAACTATAACTGCATCACTAAACTTGCTAGTATAGTAACCTGCACATGCATGTGAATAGTGGTGGCTAAAAGATTTTCTAGGTATTGCCTTTAGTTCAAACCTAGGCATCCAGTCCCCAGCACCACCCCTTAAAAGCAGCCTAGAGGCCTTTAGAAGAGGCTTTTCATAGTATGCCACCATATCTGGTGTCCCATACTCTAAAGCATTTTTGACTAAACTATCATTTATATACCAATCATTTTTTTGCTTGCTATATCTTTCTGCATGCCCAGCAAATAAGATTTCTCCATCTTGAATTAATGATATAGATGCATCATGTGAAGTTTCATTTACACCAAGTATTATCATTTAATTTCTCCTATTTTCTTTATAAAACTTTCTGCTGTATGATACTGCCAATGAATTCCTAAATGATTTTCATCAGATGCAAGATCCCACATGCTTTCATATTTTATAAAATCTTCTTGATTCATTTCATGATTTGAGTTGCATCCCAATTTTCTTTCTTCAAATATTTCTTTTAGGCTCTTGTTTAAAGATATGTCTATTTTTATATCATTAACATAGTTGTTTGCATCTAAACAAAACTCTTCTTCTAAGAAAAGATTTTTTGCAAACATTTCTTGTGTGAATCCTGACCAGGTTCCCCAATAAAATTTTATATTTAGTAATTTGCACACCTTTTCAATTGTGTATATAGAATGTATATATTGGCTTAAAGACTCTTCGGCAGGTATAACATACTTTGGATCTAGTGGAAGTTTAATTATTTTATCTTCTATGTGTAAATTTCCAGTTATATAGTCAGCAGTTCTAACATGTGTCACTACCTTTTGTGCAAAAGTTTGTCCCTTATAAGAAGAGTAGAACTTTCCATCAGAAATATGACTATATCTTAAATAATCTGGAAAACATCCGACCACATATTTTGGAATTCCAACACGATCTAAATAAAAAAGAAAAGAACTTAAAATTGATGCTGCAGATGCACCACATACACCTAAGTTTGCTAAACTTTTATTGGTTTTTAATTTAATAATTGAAGGCCAGTTATAGCCTTGTGGCACACCAATGCCATAAGTATGAGAGCATCCTAGAGCAACGATATCTGATGGTTTGCCAGATTCCCAATCAACCACATCTCTGAAGTTAAAATTATTTATATAGTAGTCGTTGGTATAATTGTCAAGAATGGTTCTATTTTTTTCTAAATGGTTATGCTCTAAGACTACATCTTTAAACTGAATATTCTTGGCAAAATTAGTGTTTTTCATAATATTTTTATAAAACTTTCTGCTGTATGGTATTGCCAATGAATTCCTAAATGGCTTCCGTCAGAACCTATCCTCCACATATTCTCATACTGATCTAAATCTTCTGTTTTCATGTCGTGAGTAGATGTGCATTTAAGTTGAGGAGAATATTCTGCATGCTCTAAAAACTCATTTGCAGTAATATTTGATTTAATTGTTTTAACATGATTATTGCTATCTAAACAAAAGTTTTCTTGCAAGAAAAGATTTTCTGTGAATATAGTTTGTGTTGCAGTTGACCAAGTACCCCAATAAAATTTTATGTTCAAAAGGCTACAAAATTTTTCAATAATATAAATCGAAGATATATACTGGCTTAAAGATTCTTGAGGAGGAATGACGTGTCTTGGGTCTGCAGGAAACTTTACAATGCTATCTTTCATATTAATTTCTCCAGTAAGATAGTCAGAAGTTCTTAGATGTGAAACAATTTTTCTTGATCTTGTTTTATCATTATAGTCTCCATTTACAGGATAGAATTTACCCTCAACAATGTGGCTGTATCTCAAGTGGTCTGGAAAGCATGCTAGAACATACTTTGGCTTTCCAACTTTTTCTAAATAAAACATAAAAGCATTTAATGTTTTTTCTGCTGATGCTCCACAAATTCCTAAGTTAGAAACAGTTTTTTCAGTTTTTGATTCTACAATTGATGGCCATGTATATTTTTGTGGCACACCAACCCCATAGGTATGTGAACAACCTAGAGCAACAATTTCAGATGGCTTACCAACTTCCCAGTCTCGTGTATCTCTAAACTCAAAGTTATTAAGATAGTAGTCGTTAACATTTTTATCTACAGCAGTCTTATTATTAACGACACCCATATTGTTTACCATCATATCTTGATTGTGCAACTTTAAAGCAAAATCAATGTTTTGGTAAAGTGTCTCAGTAGGTGTATTTTTCATAATTAACCTTTTTCTTTTTCTTAAAGACTTTTAAAACTTTATAAATAATATACTGTATTTTTAGAATCATAATGTTTCAGATGACTCCTCAATGAATAATTGGTCTCTAAAGTCATTAATTTCTTTAAATGCTTCGTGATCCATAGAAAGCATTAGTTCTGAGTAATCATTTCTTTTACTTTCGTCCTCGTTGCACAGCCTAAAAAAAAGCATTTTTAAGTACTCGCCGTCAGAAAAATTCTTTATTGGTCTCCAGTGAATATGTTTATTTGGATTAAAGATTAGTGCAGAGTTATCTTCTGTTGAGTAAACATTCTTGTCAACACCAACATCCCATGATGTGTTTGATTCTAACTGATAATTAATTATTAATTCATTAAAATCTCCATCATAGTGTGGAGGAAGATTTGGCTTACCGTATTTATTGTTATACTCTACATAAGTAACAGAACTTACAGAAAGATCCTCTAACTTTAATTCTTTAAGAATTGTTTTCAATTCGATATTAAAATTGATGAGATTTGGAAGAATTGATATGCTTCTTCCTAGTCTTGTGTCATCAGAAACAACAGACTTATCTACTAATTTAAATAAAGAATCTATATATTCATCAGAGAATATTTTTGTAACCTTTGTTACAGACACATTACTTAACCCTTACTAAAAAGTTATCCAGAATCTCTTCTCTTATCCTTGCTTGCTTTCTTTCAAACTTGGAAAGGTGTGGCTTGTCTGCAACCCTTTTTTTGTTTTTAGCATATCTTTTTGCTTTGTGTTGTGACACTTTGCTGTTTGATTTTTTCATATCATAATCATATCACAGTTTGAATGTTTGGTCAAGTAGCCCCAACGGGAGTCGAACCCGTCTTTACGCCGTGAAAGGGCGTTGTCCTAACCGATAGACGATAGGGCCATAGAGATTATCTTTTACTTTGAGTTCTTGTTTACTACTTGAGGAACCCATCTTATTTTCCCATCAATGTATACCTTTTCATATCCAAGGGATTTCCAGTCCATTTGCATAATTCTTGGCTCTTTCATTTTTGACCCCTTGCAACCTGAGCAGCAAGCATACGCATGCCTAGTGCATTTAGTTGAGCGTTATCTTCGCCTAGGCTGATAGACTCAATAGCCTTTGCTATTTGTTCTCGTAATGTAATTTCATCTAAAGTCATACTTTTATTATACAACACACATCCCCGCAAGTCAAGTATGAATATATGTAATGATATACTTATATTGTAGGTTGACCAATAAAATAGGGGGTAGTAAATGGATTCGATATTTGTCTCTATTGCATCATGTAAAGAACTTTTTCTAGTTCAAACAATAAAAAGTGCAATTGCTAATGCTTCAAACCCAGACTTACTTTATTTTGGTATTTGTAATATGGTTGTAGACGAGGAAGACTTTCTTGATGACCCAATCTTTGACTTACCAACCATAAACATTATAGAAACAAAGCATACTAGCCCACTTGGAACTGGCATTGGAAGAATGCTTGCATCCCTTATGGCAGATAGAGATCATAAATATTTTTTACAGGTAGATGCACACACTCTATTTGTTAAAGGCTGGGATGACATATTGAAAGAGCAGTACGAGGAACTTTTACAGTTGCATAATAAACCAATTATAAGTACATCCCCAAGGCAGTGGTCACACAACGAAGATGGCGAATTATTTATTTTTGAAAATCCAGGAGAGATTATTTCTTTAGAAAGTCTTGAAGTATCCTGGGATAATCCAACACTAATATTTAGTAATAACAGAAATTCAGTTTCTGAAACTATGAGATTTGAAGATGCAAACTATGATGTTACTGGATTCGTAGAAGGCTGTGGTGCAAACTGGCAAGAAGGAGAAAGATTTAAAGAGCATGGCCTTATTCACGCTGCATTTGTTTTCTTTAAATTTAGTTTTTTAACTGAACTAATTAGTGATCCATTTGACCCTTGGTCTGGAGATCAAACCAACATATCTGTTCGTGCTGGTACAAGAGGATACAGAATGTTTACAGTAAAAGAGGCAACAGTCTTTACTAAAGACAAGTTTAATAGCAATCATGAGTTGATGTACGAATATGATTGGAGAAGAACTACAAACTACTCCCCAGTCCATTCTTATCATGCTATAAAAGCACATAAAAGATTAGAGAGTATTCTTAACGGAAACTACCTTGGTTTTTGGGGCTCTCCAACCAAAGAAGCACTTGATCAATATCAATCTTTCTTTAATTTTAAGTTTTCAGACCATTTCTCAGGCTTTAAAAATAATTAGCGTCTGCTTACACACCAAATCTTGCCATCGCTCATTGTCTGATGTGAGTTCCAGAATATTGGGTCCTTGATAAGCATTTTGCACTTATCGCATTTGCGATCATCCACTTACTATAACCCCAAGAAGAAATCCAATCATGAACATTCCAATACCGATTGTCCAGTGGTATGACTTTAGCATGTAGTCTTTAATAATTTTATCTTTTACTGCAGTTGGAACATTTGTTACATCTATCATTGTCTGTGCCTCTTCTTGTTTCCGTATCTTAACTTAACTTCTGACTTTGCCTGATCTACAATGGCCTTTGTGATATCATCAATGCTAAACTCATTATCAAATTCTTGCTCACTATCCATTTTGATCAACTTTGTATGTCATTACAATGTAGCATAAAACATACCCTAAAATAAAAGCGGGTAAAAGAAATAAAGCATTAACCATTAGTAGCCTCCTAAGCATTCGTTTCGTGTGTGAAATAATCTAATCTTTGTCATAATTTTGCGGGATGGGGCATAGAGATCATCCTTACAAGCAGTACATCTATAAGACCATTCCCCAGTAAAGAAGTCATGAACATAACCCTTGGCGTTAGCATACTTCTTAGCCACAAAGGTTTGGAAAGGATCAGGAATATCGTAATGCTTAAGCATCTCGCCTCCAGTGAAGATATGATCTAATATACACAGCACCATATGCTACTGCTGCAAATATAAAACCATACTGGTCTGTGACTAGAGCATATGCTATCCACAAGCACTCGTTGAACAATAGAACAAACCATCCCCAAAGAGTTTTCTTTCCAACAAAATAAATACCAGATACACCAATACAAGCAAGTACCCAGTGTGCATAATCAGTAATCCATTGAATCATATATTCAGTATACCCTAACTGGGATGTTTAGTCAAGCAGGGTTTTGATGCTTGCCCTTGGTTTTAACCCAAGTGCCTATTTTATTTATCTTGACTTTTTCTCTCAATATCTCTGCAAACTCTGTGCCTATTTCAGACCCAAGGTATTCTTCACCAGTCTCTAAATCAATTAACTTCCATTTTTCTGGAGCCTTTGTATGTATAATTAAATCAACTGGTTTCTCGAATGACTCTATTTCAGAACCATCTTTAAGTATTCTTTTACTCATTTAACAGTCTTCGTTTGTTGATCTGTAGATACCTTCTGCACTATCCCAGCATCTTCCATATAAGGTGTGTCTGTTGCCATTGGTAACCTTTGTAACACGATGCTCGAACTCTTTGTATAGAGGAACATTGACCAGCATGCCTGGCTCTGGCTTAACAGAGTAATTTTTATTTTTAAATTCAAGGATTCCACCGTCGAAATTATCATTTATATAAACATTAAATGATGCTGTTATTAATCCCTGACTAACAATTTTTTTATTTTGTGTTTTTGAATGAGCAACAATAGTCTTTTGTGTTTCTTCGTCATCGCTGTCATCTCTTTCATAGTGCCAGCCCATTGCCCAATCTGCATTTTCTCCACTATCTTTTAAAATAATATCATCTGGAACCTCAAAGAATGATTGCAGTGTACCTGCACCAGCCATAACAGCAGGAAGAACGCTGTGAAGTCTATTGTCTATAAGCCCCATAAAAGGCATTGGGATAAACTTTGACTGACCGTCTCCCCTTGGAACTAACATGTTTCCGTTTTCATCATACTCTGCAACATATCCTAAAAACTTATTTCTAATGTTTCCACCGTATGGTGATCTCATAGTTATATACCAGTCTTTTGGATCGTTGGCCTCTTTGTTGAGCCACTCAAGTTCTTCTTCAGATAGAAAGTTCCTGATAACCCACAAATCTTTTTCTATGTATTCTTTTCTTGGTTCCCAAATTTCTGATAATTTAGATATGTCAGACTCTTGATAAGACTCAGGGTTGTATGTCATTTTTAGATTATACCATTTCTATTTTCAATAGCGTTCCTATGAGACTAGGCCCATAGATAGGTGGTCAAGGCAGACATCAGCAACAACATAGTCAGCATGCTCTACTACTACATCATAATGTGTTGCATCCTTGTTGCAAAAAAAGCATTTTGTCTTGATCATCTAACCATTATATCATAAAATAAATTAATAACAATTGGTGAACATTTGGTTAAATCGGTCAGTTTTGTTAAAACCATATAGGTTTACCATATATACTCTTATTATGAGACTTAAACTTATCGCAATAGCAGTCGTTGCTGCTTTATCTATTTCTACCCCTGCAATTGCTGCAGAAAACATTGTCGGTAATGGCGCATCCTTTCCAGCCAACCTTATTGATGAATGCAGATCGTCCTATGCCAAGTCAACAGGAAACATTGTTACATATTCAGCAAATGGATCTGGTGCTGGTAAGACTTCATCCGATAAAGGCATTGGAGATTTCTGGTTCTCAGACTCAGCGCACACAGCATCAACAAAGAAGCCATCAGTGATCCACATTCCAGTTGTTGCAGCACCTATAGCAGTGATGCATAACCTACCAGGAAATAGGCAACTATACTTGTCATCAACTACAGTTGCTAAGATTTTTGCGGGAGAAATAACAATGTGGAATGATCCTGCTATTAAGGCTGATAATAACAGAAAGATTAAAGAAGTTATATACAGAAAAGACAAGGATGGTAACCTGGTTAAGGATAAGTCTGGAAATCCAGTAATCTTAAAAACCACCACCAAGAGCATTGTCTACACACTACCAAACCAAAAGATCAAAGTTGTTTTTAGACTTGATAACTCTGGAACAACAAATAACTTTGTTAGATTTATGAAGGCATCTTCACCAGAGGTTTGGGCAAAGCCTGTATCTGATTCATTCTCAACATCATTCCCAAAGGGAATAAACGATATCGGCAATATGGGAAGAATTGTTGGTGCAAATCAGTCACAGGGTGTAGCAACTCTGGCATCAAAAACTAAGTATTCTATTACATATGCAGAGGTATCATTTGCTAAGTTCTTTAATCTAAAAGTAGCAAACATAGGTAATGCATCTGGTAACTTCGTAGCACCAGACAGCGCAAACGTTTCAGCATTCCTTGGAGAGGCCTCTATTGACTCCAATAACATACTTACCTACGACTATGCCACCAAAGAGCCTGGAGCATACCCTCTAGGGATTGTGTCCTACCTTCTAGCAGATACTGCTGGCAAGAATAAGGCTGCAGTTAAGGAGTGGGCAAAGTATCTAGTTAGCGCAGAGTGTGTTAATTCTAAGCCAGAACTAGGTTTCGCACTTATTACGGGCAAATTTTTAGAGTTCGTCAATAAGCAGATCAATCGTCTTTAAAGTTCGGCGCAAAATAGGAGTTATAAACCTTTCTACGCCCTGCGAGGGCGATATTGGTTAATAGCCTGATTCGCCATTCTGTTAGCATCATCCTCAGTATGTGTATATCCCATAGAAACAACTTTTGACCCATCATATAGCGTCCATTGCCAGGGAATCGGTGGAAGAAAGAATTTATGACTATTCTTAACCAACTTACCATTAGGCTTCTTGGGAGGAGTATAGGCCTCAACTACTACCTTCATTAAGGACACTTACCATGCTTGGTTTGTTTGCTTTTCTTATTCCACAATACTGGTGCACCAATAAGTATTCTTGAATTGCAAACACAGCATGTGCCATAAAACTGGGTCGTAATCTTAACCCATTTCTCACCACTGCTGTCTTTTCGCCTAGCCTTAGCCAGTTCCTTTATTCTAGATGGTGTTAGAATATTGCCATCTTTGTCGTATTTGACAGTGCTAAATGAGTTGTTTTTTGTTCTAACTTGTTTGATCATTTTTATACTTTCTTTCATATTTGTCATAGGTTATGTAGCACTTATCGCAGGCTACTTCACCACATTGTAATGACCATTCAAATACATGGTCACAGTTCATAGTAATCATTTTCCAGAATCGGTTGTCTATTTGTCTGTCTGTTAAAGGTTTCATCAAACCATTATCTCAGAAATTGCGGGGGATGTCAAGTATAATAGACATATGACCCTACTATATATACTATACAGCCCTGTGCATAAGGCTGTCAAAATAGGGATATCAGATGTGTCAGGTAGAAGGTTTGCAAGCCATAGGACCAAGGGTTGGATATTGATTAAGTATTGGTGGTTTTCCGAACGGGATCGAGCAAGAGCAGTAGAAACCCTAGTAGTAAATACACTTACTAAGAAGTATGGACATTTCCTAGATAAGGCAGATATGCCACAAGGCGGATATACGGAGACATTTGATGCATCTAAAGTGACCAGACGAGGTTTGATACGTATGGTCAATAGGGCTATAGAGGAGTGTTCGTAATCTTTATTTGCCCTGGTTTTTTAGCAGTTATGGGTGCAGCCACAGTCAGGACATGGGCCATCTTGTACAGTACAGTCATCACACCAATCAGGAGGATTTCTCTTATAGGCTGGCAAGCATTTTGGACACTGCTTCGTAATGTCTTTTGTGCCATAT
>JACCEC011086676.1_pt1 | contig 10368 bp, 19 predicted proteins | sample 7450121 | NCBI WGS metagenome assembly JACCEC01 (sample SAMN15323455, study PRJNA562643) | freshwater metagenome | isolation source: river surface water | place: USA:Blue River Watershed | collected 2017-08-18 | reverse complement strand
TCAGTGACTAAAGCGTCAATGCTACTGTCTGGTAATTGAGCCATAATTTCAAGGCAATCACCATGATAAAGTTTATAAGGTACGTTGTTATTCACAAGAAGCCACCTAACTATGATTTATACTGCTGCGTAACACCCGGCAGGATGTTCACGTTGTCGACAAAATTCTGAAAGCTACCCCAGAGCGCAATAATAGCGGCTTTGCGTTCTGGCTTTGCCTTCGCCGAGCAATGGGCGGTCTTAGTCGCCTTGGCGCGGACTTGATATGGCTCAGATGTCGGCTCACCGTCAAAATATCGCTGGGCATACTTCCCACACCCATTAGGACAGTCGGCAAGCGCTTCTCGCCAACGTGATGCTTTCTCATATCGTTTTGACCATGTCCGAAACCTAAGCGGTATCTGGCATTTCGGGCACGGGACGATTCTTTTTGACATTTTGTGCCTCCTCTAATTTTTCAATTTCCAGAAACTTATCCTGATAACCCATCCGCTCCATCAGGGACAGGAACCCTGCCCTCCCAATCTCCCACCGCTGAGACTTAGTGCAGTCGGCATACCTGCATTTGATCAGCCGTGCATCGCCGATGATGTGGACGATGATGACAGGCTTCACCGGTGGGACGCTGTCGGCACGGACTGGCGCCTCATAGAGTGCCAATGCTGTGACCCGTCGCCCTTCGTCGGTGATATGTCGCAGCTCGCCGAGGATATGACTATCTGCATGTTTGTACAGGTCTTTATATGCCACAACGTGACCCGTGCAAAGGAAAAACTTCCGCTCAGTTGGTTTTGGGTCTGATGGCATAGGTCACGCATCCACCGTTTCCACAGCAACACCACTAACAAGCATCAAGCCGATCACCAGATCCGTCTTTCCGTGTTTACGCAGCGCCATCACCGCGCTGGGTTGCTCCACGATTGCCGTTGCATTCTGCTTGGCAGTCATCATCCTGCGGACCGCGTCCTGCCGTCGGCTCGGAGAGTTCGAAAGCTGACCCAGCACCGCTGCCCATGCGCGTTGATCGAACACCTTTGCATTCTCCAAGCGCATAATCTCAGCGCGGACATCGTCAATATTTGTTTGCATGTTCATGACTTATCTCCCAACAAAGGTCTCATATCCGGATCGTTATTCTCCACCACCACAAACTGGCTGAGGCGGCTCAGTACCGAGGGCAGGTCAATGCTGCGGAAGTCACCATTCCAAGCCACCACAGTGCCCACAGCATGACTGTTGCGATAGCGGGCGTCGAAGAGGTGTACCTGCACTTCGCGGGCGTACTCCGTGAAGCGTGCCTTGTCAACCTCGTCGATCACCAGCACATGCACTTTGGCAAGATCGGTGATCCGCCCATAGTCCGTGTCGCCTTGCTTTTGACTCTCAAAGGCTTCACGAGCGTATGCCATCACTTCGGTCATCGTGATATAGCGGGCAGATAGCCCCTTGCTCACACACTCGTTGACAATGGCTTTGAGCAGGGTAGTCTTGGCGTTGCCATATCCACCGTGTATGGTCAGAAAGCCAGTGCAGCCATCCTCAATAAACTGCCGCGCTGCCTTGATCATCTTTGATGCGCCTGGTCGCCCATCGGTCACGATGTCGGCAAAGCCAATCTCACGCTCGACCGGGTTCAGTCCTGTGCTGCCTGCCACCGCATCTTTGTTGCAGGTGGCGCAAGGGAAGAGCTTCCCGAACATAGGGTGCCCCAATGGCACATCGTATCGCCACCAGCGAGCACCACCGCAATCAGGGCACTTGGGTTGGCTTGCGCTGCTTGGACTTGACGAGCTTTGCGGCTGCGAGGTCGGCGCCGCTGTATGGCTGGGAAGTGTCTGCTTGCGCCTGTCCTGCGGTCTTTGAGCCTGATTTATTACCTGTCCGAGTGTTTCCATTTTTATTCTCCAATCGGTTGAGTGACGGTCGTTTACCTGCGGTCTTGCAGTTCTTGAGAATTGCTTCGACGTAATTCCATCTGCGGGCGTTGTTTTGGACTGCGATGGCGATGGCTTCTGGGATCCAGTCAGCTGGATAGGTTTGCAGTGCGTCGTGGATGGCGTCGGCGACCAGTGGTGTGAGAGCGCCGATCTCTGACTCGTAGAGTTTCGCAATTCTTGCCACGTCGGCTTCGTTAACAACAAGATCTAATGACGGGTTGTTTGTTTGGGTGACAGGGATTCGGGTGACACCAGTGTCACCCGAAGGGCTTGTCACCCGATTACCTGTCACCCCGTCAGGCTGACACCCCGTCAGGCTGTCACCCGAATCCGCTGGCTTTTCTTTTGGGGGTGTCACAGTGTCACCCCCCCTCATAGCCAGTCTGACAGAGCCATCTTCGTTGATATGTAGTGGAAAATCGTAGCTGGTCGTGCCTCGCGGACCTTTTCCTGCTGGCTTCATCATGCCGATGGCATCCAACGTGCGCAGGTAGCGCTGAACCGTGCGTGACGAATAACCTGTGATCCCTGCCACTGTATCAACTGCTGGGTAGGCATGTGTCCCGTCTTCCCAGGCATGATCGGCATATACAGTCGCCACAAATTTGGCTTCACTGTTGAATTCCTTGGCGATCGGCTGTCGTAAGACCAGCCCAACGATCAGTCCGCTCATCGCTCACCTCGCTCAGCGTTCGCTGGCGACGCTGAAAGGTCAACAGGAATCGCTTCCTTCTGTGCCTTGTCTGCCTTGTACGTCTCGCAGGTGCGCGTGTGACCGCTGTATTCATACCGGTTCTCGGTGGTGTAAGAGCATGGACATCGGTAAACCTTCGCTGTCGGCTCGCTGACCGTCGCTGATTTCTTCGCTGAGCGAGGTTTCAGCGTCGCTGGTATTCGCTGAACGTCGCTGCCAGCGTCGCTGACCGTCGCTGGCTTGGTCGCTGAGCGTCGCTCACTGTCGCTGTCAGCGAAACCACCGACCGTGATAGCGACATCCGGAGCGACCGCACCCACCCCTGCCATGATGCCGATGAAGATCGGATGGAAGGGCAGTGTCTTTGTCCATAAGATATACAGTGCCGGTGCCACCATCAGTGCCGAGAAACCAAGCAGGATGTAAAAGCCGAACTGTGAGTAGGCGTTCTGTTTCATCGCCAGTGTCATCTTTTTCAGGGCGCGTGACCTGGCTTGCTCTGCGCTCTTGTCTGCCTTCTTCGAAGCCTTCGGCATCAACTGCTTCAGGGTCGCAAAGGTTGCAGAGATGGCAGGTAGTCGCAGTGCAGTTTGCGCCACGATCACATTGATAATGGCTCCCAAGATCAGCCCACCGAAGTTGACGTTCATCCAATGCCAGCCGTCTGGGTCATAGACGTGGAATGCCCTGCCCATGTGATATGCCTGAAAGGCTGCGGCACCATACACGAGCCAGTGTCCGATCTCAAAGCGTGGTCTTGCTGTGTCGTTCGTTGTCTTCGTTGTCATTACTTCTGCTCCTCTGGCACGTAAATCGTGGCTTTGCCAATTTCAACGTGGACTTCATGCGAAGTTTCAGCAACATGTTTTTTGGCTATTTCATGTGCTTTATTTACTTGTGTGTAATCCTCATAAATTGACCCGCATTCAACGCAGCCAACTATCAAATGCACTACCCCTTCAGTTAGCTTCACAGCTTTAATTTTTTTCTTATTCATAAGGTCTCCTTTTTCGGGGCGACATTACGCCGCCGCTTCCCGAAGAAGTCAAGTTGAAAGTGCTACTACTACTCCGCTACTACGCTGGAATTGCCTCAAAAGCGCCCATTTCAGGCTGATTTTGGGTAGTAGTAGCGGTCTGAGTAGTAGCGGTCAGGTACGCAATGACCTTCTCTGCCTTGGGTCCATAAGCGCCGCCATTTTGAGGGAAACCCAATAGTTTGATTGCGACGTGTCGCACACTCATGCCCGGCGACCACTGCGACCGGATGCGCTCTGCCATCTCTGCGATCTCATCTACTGGCTTCGCAGATGGAAGACTCTCCGGCGCAGTCGGCTCGATGATCTGCAGCGGCTCTTCCCTAGCCGGTAGCGGGTCGCCGCTGACCACACCTTCGATCCACTTCGGCTTCTCTGCCGCTCGTACCGGACTATTCGCCAGGTACTCGAGGATTTCGATATCGGTCGGCGAGAAACCTCCACCAACTACCAGGCTGTCGAGGCTCGCCATGAAGTGACCCACGCTCAACTGTTCAGCGCCAGCCGTTCCCAAGAAGGCGCGGCTTTGATCCATATCACCCTGACGGAATGCCACCAGCGTGCAGTTTCTGCGGAAACGCAGATCCATGCTCTTAGAGGTTGGGTCTTGCAGTGCCGCCACAAAGCGTATACCCACCTTGCGACCTTCGTTCGCGATGCGTGAGATATAGCTCCACAGTTCCTTCGTCAATGCCGGACCATGCCCCGTGTAAATATCCTCAGCCATATTGCCGAGCTCATCCAGCATCACATCGAGGAACGGGCGCGGAGGCTGCCCACCGGGCCAGTATTCCCACTCCACCATGTCGCCACCGATCAACGCCTTGCGTTCTTTCAGTTCGTCATAGACCTGTGCAAGACATTCGATCACGTAGCGCGGGTCAGGCAGCTGCACGTTGTGGAAGTTCACGTGATGTTCGAAGACGCCATAGCCTGCATTGCTATATCCAATGTTGATCACCTGCGAACCCTTCGCCAGGCTGGCAGCTGTCAACGTGCGCATCATGAAAATGGTTTTTCCAGAGCCGGTCTTGCCAGAGATCAGAATGTGAGGCGAGGCAGCCTTGGCAGTGATCAGACCCGCTTTGCCAAAGCCCAGCGGCTTCGACGTGCCATCCCACTGCTTGATATACTCCCACGGCGGCAGCGGCATGTTGATGTCATCGTCACTCACCACCGGTGCAGTGATCGCTGTCGGCATGGATGCAGGGACCTGCTGGCTCATCGCATGTTCCTTCATGAACCGATCCAGCGCAGCGTTCGTGACCTTCGTGCGGGTTTTTAGATCGGTTACTTGGTCAAAATGCTTGACCGTATCCTGTCGCTCGGCTGTGATGACCGGCATCGTCGGCTCCATGCCAAACTTAACCTTGAGATAATGCTCAAGGACTGCCCGCATCAAGGACTCTTCAAATCCGCCTCGGTAGTTCGCATTGGCATCCATGTCAATGGCTTTTTGTCTGCTCAGGCTGTAGAGCAGAGGCGCATCACCGTTGCCGCGCTCGATCACCTTCAGATCTTGCTTGCGCGAGTAAGTGATTGCACCATACGCAGCCCCAACCACTGCCATCAAAAGCACAGCCACCAGAGAGACCGGCACGATCACTGCCCAAAAGGTATTGGTCGCATCTTTGCGCGCAGACTCTCGTTCCATATCTTTGATCTCAGCCTGCATCCGTTCCACTGCCAACGTCATAGTCACATCAATCGTCGGCGTCGGCGTCACGCTCGGCGTCAGAGTGACCGTCGGCACCGGGCTCGGCGTTGCCGTCCAGCTTTGAGCCGTGGCGGTCCATCCAACGATCTGGATCTGCATCGCCTGCGACGTGGATGTCAACTGCGCCTGCGCGATCGCCAGCTGCACGTTCGGATCCACGCTCGGCACAGAGGCAGGCGCAGCGCAAGCCGTGGTCATAAATAGTAGTAATAAAATAAGTTTCTTCATGGATTACCTTCCGTAAATCTCTTGTTTTTATTTAGCTTGATCTGATGCCCACAAAAAAAGCAGGAGCATCGGATACGAAATAACCAAGCCAAATAAAACGAGTTCAATTAATGCCATGACAAAAGATATTATTTTTCTCATGTGTTACCTTCCGATTACTACGAACCAAACGCCACCATCAGCGCTCCAATACCAATCGAGAGAGCGATCACGCACCACAACCACCCAAAAGGTATGGTCGGTTCCACTGTTACACCCTTGCGCCTTGACGAGTCGAACTCATACGCACGGTTGATATCAGCCTGTGCCTCAGAGTAGGGCATCACCCCATCGCATCGGCTCAAAAGTTCCTGATAACGCCTGTCTTCCAGTTCGCGCTCACGTTGCACAATCGCATCAGCCGCCGCACCCCGAGCCTTCGCCGCTTCCCACCAATCATGCCGCCCTTGCACTTCCTTCGCCCATTCTTCCCGCGTGTAAAATGTACCGTAATGCTCCACCACCACTTCGCCGCGCTCGTTGACCGCGTTCAGTTCAGGCGGAGTATCGCGCTCAGATTTCATCAAGTGTGCCAAGGGGTTGCATCCCAAAGGTTCGTATACTTTTTTCATGTCTACCTTCCAATCTTGTAATAAATCCACAAAGTTCCAATCCAACCATGAGGGTCTGACTTTTCTTCTGTCCAGCACGCAATGTAACGATGCTCTTTTGGCAGAAGACCTCGCCATATCTCAAGGTCAGGGTACTCATTACTCCGCTCCACCCTCAAGCGGAGCATGCCCTTGCGGGTCTTATCGTGCAGCACCACTGTGCCTTCGCCGGTGATGGTCGTCTTAACTCTCGGCGTCAGTTCGTCCATGTGGATACACCTTGTTCTGGCACCAGGCGCATTCGAGATGGTCGCTCCTGCGAATATGCGGGGTCTGGATGCCTGCGCACTCGCAGTACTTGAGGCTGACTGGCTGCGCGTTCACGAGCGGGCGACTCTCTACTGGCTTGCTGGTCGCCATACGGAGGAACATGCCTGCTAGGTTGCTCATGACAACTCCTTCACTTGAAATACCCACAACCCGCTCATGATCGCATGCGGCGTCAGACAGTTCGACTTGTTCAAATGCGCCCGCGTCGTATCGTTGACCGGCAGCCTCACCAAGACTCCCTGCACCACATCGTTGCCATACCCATCACGGATCGAGAATGCTGGTGCTTGCGCTACACCTTCGCCCATTGGGGTTTCAACTTTTGTGTTTGTTTGGATCATGGCGTTTCAACCTTTCATCGATCTTGCGGATAATAGACTCTGTTACCGGTGACTTCTCACCTTCAGGCGGCTCCACCTTACCTGTGAAGCCGATCAGCACCGAGTGACCTTGTTCCACTCTGAAGCGTGGCTTTGGGAACGACCAGCCGCTGCGCACCATCTTGGCTCTGCAATCTGAGCCCACCCCCATGCGCACACTGGTCTCATCCGTAAGCGGACGGTGACAGATCATGCAGCGTGTCACGTCGCTCATAGCGGCATCCTGATCTGCTGCACCTGGCTGGGGTCGTTCTGATACGTCGCGGGGATGTTATAGAACTTGCTTGCCGCCTGGATCTGTTCGTTGATGTGGTCGCGTCGGCTCTCCAGTTCGCGGATCATCTTGGTGACCGCATCCCTGCTGGTATCGAGCCGGTAGCCGGGTCTGCTGCTGGTGCTCACGATCGGGAAGAGACGCTGGCGCAGGCGTTCGATGGCTTTGCGGACCTTGCGGTCTTCGTGGTTGCCATCGATCTTGACCGGGATGTACCCGTAGATGGCATGCACCAATTGATAACGGTCCAGTCCATCCGGGTGATCACGCAGGAGTTGAAAGACTTGCCTTTGCAGGTCGTTTAACTGACCGGCGGCGAGCTCTTCCAGCATGGTCTCGTACACTTTGCTTGGGTTCATGGGCTTGTCCTTCCTCGCTGTGATCTACAGCGGGATCAACGAGAGAGAGAGAGCACGGACTGCTTGCACGATGTGTGGCTGAGCGGAATGCGGTACGACGTGCCAAGCGGACTCTTGACCCATTCAAATTGCAGGTCACTGCCCTTGCCGTCGCAATAGGTGCAATGAGCGCGGCGCACCTTGCCGCGCACCGTGGCGCCACTCTTGCCGAACAAAGCGCCAGCCTGATCAGACGTGTACTTGAATTCCTCCATCGCCTTTTTCATGGCGGTGGCTTCCTCGATTGCAGAGAGGTCAGCGCGTTGGGCATTCTCTGTCACCGCATGGCGGAACATCTTTTCATCGTCGATCTCTGCAGGGAATGCAGGCATCTTCGAGAAGTCAATATCGCTTTTCTCAACCGCGGCGATCAGTTCCGGTGCGACTCCATCAGTGTTGCCAACCTGTACCCAGTTGCAGAGCTTCCAGCCTGCGGTGCGGGTGTGACCGAAGGCAAGCTGGTAACGACCATCTACACTGCGCACGGTCGGCGGCTGTAAGAGACCATCTTGAGCGATACTGAGGGCAATAGTGTTGATGCGTTCCTGGTTATCTTCAAAGCGGGTTTGATAAGGGTTAGGGTCGATCTGTTCAATGAGGATGTAAATTTGTTCTGGCATGTCATTTGCTCCTTCCAAGCAATTTGTTTCTCTCCCCATCCATGCACCCAACTGGCTTGGGTCATGGTGGCTATCTTGGAGAGAGAGAATGAACGAGGCGTTACGAACCTCGGCTCACACAGATTTGAGAGTGCCGATCACATAGTGCAATCTATTCACGTAATCGGGCAGGTCTTGCACGTGCAGGTCGTTGGCTTTCACGCTCTTGGCAATATCGGCTGCCATTGCGTTGAGCTCCATCACTGCATCGTCTCGCGCTCGCAATGCCGCCACCGGCCACGGTTTGCGCTTCTTCTGGTCTTTCTCTTGCACAGTGCGCTGCATCGAACCTACGATCATGGGCGTACCGCTGGCTGCAAAACAGGCTGTGAGGTAAAGGATCGCCTGCCAGAATGGCATCAGGGTGTCGAACCAGAACAGAGCGGGGATCAGAAGCGTGGCGGTGACTCCGATCACAACCGTCCACGAAACGTGCATCAGGTTGTTCTTCATCCAAAAAGCAACCAGCGGGTTGTAGCAAAGCCCGAAGAGCAATTCGAGCAAAACGATCACAGCAATCTCTGTCGGCATGATGTCGGCATAATTCGGGATGGTGTCGGGATTCATCGGCTCTCTACCTTCCTGCTATCCTGAACCTATGAACCCAACGGAAAAGGCAGTTTCACCACATACCCATCATTGGCAGTCGGCACCAGGTGCAGTACATTGCGCACGCCCGCCACCAAAGCCAGCTCTTCTTCAGGGGTAGCGTTCTCAAAAAAGAGATTGGCAGCGGCTAGAAGGTCAATCGCAACAGCCTCGCGCACGCTTGAAGCGACAGGCTTCGATCGGCACATCCACTGCAAATATTCGCCGTGCCACATCACAGTATTGAAAACGTAGTCATAGCCAAGCAGGGTCAGGTTTGTCTCTTCGGTTTTGAGATCATCGATGCTGTTCACATGGATCAACCTGTATTCATAGGGGCAACGCCCTCTCACCATGCGCTGACAAAGCTTTCCCTCAAATGTGGCGAAGAGTGAGGTATGCAGATCGAAGCCGTCTTCAATACCTTGGTTTACTTTTTCGATCAGTTCTTCTGGGTCACTGGCAAGGATGTATTTCATTTTGGCACTCCGTTTTCCACGATCGCGGTATAGATCAAGGCTCCCAGAAGGGCGCAAATCATCACGATGGCAATTCCACTCAGGATGTAGATCATGCGCTCACCTCACGGGCAGACGCCTTACGCCTCTTCTCCACGACCGGAGCAGGTTGCCCATACGGGTCTTGAGCATTCCCCTTGGGTGTTTCCTCAGCAACAGGGCGGCTGATCTTGATCGAGTTGACTGCATGCTGATACACACGGTTGCAGGTTGGGCAGAAATACGCCTGATAAAACAAGGAACTTTCACTCTCTACAACGCTGGTCAGCACCGTGTCACTGTGGCTTCGTTGCACTTGCACCGGCATCTTGGGGTGACCACAGACCGGAGTAGACAGGATCTGATTGACCCAAGCCTTGATCTGCATGCCCATGCCGCGCTTGCCAAAGCCATTGTTCTCGGCGATGGCTTTCACGGCGAGATAAGTCTCTTCGTCGTCTACAGGGATGTTGAAATAATTTTTTTTCATATGCCTTCCTTCGTGGTTTTCCTCGTTCTCCGCCTGCCAAGTGCCTTGTAGGGCTTCCTGTGGGCGTTTAGAGGGGTTCTGGGTTGTGTTTCGATGCTTAGTCGTTTTTACGTCTACGCATCGACATAGTAGCACCATTGAAATTATTTGTCAATAGATAGACGCAAACTCGTCTCCCCTTCAACATACGATATGGAGATAATTCTTTATAGGCACATGATTATGTCGATTGATAGCGGTCAGGTATTTATCCAGTGGCTTGATGAACAAGAAGATATTCACGAGTTCTCAGACTACGAATTAGCCAAGGCTGGTGGCTTTTCTCATTCGGCATTGAGCAGAGCACGCAAAGAAGGCATTCCCCCTGGTTGGGATATTTGCGTGAAGATTTCAGGTGTGGTTGGCTTATCACCGATCACGGTGTTCCGTAAAGCTGGTCTACTTCCCCCGGGTCCAGATGACAAGATCAACCTTATCCCCAGCTGGGCATTCGCACCAAGAACGACAAAGCCGCCATCACCTACCTGTTGGATATCCCCGTGCTGCTGAGC
>JACCEC011300135.1_pt1 | contig 10371 bp, 10 predicted proteins | sample 7450121 | NCBI WGS metagenome assembly JACCEC01 (sample SAMN15323455, study PRJNA562643) | freshwater metagenome | isolation source: river surface water | place: USA:Blue River Watershed | collected 2017-08-18 | reverse complement strand
TTAGATTCAGTTTCAGCGGTCAATTCTCCACAAAAGATTTGGTATGAGCAATATCTTGCAGATTTCTCATCTCAAGTTTATGCTGGCGGAAATCCTTCAAGTGCAGCAGATTCTTACTGGGGAACAGCACCAAGAGCAACTGGATTTACAACTTATTCTGGTGTTGCTTCTGCTTCATTCACCCCAGTTTCTACTGCAAATGGTCTTTGGGGATCATCTGCACAAGATATAACATTTAGTGCAATTGGAAACAAAACATATACCTTAACCGGTGGTGTTGATTATTCCTCTGCTGGCGGGATGAAACCAACTCTTGCAGATTTGATCACATCTTACGATAAGTTCTCCAACAAAGATGAAGTTCAAGTTGATTATCTGATTATGGGTCCTGGATTGGATTCTGTATCACAGTCTCAAGCAAAGGCAGGTTATTTAATCTCACTTGCAGAACAAAGAAAAGACTGTATTGCTGTGATTGGACCACATAGATCTGATTTAGTTGGACAAACTAATACAACAACTCAGACAACAAATCTTATTAAGTTCTTTAGTGGAGTCAATAGTTCTTTACCATCTTCATCTTATGCGGTATTTGATAGTGGATATAAGTACACTTATGATAGATTTAATAATAAGTTCGTATATATTCCTTGTAACGCTGATGTTGCAGGTCTAATGTGTCGCACTAACATTGTTGCATATCCTTGGTTCTCTCCTGCTGGACAGCAAAGAGGAATTATTAACAATGCTATCAAACTTGCGTATAATCCAAGTAAGGCACAAAGAGATCAACTCTATCCACAAAGAATTAATGCTATAGTAACTCAACCTGGAATTGGAACTCTTCTCTTTGGTGATAAGACTGCTCTCGGATATGCTTCAGCATTCGATAGAATCAATGTTCGCCGCTTGTTCCTCACTATTGAGCAAGCACTTCAAAGAGCTGCTCAAGCACAACTGTTTGAACTGAATGACGAACTGACTAGAGCAAACTTCAAGAATATTGTTGAACCTTATCTCCGCGATGTTCAAGCAAAGAGAGGTTTGTATGGATTCTTCGTTGTTTGTGATACCACAAATAATACACCAGATGTTATCGATAACAATGAATTTAGAGCGGATATTTTCTTAAAACCAGCAAAATCTATTAATTATGTAACTCTTACTTTTGTTGCAACTCGTACTGGAGTAAGTTTTGAAGAGGTTGCAGGTACTGTTTGATAATATTATTCAACAAATAACTCAAGGAGGTAACAATCGTGGCAAGACTTAAAACAATCTCTGATTTCAAAAGTGCTCTAACTGGTGGCGGTGCTCGTCCAAATTTATTCGAAGTTGAATTAACAACTTTTCCAACAGGAATTAGTTGGGACGCAGATAAATTTAAGTATCTATGTAAAGCAGCTGCTTTACCAGGTTCAAATGTTGCAAGTATAGATGTTCCATTCAGAGGAAGATCATTTAAAGTCGCTGGAGATAGAACAATTGATGCTTGGACTGTAACTATTATTAATGATGAAGATTTTAAATTGAGAAGAGCATTTGAATCTTGGACCGAACTAATTGCAAAACTTGATAATAATTTGGGTGCTACAAACCCTAGTGCTTATATGAGCAATGCAACTGTTTATCAACTTGGAAGAGGTTCTACCCTGAATAGCACTACCAATTCAGGTTCAGATAGTTCTATTTTAGCAGCATATAAATTTGTTGATATTTTCCCAACAAGCGTATCACCTATTGATTTATCTTATGATAGTGGAGACACTATTGAAGAATTTACAGTGGAATTCCAAGTTCAATCTTACGAGATTGTAAGTTCAACTACAGCATCTAAAGTCTGATAAATAGACCAAAGGCATAAAAAATAAATTATGGCAAGATTATTTGGATTTTCTATTGAAGATAACGAACCATTATCTCAAGGTGTAGTTAGTCCTGTCCCCGAAAATAATGAGGATGGGACTGACCACTACTTGAGTAGTGGTTTTTTTGGTTCTTATGTAGATATTGAAGGAGTATATAGAACAGAATTTGATTTAATAAAAAGATATCGTGAAATGGCACTTCATCCAGAGTGTGATAGTGCCATTGAAGATATTGTAAATGAGGCAATCGTATCAGATACGAATGATACTCCAATAGAAATTGAACTTTCAAATCTAAATGCTAGTGATGGTATTAAAAAGAAAATTAGGCAAGAATTTAAATATATTCTTTCACTATTAGATTTTGATAAAAAGTCTCACGAAATTTATAGAAATTGGTATATTGATGGAAGACTTTATTACCACAAAGTTATTGATTTAAAAAATCCACACGATGGGATTCAAGAACTGCGTTACATAGACCCAATGAAAATGAGGTATGTAAGGCAGCAGAAAAAAAGCGAAAAAGATAAGTATAGAGTATCTAATATTAATAGCGATAATCCTATGGACTTTGAGTTTCCTCAAATAGAGGAATATTTTGTCTATAGTCCAAAATCAACATATCCTACAGGAAATCCTTCTTCTATGGGAGGATCTCAAGGGATTAAAATGTCTAAAGATTCAATTACTTATTGCACTTCTGGTCTTGTAGATAGAAACAAAGGATCCACTCTTTCATATTTACATAAAGCAATTAAGTCTCTTAATCAATTGAGAATGATTGAAGACTCATTAGTAATTTATCGTTTATCTCGTGCTCCAGAGCGTAGAATTTTCTATATCGATGTAGGTAATCTACCAAAGGTTAAGGCAGAACAGTATCTTCGTGATGTTATGATGAGATACCGTAATAAACTTGTATATGATGCAAATACAGGAGAAATTCGTGATGATAAAAAATTTATGTCTATGCTGGAAGACTTTTGGCTTCCAAGAAGAGAAGGTGGTAGAGGAACTGAAATTTCTACCTTGCCCGGTGGGCAGAATCTTGGAGAAATAACTGATATAGAATACTTTAAGAAAAAACTATATCGTTCTTTAAACGTTCCACCATCAAGAATGGATGGAGAAGGGGGATTCAATCTTGGACGTTCTTCAGAAATTCTTAGAGATGAAGTTAAATTCAGTAAATTTGTTTCTCGTTTGAGAAAGAGATTTTCATATATGTTCCACGATATGCTTAGAACTCAATTGATTCTTAAGAATATTATTACCCCAGAAGATTGGGATATTATGGAAGAGCATATTCAATATGATTTTCTATATGATAATCATTTTGCAGAACTTAAAGATGCGGAACTTCTCAATGAAAGACTGAATATGGTTCAAGTTGCAGAACCATATGTAGGTAGATATTTTTCTCAAGATTACTTAAGAAGAAAGATTTTACGCCAGACTGACGAAGAAATTATTGAGCAAGATAAGATTATGAAGAAAGAAATTGAAGATGGAATAATTCCAGATCCAAATCAACCAATAGATCCAAATACTGGTATGCCTTTAGACCAAACATCACAAATGGATTTGGGACAACCCGTTATGGAACCAGAACTCAATGCTTCTTCTACCGAAATAAATGCAAAGCCAGTAGAAATGCCTAAGGGTGGAGAGATATAAATAAAGAAAATTACTTAGGTATTAAAATGGATGACCTTCTTGATATGATTGTTGCAGATGAATCACCTTCACAAATCAGCGACAAAATTAAAGAACTTCTTTTTACAAAATCAGCAGAAAAAATTGACGAATTTCGCCCAATTATAGCAAATTCAATGTTTAATGGAGATAATGAAGAAACAGGGGAAGAATGAAATCATTCAAACAATTTCTTTCAGAAAGTATAAGTATTGCCGGAGATTTTAACGGTAATCTTTATATTAATAATTCTGAACCTCAAGTACAACAAGTTGGTGAAGAATATATTGCTGATGTAATGTGGAATGGAAACTTTTATAGACTCGAACTAGTCACAAAAACTGGAATTCCATCAACAAGAGACCTTGGCGAGCAACTGCAATCTGATTATCCTGGAGCAGTTGTTCATCAGATTTATCCAGTTACAGAAAAAAATTTAAACATCAAAAACGCACAAAGATATCACCCATCAAAGTTAGAATGGATTGATTGATAAATGGCACAATGGAATATAACTACTCAGGATTATTTAAATCAGGAAAGATCATTATTTGAAGTCAATAATATTGCAACTAGAGACGGAAAAATTGTTGATAATATCAATAGATTTCCCGTAAGTGTAAATCCAGATGCTTTTGGTAGAACAAGAGTATCAAATCCACTTACTCTATTTGATAGTTCCCACAGATATAGGGATAATAATCTTTGGGAGAGTTTAATCGTAGGAACTGGTTCTACTGTTGGATTTGCAACTACTCAAGGATTAGTAAATATTGGTATTGGAACTACAAGTGGCGATTCAGTTATTAGAGAAACTACAAAAACATTCTCATACCAACCAGGAAAATCTTTACTTGTTTTAAATACCTTTGTTCCTGCTACACCAAAAACAAACTTAAGACAGAGGGTCGGTTATTTTGGTGCTGATAATGGAATGTATTTTGAAATTAATGATACAACACCTTATTTTGTAGAAAGAAGTTTATCTACTGGAACTTCAACTTCAGTTGCACAATCTGATTGGAATATTGATAAATTAGATGGAACTGGAGTTTCTGGTATTACATTAGATATCACCAAAGCACAAATTCTTTGGATGGATATTGAGTGGTTGGGACTTGGTACAGTCAGAATGGGATTTGTAATTGATGGGAAATTTATTCACGCACATTCATTCCATCACGCAAATATAATCCAATCAACTTATATTACAACAGCATCTCTTCCTTTGAGATATGAGATTGCTAATACTGGAATTACAACTAGTGCAAGCACATTCAAACAAGTTTGCTCTAGTGTAATTTCAGAAGGTGGTTATGAATTGCGTGGATTGCAACAAGCAATAAATACCCCAATTACAGCACCAGTAGATTTACCAACTCCCGCTGGAACTTATTATCCAGTGCTTTCTATTCGTCTCAAATCTTCTCCAAATAGATTAGATGCGATTGTAATTTTGACTGCCCTTTCATTAATGGGAACTGGAAATGGACCACAATATAATTGGCAGGTGAGAGCATCAGCAACTACTACTGGCGGAACTTGGGTCAGTGCTGGTGCTGATAGTGCTGTGGAATACAAGATTGATGGAGGGACTGTGAGTGGTGGAAGAGTATTAGCATCTGGTTTCTTAACGTCAGCAAATCAATCTTCCTCATCAGTTGATATTCTAAAAGAAGCACTGTTTAAGTTTCAGTTAGAAAGAAATGGACTGACTGGAACTCCTTATGAATTAACGCTGGTATGTGCATCTGATACTGCTGGTGCTGATGTTTTTGCATCATTAGATTGGGAAGAAATTAGTAGGTAATTCGCAATTTATAAATAACTAAAAGTGTTGTATTTAAAATAATGGCTCATAGACCAGTTGGGGCAGGTTCCTCATTTACATTTACTGCAGGTGCTGCAACAACTTCATCTGCCTTTTCAGTACAATCTAGTGTTTTGAGAGTAGTTGCAGTTGGTGGTGCTGCCCACGTTGTAATTGGAGTTAATCCTACTGCAACCAATACTGATTACTATGTTCCTGCAGGCGATACTGTAACTTTAGGTTTAACTAAAGCATCAAATAGAGTTGTTGGAATAACAACAGGAACAACAACTATTGTTACTGTTCCAGAGGGAACTCAAGTTCCATTTGGAGTTGGTGATTATGTAACTCTAACTGCATCGGGGCAGTCATATTACAACTTTACAAATCAGCAAGTTTTATCAGTTGATACTTCTGCAGGTGTTAATGGATATTATCAAACAAGAATGACTGTGAATTATAATTCAAGTGGAATTGTAACCGCATTTTCCTCAGCAGATGCTTCAGTGATTATTTCTAATAAGATTTCCGCTTATGGAGTCGGTTCAGGAACAATTTATTTCCAACAAGTACAAATCACAGGACAAGCATAATGAAACTCATCACAGAAGAAATAGAAAAGGTAGAGGTTATTACTGAAGGAAAAGGTAGTAATCAAAAACTCTATATTCAGGGTCCTTTTTTACAAGCAGAATGCGTTAATCGTAATGGACGTATGTATCCTATGTCTATTATGGAGCGTGAAGTAAAAAGATATACTGAGCAATATGTAAATAAAGGACGTGCTCTTGGAGAATTGGGACATCCAGATGGACCTACTGTAAATCTTGATAGAGTATCGCATAAAATCGTTTCTCTCTCCCAAGAAGGACATAATTTTATCGGTAAGGCACAGATTCTTTCTACTCCAATGGGTAAGATTGCAGAATCTTTACTCAAAGAAGGTGTTTGTCTTGGAGTTTCTTCTCGTGGTATTGGTTCTCTGAGAGAAAATCTTAAAGGTGGATATAAAGAAGTTGGTGAAGATTTTATGCTGGCAACTGCAGCCGACATTGTTGCAGATCCTTCAGCACCAGACGCTTTTGTTCAAGGAATTATGGAAGGTAAAGAGTGGATATGGGATGGTGGAATGTTGAGAGAAAAAGTAGCGCAAAATACAAAAAATAAAATTAATGATTTGGTAGATCAAAAATTATTAGAAGATTATAAGTTATCCTTATTCAATGAGTTTTTAAACTCCCTGTAATTTATTAAAGTATAAATAAATATAGTTTATAACGTAAGGTTAAACGGAGAGTTCAAATGTCTCGTGGAGATTTACAAGAAATGGAAGTAGGCACTAAGCAATCCAAAACCGCTGTTAATGCAAATGCCAAAGCAGCGGATGCTATGCCACATTTATCAGGTTCTACCCCAGGACAAACTGGTGGATGGGAAGATCTTGGGGGACCTACTCCCGAGAACTATAAGACTGATGATGATTCGGCAAAATTAAAAACACCCGGAGCAACTCTTAAGCAAGTTAAAGATGTTGTAAATAAGGGTGCTAGATCCGCTGAAGCAATGAAATCAGTTAAAGAAGAAGAAGATCTCGATGATGAAGATCTAATTGACGAAGATGAATATCTTGAAGATGAAGAAGTAATTGAAGAATCTGAAGAAGAATCACCTAAGAAAAAAGAAAAGAAAGGTGAAGATGATGAAGAAGATGATGAAGAAGATGATGAAGAAGATGAAGAGGAAGTCAAAGAAAACTTTGATATTGAAGAAGATGTTAATGCTCTTCTAGAAGGTGAAGAACTTTCTGAAGAGTTCCAAGAAAAAGCACGCACTATTTTTGAAGCTGCTCTTCGTTCTAAAGTATATGATATTAAAGAATCCCTTGAGGAGCAGTATTCTATTGCTCTTGCAGAAGAAGTAGAAGAAATTAAATCTATTCTTTCTGAGCGTGTAGATGCATATCTTGAATATGTTTCTGATGAATGGATTCAAGAAAATGCACTAGTTATCGAACAAGGTCTTAAGACCGAAATGACCGAATCATTCCTTCAAGGAATGAAGGGTCTTTTTGAAGATCATTATGTTTCAATCCCTGAAGATAAATATGATGTGCTTGAGAGCATGGTAGAAAAACTTGATGAAATGGAGACAAAACTCAACGAGCAAATTGATAAGAATGTTTCCCTAAACAAGCGTCTCGCAGAGTCGGTTGCCGATGGAATTTTTGAACAGGTCTCTGATGGTCTTGCAGACACTCAGAAAGACAAGCTCGCTTCACTTGCCGAAAGTGTTGAGTTTGAAAGTGAAGAAGAATATCGTGAAAAACTGGAGACTTTAAAGGAATCATATTTTCCTTCAAGAGTAGTTTCTCCATCTGCAAGAACTGAAACATTGTCTGAGGGTCTAGATGCCACTCCCGAAACTTATTCGGATTCAATGGCTGCTTACTTGAAGACTCTTTCAGCATTCGGCAAATAATTGAATTTAATATAATTCAAACAAAAAACAAAACACTAAGTAAAAGGTAAAAGCAAATGTTTCAATCAGAGCATCTGCAGGAAAAGTGGGCACCTCTTCTCAACTATGAGGGTCTTGATCAAATCAAAGATTCGCATCGTAGATCGGTAACCGCTGTTCTGCTAGAAAACCAAGAAAGATTCCTCAGAGAGGAAAGCGCATTCCAAGTTGGAAATCTTTCCAACCTTATGGAAGCTCCAACTAATGCAGTAGGTAATGGTGGATTCACTGGATCAGCATCTGTTGCTGGACCTACCGCAGGTTTCGACCCCGTACTGATTTCTTTAATCAGACGTTCAATGCCTAATCTGATCGCCTATGACATTGCAGGCGTTCAGCCAATGAGCGGTCCTACTGGACTTATTTTTGCAATGCGCTCACGTTACGCTAACCAAAGTGGAACTGAAGCATTCTACAATGAAGCAAACAGCGCATTCTCCGGACAAAACTCAGCATTTGATAATGTTGGTTTTGGTAGCACTGCTGCTGGTATTGGTACTACCTCACAATCAGGTTCTAACCCATCAGTTCTGAACCCAGTTGGTGGAGCAGGAGACCAAGCTGCATATAATACCGGTACCGGTATGTTAACTGCAGATGCAGAAGCACTTGGCGATGGCGTAAATGGTGACCACTTCAACCAGATGGCATTCTCAATCGAGAAAGTCACTGTTACTGCAAAGTCACGCGCCCTGAAGGCTGAGTACTCACTTGAGCTTGCTCAAGACCTCAAGGCAATCCATGGTCTGAATGCTGAAGCGGAATTAGCAAATATTCTCTCAACTGAGATTCTTGCTGAAATCAACCGCGAAGTTATCAGAACAATCTATAAGGTTGCTGAGCAAGGTGCTGTTCAGAACGTTGCAACTCCTGGTATCTTCGACCTAGACATCGACTCCAACGGTCGTTGGTCTGTTGAGAAGTTCAAGGGTCTTCTATTCCAGATTGAGCGTGATGCTAATGCTATCGCTCAGAGAACTCGTCGTGGAAAGGGCAACATTATCGTTTGCTCCGCAGACGTTGCTTCCGCCCTGACAATGGCAGGTGTTCTTGATTACACCCCAGCACTTAACGCTAACCTTAACGTTGATGATACCGGCAACACCTTTGCTGGTGTTCTCCAAGGTAAGTATCGTGTATATATCGACCCATATGCTGCTAACCTGACTTCCGCTAACGGAACTCCTGGTAACCAGTATTATGTTGTTGGTTATAAGGGTTCTTCACCTTATGACGCTGGACTCTTCTATTGTCCTTATGTTCCTCTCCAAATGGTTCGTGCCGTTGGTGAGAACAGCTTCCAGCCTAAAATCGGATTTAAGACCCGTTATGGAATGGTTGCAAACCCATTTGCTGAGGGCACTGATCAAGGTCTTGGTAGACTTCAAGTTAATGCTAACCGCTACTATCGTAGAGTTGCTGTAAAGAACTTAATGTGAGCAATCATTCACATTGATTTTAAGAGACCCGAAAGGGTCTCTTTTTTTATCTAAATAGTCAAAAAAGATCATGGTAGCAGGACAACCTGAAAATAGAAATTTCTTATCTCCAACAGGATTTAAATTCACATTAAAAAGAACGCCAAAAGTTGCATTTTTTTGCAACTCAGCCAACATACCAGATTTAACACTAGGGATTGCAAATCAACCTACTTATTTGAAAGATCTTGATATTCCTGGCGATAAAATAATTTTTGGCGATTTAAGTTTAAGATTTTTAGTTGATGAAAATTTAGAAAATTACATGGAAATCCAAAACTGGATAAGAGGTCTTGGTTATCCAGAAAGTTTGAGTCAAATATACGATTTCCGTACAACTGGTAGTATAAATCCTCCACGGGACGCCCAAGAACAAATAGGGTTATATTCAGACGGGACATTGCAAATTTTAACAAGTTCTTCGGTACCAAATTTTCAAATTATTTTTAAAGATCTTTTTCCTTATTCTTTAGGAACATTAACTTTTGATGCTACAGATACAGATATAAGATACTTTACAGCAGATGTTAGTTTCAAGTATAGTATATACAATATAGTAGATCTTGGTGGGAATCCTTTATGAGTTTAGATCTTGATATGATTCAAAAAATGTGGGAACAAGATTCGAAGATTGATGTTGATAATCTTCACACAGAATCAATAAATATTCCAATTCTTCACGCAAAATACTTTGAATTATATAATACAATATTTTTATTAAGAAAAAAAGCAGAACAACAGAAAAGAAATATTCGCCACGAAAGATACGAATATTATTCGGGAAAAGCAGATCCAGATGTTTATGTAACTGACCCATTTCCTAAAAAAATTAGGGATAAAGATACTATGCAAAAATATCTTGATGCCGATGAAAAACTTTCTTCAGTATGTTTAAAAATAGATTATTACGATACTATGTTAGTATATTTGGAAAGTATTTTAAAAATGATTCAAAATAGAACTTTCCAAATTAAAAACTCAATCGAGTTTATGCGTTTTA
>JACCEC010583524.1_pt1 | contig 10374 bp, 4 predicted proteins | sample 7450121 | NCBI WGS metagenome assembly JACCEC01 (sample SAMN15323455, study PRJNA562643) | freshwater metagenome | isolation source: river surface water | place: USA:Blue River Watershed | collected 2017-08-18 | reverse complement strand
TTGCCCCGCAAGCCCCGCCGTTTGTGGGTCGAACCAAAGCCCACGCAAATCAAAACCCGTAGTCAATTCGTCCTCCGAAATTCGTCCGCCTTTTTGGTCAAAAACGCCAAGTGGAAACTCCGCATTTCCTGCAAAAGCAGCGTAGTAACGTTTATATTTGGGATTATATGCTACATTTGCGCCATTTGTGCCGTTTTCCCCTCCCATTTCCAAAGAAATACTTTTTTGGAGTTCAACCGTTTTTTGTGCTGATGATATAAAAGATAAAAACAATGCGAATGTCATCGCTGAAAGAATTTTCTGCATAGCTAAAATATTGATAGTTAATATGTTAATAATTTTTTTAAAAATATTTTCTACAAAAAAATGGACTTTTTTAAGATTTCATAAAAACCTATAACTAAATACGTACCTAAAAAACGGATTTTAGCGACTTGGGATTTTTTGTTTTTCATAAAATATAAAACCTGTGAAATTAAATTTAATAACACATTGATTATCAAGATTTTAAAATCATTTGTTTGGGCTTGTGTGTCGGTGCAACTATTTAGTTGCTGTAATTTAAGATGTTTTTTTGAGAAAAATCCATAAAATTTTTTTAACTTCCTAAAAAAAATTGGATTACTGAGGGGGGTAGGAGGGTAGTAGTAAAATAACGATTTGCTTTTATGGTTGTTTTTGATAAGGTGTATGAAATAGAAAACGCATCGGATATTTTCAAAATATCCGATGCGTAGAGTCTGTAAGGAAAATTATTGTACGGATTGAATAATGTCGTATTTAGTTAAAATGTGTAAAACCCCTGCTTTGTTTTTTACCACTACGGCAGGGATTTTTTTAGAAATATAGCGATTGAGTTGTCGCATCGGCAAATCTTCTTCTACGATAGGGAACGGCGCGTCCATGATTTCAGCAACTTTACTTTCTGTATGATTCATCGGATTTTCGAGCAAATAATTTAATACGTGGCTTTCCGTTAAAGACCCCACCATTTTATCGCCTTCAAGGACGGGAATTTGCGAAATATCCATTTTTTTCATCAAATCAAAAGCTGCGCGGACAGTCGTTTCAGGCGCTATTGAAATCATTTTTTTATTATGATTGCGCAAAATAATATCTTTCACTTTGATTTCATCGTCCAAAAATCCGCGCTCACGCATCCAATCATCGTTGAAAACCTTACCTACGTAGCGGCTACCGTGGTCGTGAAAAATGACCACTACCACATCATCAGCCGTAAAACGCGCCTCCAACTGCAAAACCCCTGCCATCGCCGAGCCACACGAATAGCCCAACAAAAGCCCCTCTTCGCGTGCTAAACGCCTTGCCATGAGCGCGCCTTCTTTATCCGTCACTTTTTCAAAGGCATCAATGAGGTCGAAATCTACGTTTTTAGGCAAAATATCTTCGCCAATTCCCTCCGTAATGTAAGGGTAAATTTCGTTGCTATCAAATATACCTGTTTCTTTATATTTTTTAAAAACTGAACCATAAGTATCTATGCCCCAGACTTTTAAGTTCGGATTTTTTTCTTTTAAGTATTTGGCAGTGCCTGAAATAGTGCCACCTGTGCCAACCCCTACTACCAAATGCGTTATTTTTCCGTCTGTTTGCTCCCAAATTTCGGGACCTGTGCTTTCGTAGTGCGCCTGACGATTCGATAGGTTGTCGTATTGATTGAACCAACAAGAATTTGGAATTTCCTTAGACAATCGCTCTGCCACCGAATAGTAAGAACGTGGGTCGTTAGGCTCTACATTTGTAGGGCAAACAATGACTTCCGCACCCAACGCCTTTAACATATCAATTTTTTCTTTTGATTGTTTGTCGCTCGTGGTGAAGATGCAGCGATAGCCCTTCACCGCCGCCGCAAGTGCCAAGCCCATGCCCGTATTGCCCGAAGTACACTCGATAATCGTACCCCCTACACTGATGCGCCCTGCAGCTTCGGCATCTTCGAGCATTTTTACCGCCATGCGGTCTTTGATGCTATGCCCCGGATTAAAAGTTTCGACTTTTGCCAAAACGGTGCAAGGCAAATGCGCCGCAATTTTGTTGATACGCACGAGGGGCGTATTGCCGATAGTTTCAAGAATATTGTTATAAATTTTCATGTAATTTGCTAAATTTTTCAATAAATTCTTTTTTGCATGAATCAAATTTTAATTATTTGCTTAATCTGATAAAATATTGAAATAATAAAATAAATTTTACCCAACACTAAGCACAAAAAATGCAGGAACGCTTGAAGTTGAACACGCTAAAAATATAAATTTTCCTGCTGCAAAGATAACAAAAAAATACCCCCCCTCAGTACCCTTTTTTCTGCGGTGAAAAATGGTAAAGGTATATTTCTATTAAGTCAAAATTTTTGCTATAAAAAAAATATTTTTAACAAATTTAAAATTGATTTTTTAATAAAAACAAAATTATTTTTTTTTCAATTTTTTTTCAAAAATCTTTAAAATCTTTCCAACCCATATTCAAGTAAAAATACCCCCCTCAGTAAGGGCAAATAAAAAATTTATCATGCAATACGCTTTCGCCCTATTTTTTAAATTTTAAGCAGAATGTTCAAATAAAATATAATTTTTTCTATATAAACTTTCATTAGATTTATTTTTTATTTCATTTAAAAAAATGAGTAACTCAAATACTTATGGAATAGATTTTGCGATTTTTTTTAGATAAAATTTATCTTTTTGTTTATTAAAACTTTTATTATATGTACGGCATTGTAAACAAAGCTATTGAAGAATTAGTTACAGAAAACTTTGGGGAAGAAGTCTGGGAACAGGTGCGCGAGAAAAGTGGCATAGATATAGACTTTTTTTTAAGTAACGAGGCGTATGACGATGCGGTGACTTACAAATTGGCAGGTGCGGCTTCCGAAGTATTAAACTTACCTTTAACAGATGTGTTAATTGTTTTTGGCGAGTTTTGGGTATTGAATACGGGCAAAAAGAAATACGGCGCACTCATGGAAACGGGCGGCGCGAATTTGAAGGAGTTTTTAATTAACTTGCCTAATTTTCACAATCGCGTTGCCTTGATTTATCCGAATTTGCAGCCGCCTGAGTTCATGGTGAGCCATGTGGAAGAAAATGGTTTGCATTTGCACTATTATTCGCATCGTCCGGGATTGAAAGAATTTGTACGCGGTTTGATTCAAGGTTTGAGCAAATTGTATCAAACGCCTGTCGAAATTCGTATTATTGCTTCGCGTGACGAAGGAAGCGACCATGAAATTTACGCTATTTCGTGGTAAGTAGCCCTGCCTAAAATCCTCGACAAAGGAGAGGCGTTCAAAACCTTGAAAATCAATTTGTTATACTATTTTCTAAGAGCGTTTATTTTATAACAAGTATTTAATTTTTTACATCAATAAAATAATATTTTGCGTGCTATTTCGCGGATTCTTGCAAAGAAAAATCTCAAACAAAATATTTACATTCAATAAAAATAGCATCTAACATTGTTTAAACACAATGCACATTTTCGGCGTTTTGTGTTGTTGATACTTCGATACATCAAATTTTATTTGGGGTTAAAATATTTTTATGGCTAAAAATGGCTAAACTTCAAGCATTACTGAGGGGGTATCATCGTCAAAAATTATAACATAACTTTTTTACTACTGAGGGGGGGTACTGATGCAAACTGCTTTTTCTAATCTTAGCCTAACACAAATTAATCGGCTTTTTCCTTTCTATTTTGTCGTCAATGCGTCATTAAACATTGACGAATGTGGGCGTAGTTTGGATAAAATTGTCAATTTTGATAGTCAAAAATCTTTTTTTCAGCATTTTAGTTTGATGCGTCCGCACTTGAAGGAAAAGCATTTCGAGGCGTTGTGCGCACTTCAAAATCAGTTGATTGTGTTGCAGGTAGTAGGGAAAGAACGTATGAAAATAAGAGGACAATTTGAGTATATAGCTCATCAAAATACACTTTTGTTTGTGGGTTCGCCTTGGTTCAATGACATCAACGAATTGCAAGCCGAGGGGCTATCCTTGTTTGATTTTGCCTTTTTTGACCCCCTTGCCGATTTATTACAAGTTGTTAAGAATCAACAAATTGCAACCAATGACATTAAACTTTTATTAAATAAAATAAAACATCAACAACAGGCACTCGAAGCGACAACCGCCAAATTGCAAGCAAATCAGACTCGGCTGCAACTGCTTTCAACCATTGCCGAAAAGACCATCAACGGGGTGATTATTACAGACAAAGAAGGGCGAATTGAGTGGATAAATGATAGTTTTACGCATATTTCGGGTTATAGTGCGGAGGAGGTCATCGGGCAAAAACCCGGTCATTTTTTGCAGGGCGTTGAAAGTGATGCGTCCACGATTGCTTATTTGAGTTCCCAAATAAAAAATGGGCAACCGTTTTCGTGTGAGATATTGAACTATCATAAAAACGGGTCAAAATATTGGATTAAGATATTCGGCAATCCGCTTTTTGATGCGAAAGGCGCGCTAATTGGTTTTTTTGCGTTGGAAGAGGACATCACTACGCGCATACAAACCGAGCAAGCCCTACGCGAAGCCAAAGAAAAATCCGATGCGATTGCGCATAGCAAAAATGTGTTTTTGACGAATATGAGCCACGAAATGCGCACCCCTCTCAACGCAATTTTGGGCATGGGGCAACAACTCCAAAAAACGGTGCTGACCACTCAACAACATTTTTTCTTAGAAACTATCAACGGTGCTGCCGAGCATCTTCTTGTAGTCATTAACGATATTTTAGATATTTCGAGAGTTGAGGCGGGCAAATTGCATTTAGAATCCATTGATTTCGACCTTCGGGCTTTAATCAACCGTTGCATCAATGTACTTTCTCCAAAAGCAGAAGAAAAAGGTTTACTATTTAAAGCGTTTATTGACAATGATATAGCTCCTTTTTTAGTGGGCGACCCACATCGCATTAACCAAATTTTGTTAAACCTTTTGAGTAATGCGTTAAAATTTACAGAGCAAGGAAGTGTTCGCCTTTTTGCCTCTTGCATTACAAATAATAAGCAAACGCAAGTGCTTCGCTTTTCGGTGGAAGATACGGGTATTGGCATTGATGAGCAATTTTTAGACCATCTTTTTACAGAGTTTTCGCAAGAAGATAGCTCAATTGTGCGCAAATACGGGGGTACGGGCTTGGGCTTGAATATCACTAAAAAGTTAGTGAATTTGATGAATGGAACGATTAACGTGACAAGTAAAAAAAATATTGGCACTACTTTTATCATTGATATAGCCTTACCGATTGGAACAAATAAAAATATTCAACAAGAGGAAATCATTGATTTCGATGATTTTATGCTTAAAGATAAAATTATTTTGTTGGTAGAAGACAATGAAATGAATCGCATTTTGGCGCGAACCATTTTAAAAAATTATCAAGTGCAACTTTATGAAGCAGAAAACGGACTTAAAGCCCTTGAAATATTGAAGCGTCAAAAAGTGGATTTGGTGCTGATGGATATGCAAATGCCTGTAATGGACGGCATCGCCGCTACTCATTTTATTAGAAATAACATGAAACTCACTTTGCCAATTTTAGCCCTTACAGCCAACGCCCTAAAAGGTGAGCGCGAAAAATGTATGGCAGCAGGTATGGACGATTATATTTCAAAACCATTTAAAGAAAAAGAATTGATTGCGCTGATTTGCAAACTTTTAGGCATTAAAGGAAAAATAAAAGTGACTGATACCCCCCTCAGTAACGCTAATGAAGCGTTGTTATACAATCTCAATTATCTGAATGAAATTGGCGATAATAACGCCGAATTTGTGCAAGAAATGATAGATGTTTTTATGGAAGAAGCGCAATTAGTACTCAAAAAAATGCCTATTTTGTTAGATGCTCAAAATTTTGATGCAATACGAACTATTGCCCACAAAATTAAATCCAATTTATCTATGCTTGCTATCGAAAAGGCTACAAATTTAGCACAACAAATTGAAAATGAACAAGATAATAATTTTGAAACTTTTAATTCGTTAGTCAATTTACTGTTGATAGAAATTAGAAAGGTGTTAGTACAGCTAAAAGAGGAGGTGTTGAGTAGCCCTACCTAAATCTTTCTCAAAGGGAAGCAGTTAAATTATTTATTTTTTTAATATTTTAAATAAAAAAAAGCCCTCCTCGATTGGAAAGGAGGGCTTTTTGATTTGGCAAAAATAGGTTTGAAAATACCAATCGGTCGTTTGTTTGGGTTTGAATGATAGCTTTATGACTATGAAAAAGTTATAAACTATTTAGGTAGATTATGCTAAAATTGCTACCTTTGGCGCAACTATTTTCCAACAATTTTAGACTTTACTAAGCAATAATCCACTATATTTAACCAACAATATTTCGTGAACATTCTTATTTTTTGTATTTTTCTTTTTTCCATCAAATAAAATGATGAAAAAAGTAAATACAGAAAACTAAATATGCCATTTCAAGAACTATTGAATTAAGATTTTAGCATGATTCGTTTTTTCACATCTACATTTTCTTTTCTTTTTTTTTTATTGATTAACAATAACTTAGCAGCGCAAGATTTTTATCGCCGTACCTACGAAGCAAAACGGATTCAGCCTCTGCCGCAGCAGGAGCATTTACCTAAAATTAAGGTAGATGGCTACATGGACGAACCAATTTGGCGCATGGCAAATGTAGCTTCGGAGTTTTCGGAGTTTGACCCCACTCCCAAAGCACCTGCACGCTATCCCACCGAAGTTCGGTTGATATATGATGATAAATCAATTTATGTATTTGCCAAGATGTATGACCCGAATCCCGATAGTATTCGGCGCGAAATGACTCCACGGGATAAATTTGGGCAGGCAGATATTTTTGGGGTGGTTTTCGACCCTTACCGCGATGGCATCAATGGGTTAGAATTTTATGTTTCGGCGGCAGGGGTGCAGGTTGATTCTAAGTTTTACGGCGCGAATGTAGAAGATTTTGCATGGTCGGCGGTGTGGTCGAGCGCGGTGCAGCTAACTACTGAGGGGTGGCAAGTGGAGTTAGAAATTCCACTTTCGGCATTGCGTTTTCCAACTTCCGAGCATCAGCAATGGCGTGTGAATTTTGAGCGGCAGACCAAACGTTATAGAAGCATTGACCTTTGGAATCCGAACCGCCCCGACCAATTTTTTATTGCGCAATGTGGCGAATTGGCAGGTATTAGCAACCTGAAAGCCCCTATCCGCTTGCAGGCTACGCCTTTTTTAGCTACGTATGTCAATAATTTTTATGATAAAAAAAGTACTCCTTCGTCTTCGTGGGCGCGCACGATTAGCGGCGGTATGGATATAAAATATGGCATCAATGACGCTTTTACGCTTGATATGACGCTTGTGCCAGATTTCGGACAAGTACAATTTGATAATAAAATTTTGAATTTGTCGCCCTTTGAAGTCCGCTTCGATGAAAATCGCCCATTTTTTACCGAAGGGGTCGAACTCTTTAATAAGGGCAATTTGTTCTATTCGCGGCGTGTAGGAGGGCGTTTGTTTTGGCGCAATAGTGCTTGGGATAGCCTAAGCACGCACGAAACGATGCTCAACAACCCCGAACAAGCCCAACTTTACAACGCTACTAAACTTTCAGGGCGCACTAATCGCGGTTTGGGCATCGGTTTTTTTAACGGAACAGCAGCCCCCACTTACGCCACGCTCAAAGACACTATCAACGAAACAGAACGGCGTATTTTAACCAATCCGCTTACCAACTACAATATTATTTCACTTGACCAAAATTTGCCAAACAATTCTTCCATGACTTTTTTAAATACAAATGTTTGGCGGGCAGATAGTCGGGCGTATAATGCGAATGTTACGGCATTTATGCTTAATTTGAAAGATAAAAAAAATGCTTATGGCATTTCAACGCTCACAAGTTTGAGCCAAAAATATTTTCAAGATAGCGTGGCTTTATCGGTTAAAAATACTGTACAACTCGGCAAAATTAGCGGTAAATGGCAATGGCAAGGCGCGTTTAACCTCGAAACTTGGAATTATGACCACAACGATTTAGGTTTTTTGCAAGCACCTAACGAAAAAACTTTTACGGTTTGGGGGCGTTATACGCAATTTGCACCCAAAGGAAAATTCAACCGCTATTATTTTGATTTATCAAGCAATTATGTGCGTTTGCACCGCCCCGATAAATTTACAGATTGGCATATCAATGCAAGCACTTTTTTTCTGACACGCAAAATTTTTGCTTTTGGTGCTAATGTTGTTTATTATCCTATTGGCGTAAATGATTATTTTGAGCCTCGCAATAATTTTCAAAGTTTTTTTAATGCCCCTTATTGGTGGCAGGTAGGTGGTTTTATTTCTACGGATTATCGAAAAAAATATGCCTTAGATGTAAGACTAACTTATAATAAACTGAAAATGAATGGAATGTATAATTATGCGATAACTTTTGCGCCGCGGGTTCGTTTCAGCGATAAATTATTTTTAGTGTGGAGTTTGGTGACGAATACGAGTTTTAAAGAATTGGGATATGTCGGAAAAAATAGCGAAGCCGTAGGTTATTCGGAAGTGGCACAGCAAATTGTGTTTGGCAAGCGCGATAATTACAGCGTTTCAAATGCCCCCACTTTTACTTGGAATGTTCACCCGAATTTGAGTTTTTCGTTTCGCATGAGGCATTATTGGGCAAAAGTGCGGTATGAAGAATTTTTAAATTTGCGTGAAAATGGAAGTTTGACCGCTTCGGTTTATCGGGGTTCAAATGCTTCGGGCGCACCTTTACACAATCAACATTATACGGCATTTAATATTGATGCCGTTTTATTATGGCGATTTGCGCCGGGCAGTGATTTGTCTATTGTTTGGAAAAATACGATAGAAGGCGTTGATAATCAAGCAGTTGGCACATACATTAATGATTTTGATTCCTTAGCTAATCACCCTCAAATCAATAGTTTTTCGATAAAAGCAATTTATTTTTTAGACTATATTCAATTTCGTAAAAATAAATAAATTTAATATAAAAATTGGTTATCAATAAAATGAAAAACTCCCCCCTCAGTAGCTATTTACTGAGGGGGAAGTTTTTGATAAGCAGCCCCACTTAAATCTTTGCCAAGTGAGAAAACTTTAAAACCTTGAAAATCAATTTATTATACAATTTAAAACGAAGGTTTTTCTTTTTTTATCGAAACCTTCGCTTCAAGCAAAGGTTTCGATAAAAAAACTACTAAATTAACTCTCCCTCCGTACCTCCGAAAAATTTTTGTTCAAAAACAAAAAACGCGAAGCAAATGACTTTCTTTGTTCGTTTCCTTACAAAAAACGTAATTTTGCTTTTTCTTTCAACAAGAAATAAAGCAAAAATAGTTGGTTCAAATCAATAATATGTTTAAAAAAATAGATACATATCTCATTCGCTCTTTCATAGCCCCCTTTGCGGTTTCATTTGGGATTGCAATGTTTGTTTTAGTCATGCAATTTTTGTGGGTTTATATTGACGACATCATCGGCAAAGGGCTGGGTATTTTTGAAATTGTAGAACTCATTTTTTATTTATCGCTGACGGTCGTGCCAATGGGCTTACCGATTGGGGTACTCATTGCGTCCGTCATGGTGCTGGGCAACTTGGCAGAACGCTATGAGTTATCGAGTTTCAAATCGGCAGGCGTGTCGCTACTGAGAGTCATGCGTCCGTTAGTGGTGGTGGTTAGTAGTATTGTTCTTTTTTCTATATTTTGTTCAGAAGTTCTCATTCCTTGGGCAAATCTTCAATTTTATTCTCGTTTTTATGACATTCGCCGCTCAAAACCTACGGTTACTTTTGAGGAAGGCGTATTTAATGACGAATTTAACGATTATACGATTCGCATCGGAAAAAAAGACGCAGACGGCAGACATATTCATCAAGTTTTAATATATGGAAATAAAGGTGGCAACGTCAATCTCATCAATCAGACTCGCGCAAAAAGTGGAGAAATGTTTAATACACCCGATAAACAATTCATTGTGATGAAGTTATATGATGGGATTCAGTATCAAGAGACGAGCAATAGCAATGCTAACAAGGTATATCCGTTTGTGCGAGTTAAGTTCAAATCGTGGCAAAAGGCATTTGATTTGACACAATTTGAGCGGGTGCAAACTGACCAAGATGCCTTCAAAAATCATCAAAAAATGTTGGGTAGCCGCGATTTGATGCGCAGCGTGGATTCTATTGGCAAGCAAGCGGAACGCCGCAAAAATGATTACAAAAATGAAATATTGATGTATTATGCTGCAACACGCCCTTTGGTGCAGTCAAATACGCCGCCTACTACGGTCGCGCCCGCTACGCAACCGAACACCCCCCCCCTCGACCTCAAAACGCCGAGCAACGTACCCCCCCACTCAG
>JACCEC010225278.1_pt1 | contig 10374 bp, 8 predicted proteins | sample 7450121 | NCBI WGS metagenome assembly JACCEC01 (sample SAMN15323455, study PRJNA562643) | freshwater metagenome | isolation source: river surface water | place: USA:Blue River Watershed | collected 2017-08-18 | reverse complement strand
TTCAGGTCGCATCGATTGCGGGTAAAGAAGGAAACCCAAAAATGGCGCCATACAACACTGCTAAATCAGGATTAATTGGATTTGTTAAAGGTGTGGCTAAAGAGGTTGCAACTGATGGAATAACTATCAATGCTCTAGCACCTGCAGTTATTGCAACACCGATAAATGTTAATACCGCCAAGGAAACTTTGGATTATATGATTTCTAAAATACCTGCAGGTAGGTTAGGTGAACCAAGTGAGGTTGCAGAGATAATTGCATTCATGGGATCTAAGGCTTGTTCATTTACTACCGGTTTTACATTTGATATTTCAGGTGGCAGAGCAACCTACTAGCTTTAGTTGGTTTTACCTCTACCGTGTAATCTTTTTATCAAAGTTATTAATACTTTTTCTGATAATTTTGTTCTCTTAAATGATGTGAATTTCAGTGGAATTTTAAATCTAGTTTTAACTACTGTACGTGCGTATGTGTATTCCAGCATACCTTCAGCACCGTGAATGCGACCGTAGCCAGAATTTTTTACTCCGCCAAAAGGCACTGAGGCCACTGCTGCAAACAAAAACACTGAATTAATAGAAACCATTCCGCAGGCAAGTTGTGATGCAATTTTTTCACCGTCGCGCTTTGAAAATACTGCTGCAGCAAGTCCATAACTGCTGGCATTTGACAATCGAATTGCCTCATCAATATTTGTCACCTTATTTATAGCAAGAGTTGGGCCAAAGGTTTCTTCAGTCATTGCTGTTGAATTCTCTGGTACATCTACCATGATCACAGGCTCAACAAAAGCACCCTTTACTGAGTCATTTCCGCCAACTAAAAATTTTGCACCCTTTTCTGTTGCATCATCCAAATGAGATTGAATAACTCTCAACTGTGATGGCATGGTTGCAGGTCCGTAATCCTTACCAACCTCAATATCTTTAGCCATTTTTGTTATAGTTTTAATAAATTCTTCGGCGACTGATTCAACAACATATACTCGCTCAGCACCAATACATGATTGCCCAGCATTTGCCATGGCAGACCAAAGTGCGTACTCAGCTGCTAGTTTAATATCAGCATCTTGAGCAACTATTACTGGATCTTTTCCACCACACTCTAAGACAACTGGAATCATAGATTCTGCACAACTTGCAGCAACTTTTTTTGCAGTTCTGGTTGATCCAGTAAATGAAACTTTATTAACTCTTGATTGAGTTAAAGCTCTTCCAGTATCTGGTAATCCAGTTACAGTAGTTAGAATATTTTCAAATGGAGCAACTTGAGCAAAAGAATCCTCTATCCATTTACCTACTCCAGGTGTGAACTCTGATGGTTTAAAAACAACAGCATTACCAGCAGCAAGTGCGTAAGCAATAGAACCCATGGGAGTAAAAATTGGATAGTTCCATGGACCAATAACTCCAATTACTCCTAGGGGAGATCTTTGCACCTGAGCCTTCATATTAAACATTAATAATCCAGATGGACGATCTTGCTTTCGCATAATCTGTTGGGCATGTTTAGCTGCCCAAGCAATATGATCAATTGCAATTGAAACTTCAAGAGTTGCATCCCCTATAGGTTTTCCGCACTCATCTGCTATAAGTTTTGCAATCTCTTTTTGATTTTTCGTTATATAAGATGCCCATTTAATTAGCACACGCTTACGAGCGGTAAAACCAAACTCATGCCATCTAATTGCTGCATCATGTGCTCGTTCAACTACCTCAAAGACTTCATTCTGAGAAAAATTCTTATATGAAGCAAGCACTTCACCAGTTCTAGGGTCAAACTTTTCAAAGATGGCATTTGTGCTCATGGGGTAAGAGTAAACTCTTTTTCATGTCAGAGTTAATCCGACCTTCAACTATTTTGCCTGCTGATCGAAGTGCGATCACTATCCACACCAGTGATGGGCTTAATTTAATTGGTGAGGTGGCAACTCCCAAGAGCGAGATATCAGGTTCTCTACTTATGATTCACCCCAATCCATCAGGGGGCGGAATGATGGATTCGCATATTTATAAGAAGGCAGCAAATAGATTGCCATTTATGGCAGGTATTCAGATTATTAGATTCAATACCCGTGGAACAAAAAGTGAGGCTGGTCAAAGTGAGGGGGAGTTTGATCAGGGTAAATCGGAGAAACTCGATGTATTAGCAGCAATTGAATACTGTTTTGATGAGTTAAATGTAAAAGATCTCTATGTAATCGGCTGGTCATTTGGTACAGAGTTGGCACTTCAATATGCCAGAGATAAAAGAATTAAGCAGTTAATCCTGCTGAGTCCACCCCTTTTATCAACCACAGATGAAGATCTAGATTTTTGGGTTAAGGATGGACGGATGATTACAGCTCTAATTCCAGAGCATGATGATTACCTAAAACCTGCACAAGCAAAATTAAAGTTTTCAAAAATTTCAACTTTAAAGCAAATTGACGTACCCGGTGCAAAACACCTCTGGGTAGGAGAGCCAATGGTTCACCTTGTATTAAGTGAAATTGTGCGGGTTATCGCTCCAAATAAATTACCACTACCTACAGAGTTTTAAGATTGTTGTGCTCTTGGAAAAACTACCTCATCAATAATTAGCAAAACTGCAGCTGCAATCGGAACTGCAAGTAAGCCACCAACTAATCCAAGTAGGGATGTTCCAAGTAAAGCGGCAATAATTGTGACTAAACCTGGAATAGCTAGAGATTTACGCATTATTTTTGGTGTGATCACATAATTTTCAATCTGAACATAAATAATATAAGCAGATAAAGCGATGATGGCAGTAGCTGGTGATTTAGTCAATGAAACTAAAGTAACAATTCCCATTCCAATAAAATGACCAATTAATGGAATAAACCCGCAAATTAGAACAACCATCGCTAGTGGTCCGGTATATGGCATACTGATGACTAATCCCATAATTAAAATAAAAATTGCAGCTAACGATGCAATTATTGCCTGGCCGCCAACAAATGAACCAACCCTAGTCACAATTGCATTGACTAATTTTGAGATTCGATCTCTTCTGGTGGCGGGTACAAACTGTAGTCCGATATTTACTACTTGCGGCAATGAAGCTAGGAAATAAAGTGTTAATACTAAAATCGTTAGTGAGGAAACTAAGCCAGACACTACTGCCTTACCAACTCCAATTACACCACCAAAAGCAGTGATTGCGAATTGCCCATCCTTAATGACTGAATCGATCTTATTCTCAAGTGAATCAATAATTCCATATCTATTATTTAGATCATTCATAAACGCGTTATTATTTAAATCTTTGACTAATTGAGGGGCATTTTCAATTAGTTGATTTCCTTGATCTACTAGTGGTGGTACTGCAATCGCGATAAATACTGCAACAAATAAAAGGACTAATCCCATTACCGCTCCGACTGAGCTTGCTCGATTTAATCCCCGATTTTGGAAAAACAGAACTGCTGGATTTAAACCAGCAGCTAAAAATAGTGAGACGATTATTAATATAAATACTGCGCTAGCAGAGGCTAAAGCTTGAAGTACCGTGAAAGCGACTAGGGCACCAGCTGTCACCATAAAGCCAAAATAAAATGGATGGCTGGTATCTACAGGTTTACCTTTTTTACCTAAATCTTCTCTAGCCTTACCTGCGCTTTTACTGCGGCGCAGTGTTGAAAGTTTAGAACTAATTCTTGGTTTACCAAATATCGCCATAATCTAATTTTATCCATCTTTTTGGCTAGTACTTACCGTATTGATTAGAGCGTAGAAGTTAAATAAGGGAGAATAAGGGTATGAGTGGGCTAAGAATCAAAGGGTTGGGTGAGGAGATTGCTACCTTGGCAAATCTGCCTTGGGCTAAACCACTTGAGAACTGGCCAGAGGATGAGCTTTTAACCTCTATGCGAGGTATCTCTCGACATGTTGTCCGATTAATTAGATCAAATCCAAATAAGAGCAATAGTGAAATATTTGCAGTTAAAGAAACAGTGCCAGAGTTTGCAAACCGAGAGTACACATTGCTTAGGGATTTAAATCAGCGTACTGCACCCTGCGTTGAACCAGTTGCAGTTATTGAAGGCAGAGTTGATAGTGATGGCAATGAATTACCCGCAGCGTTGGTAACCAAGTACTTACCGTACTCATTACCGTACCGAGTTATTTTAAGTGGAGCAGTAACTCCGACTGAAATTTTAAATATGGCAAATGCTTTAGCACTTTTGTTGGTAAGAATGCATCTACTTGGTTTTTGGTGGGGAGATTGCTCACTTTCAAATACCTTATTTAGAAGAGATGCTAATGATTTTGCGGCCTACTTAGTTGATGCTGAAACTGGTGAGTTTCAAAAGTCCTTAAGTGATGGTCAGCGAGAGCATGATTTGGAACTTGCGCACTTTAATGTGGCAGCTGAGTTAGAGGATTTAGCATCTGCTGGAGTTTTATCTAAGGAGATAAATCCTGTAAGAGCATCTGATGGGGTTATAAGAAGATATCGCAGATTATGGAAGATGCTAAAGGAGCCACAAATATTAGATGCCTCAGATCGTCAAGCAGTAGAGCGTGCCATGAGATCACTACAAGATCTTGGCTTTGCTGTTGAAGAGGTAGAGGTAACTACAACTGGTGATAAGGGATCAATTAAGTTTCAACCTAAATTAGTTGCAGCTAGGTACCATGCAAATAGATTAGAGGAACTAATGGGATTGCAAGCCGAAGAGTTGCAAGCAAAGCGGCTACTTGCTTCATACGATCGATATAAAGCACGTGAGTTTCCACCTAGCACACCTCATGCAATTGTGGTGAAGCAGTGGCTATCTGATGTATTTAAGCGGGTAGTAAATCAAGTCCCAGAAGATTTAAAGGGCAGAGTTGAGCCAGCCCAGCTATTTCATGAAGTCCTAGAGAATAGATGGTACTTAGGTGAGAAGTTAGGCCGAGATGTTGGGCTAGATTTTGCAACTCAAGATTATATTGAGAAGGTTCTACCTTACCGAATGGATTCTGGAGTGGTTGTTGGCAAATGAGTTTTAATCGAGCAATTCCACCAAAGGGTGGAGCAAATTTTGGTAATGCATTTGATTTATCAACATTAAAAAAACCTGCTCCTTCAGATACTCCTATGCCAGGAGTTGCGGTAACTCAAGAAAATTTAGTTTCTGAGTTTGTTGCTAAATCCAAAGAAAAAGTTGTTGTTTTGCTCTGCTGGTCACCAAGAAGCTCACAATCTAAAGAAATACTAGAGACTCTAGGTAAGTTAGAAAGTGCTGATAATGGTAGTTGGTTACTTGGAACTGTAGATGTAGATGGCCAACCGCAGGTAGCTCAAGCATTACAGGTTAAGGCTGTTCCAATTGCGATCGCAATTGTGGCAGAGCAGTTACTGCCATTATTTGAATCAGTGCCTCCAATTGATCAGGTCAGATTAGTTATTAATAAACTGCTAGAGCTAGCATCTCAAAAAGGAGTTGGCCAGGCGCCAGAGGGCCCGACTGAAATTCCCATGGAGCCAGAGGAGCAAGCTGCTTATTCTGCATTGGAAAAAGGAGATTACAAAGCGGCAAAAACTGCATATGAGTCATGGCTTAGACGCAAACCAAATGATCCAGTTGCAACAATTGGTCTTGCCCAAGTTAACTTAATGCTCAGAATAGATGGCCTAGACCCTGAGTTAGTTCTAAAAAATGCTAAGGATAATGATTTAACTAGCCAATTAATGTGTGCAGACATTGAGATTGCCTCAGGTAATAATCAAGCAGCATTTGATCGGCTGCTTAGATCGATTAGGAACTTTCAAGCAGAGGAAAGAGATAAGGCCAAAGCTCATTTGATTCAACTATTTAATCTAGTTGATCCAACAGATCCAAGATTAATCAAAGCTAGAAGTGAGCTTGCGAGTTTGCTCTTTTGAAAAACTTTGACAAATTAATATTTTCTAAAAGAGAGAATACTTACTTAAGTGCCGTATTTTTTCTATTTGGTATTTCGATCATGTCACTTGCTCCACGAACTCCGGATTTAAAGGCTAATCTAGGGATAAATAATGGAACCTTTGGTACTTTACTAAGTGCTGCCTCTATTGGTTCAATTATTATGTTATTAATTGGCGGACAAATTGTTCATACGATTGGTGCCAAACGTGCTCTACAAATTGGGTCAACAATTATTTCGCTATCATTTATTACTCTGGTTCATACACAAACTCCAGTAATTTTCTTAATTGCTAATATTTTTGCAGGATCTGGAATTTCGATTTACCATATTGCATCTAGTGGTCACTCACTTCATCGTCAGGATGAAATTGGAAGACCAATTATTCCAAAACTTTATGGAGCTTGGGCAGTAGGAGCAACTTGTACTGCGGCTATAGCTACAGTAATTTCCGCGTATATATCTATTGCCTGGCACATTTCTACATTAATGATATTTGTTTGGTTTGGTACGCAATTTTGTATTAGAAAGTTATCAATTACTTTCTCACCTAAAGCAGATGCAGATGATGCCTATCAAGTAACATCATTCAAGCAACTTAAGTTTAAAATTAATTGGTTACTAAGCATCGGCTTTTTTTGTTCCTCAATTTTAGAGTTTGTAATTGCAGATTGGGCAACTTTGTTTAGTAAAGAGGAGTTGGGAATGGGCGCTTCGATTGCCACTCTTTCTTATCTTTTATTCTTAGTTGGATTAATTATCGGTAGATTTACCATTGGCTGGGCACTGACTCATCAAAGTGAGCAATTTTGGATTAAGTTTGGTGGTTTAGTAGGTGGGGCAGGCTTTATGATTACCTTGATTGTTTCGACTTCAATAGTTGAAGCAAATCGATCCCTAGCATTTACTATTGCTTTTATCGGATTTTTTCTAGCGGGTCTTGGAAGTTCGGCTATGTCTCCACTATTTTTCTCAATTGCAGGCAGGCTTTCAGAAGGTAAAAATGCGATAGCCGTAGCACAATTAAGTTTTATCAATACTTTTGCAATATTTATAGCTAAGACAATTCTGGCTTGGGTAGTTGAAATTACGTCAATAACTGTTGCCCTGGTAATCACTGGTTTCATCATGAGTTTATTGGTTTATTTCGGGCGAATAGGTTCAAAACAAAGAGTTTAATGTGTCATTTACTGTCTGCTGCATTTAAATGGAAAAAATCTTTACTTAATGCAATACTCCACCAAGTGAGAAGATTTATTATAAAAATTAAGTATGGCTCGCTTTGCTATGAATAAATTTGAAATATTACCCGCAGTTGATGTCAAAGAGGGTAAATCTGTAAGGCTGAAACAGGGTGAGCCAGATGAAAAATCTATCTATGGCTCACCAATTGATTGTGCATTAGATTTTCAAAAAGCTGGTGCCTCCTGGCTACATCTTGTAGATCTTGATGCAGCTTATGGAGTTGGGAACAATTCAAAAGTATTGCTTGAGGTAATAAATTCATTAGAGATTAAAGTTGAATTATCTGGCGGAATTAATAATGACCAATCTCTGAGTAGAGCATTAGCTACTAATTGTGACCGAGTAGTACTTAGTACTTTAGCTCTTGAAAATTTAGTGTGGAGTTCTGAGGTAGTAAAAAAATATGGTGATAAAATTGCTGTGAGCCTAGATATTAAGGATCAGAAGTTAGCGCCTAGAGGCGCAATAACTAAGGGTGGAGATTTATTTGAAGCAATATCTCATTTAACATCGGTTGGATGCGCTCTATTTATTGTCACAGATGTGACTCGAGATGGAAATCTATCTGGACCAAATTTTGAATTACTTGAAAAGGTTTGTGAATTTACTAAAGTACCAGTAATTGCAAGTGGTGGTATCTCATCCTTAGCTGATATAGAGAAGTTACATTCAATGCAAAAAATTGGGGTAACAGGTGCAATAGTTGGCAAAGCATTGTATGAGGGCGCTTTTACGCTTGCAGAGGCACTTACCCTAGTAAATTCGTAACTGCAAATATATTCAAAGTAAAACTTTAAGAAATTAGATTTAAATATAAAAACAGGCCCTGATTTCGCAGGGCCTGTTTTAAATTACTAATTTAGAACTCTTTGACTCCGGTTAGATTCTTTCTAACATTTTTGCCACCAACATAACCGGCGATACTTATCAAAATTACAACTGCCATTGTGCCAGCAGTGAATAGTTGAACGCTCGACCTAGACATACCCCAAATTTCTTCGAAGTTATATTCAAGTCCAAATACGCTCTCCAATGTTCCTGGGAAAACTACTCCAACTGAACCAATGCAGATATATAAAAATGTCACCCACCCCATAATCTGGAATCCACGAACTCCGCCAGGTACTACATATGGTCGGTTAACATCTCGAACAGTCCGATTTAATTTCATTACAGATGGAATGATGATTGTGTAAGAAACCAAAAGAGTTGAAATTGCACAGGTAAGAACTACAGCGAAGATTGATGCAGCATCGCCTTCTACGATAGTCATTGCTGCAATAAAAAATGCGGTAGACATAAAGCCGGATAAAACATTTACTCTTACCGGTGTGCCAAATTTTTGATTGAATTCGCCAAACCAACCACTAAAAAATGTGCCATCAGCACTTGCAATAGCTTGAATACGATCAGTTGCCATCATCCAAGCACTACCTAGCGATAGCAAACCAAAGATAAATAGCAATGCTGCAATAGTTACAAAGAATTCAGCTGCCCCACCATATACAGAGAAGACCTCGTTAATTGCTCCCATGAATCCAGTCAAGCCTTCAACCTCATCTGCTGGCACAATTAAAATAATTGCTAGTACTGGCAAGATGTAGGCCAATGTTGCAATAAAGCTTCCGCGCCTAATGGCAGGTGCGGTATCTTTCTTAGCATCAAACATTTCATCTGAAGCGGCATTAGGTGCTTCAAAGCCGACATAGGAGAACAAAATAACTGGAGCTATGGCAATAAAGCCACCTAAAGTTGGCATCAACTTTGAAGTTTCAAATGGTTCAAAACCATTTTGAACACCATATATAACGGTGGTAATAACTAATAAGCTAATTACGGTTACCTTTGCAATTGCGCCGGCACCAATAAATTTTTTACCAAGTTTTAAGTTAACAATCGCTAAAAAGATTGCTGCCCAGATAAAGGCGATTTTAAAGATCCACTCTCCAGCAGTTCCTGATTTAATCTCAAATACATAACCACTAAAAGCATCAAAGGCAATAAAGCAAAGTGAGCCACCTAGCCAAAGTGGATTTGTGATCCAGTAAAGAACTGAGGCGATACCTGCAGTTAATCTGCCATAGGCAAACTTAACCCACTGGTAGAGGCCACCCTCTTCCGGGAATGCAGATCCAGTCTCTGCCATAAGCATTGCGATTGGAATTAGGAATGTTAGGGCGACAAAAATTGCCCAAAATAGGGATTGTGGTCCACCCTTTGCAATTGTTGCAATTGTGTCGAGTGAAATAATCGCTGCGACAATAAATAACGTGATATCTAGGCGACCTAGAGATTTAATAAATCTTTTCTCTTGTGCCTTTGCCAGTACTGTTGATTGAAGATTTGAATTAATAGCCATACTCAATTTTACAACCCCGATTGGGCTACTGCCAAGTATAAATGTTAGGTTTTATTCTAATCTAGATTTAATTGCCTCACCATGAGCGGGAAGATCTTCAGAGTTAGCCAAGGTAATAACATCCGCTGCAATCTTGTTAAATGCAGATTCACTGTAGTGGATGACTGAAATGTTACGCATAAATGTATTTACAGATAGGCCACTTGAGTGGCAAGCGCACCCACCAGTTGGCAGCACATGATTTGAACCAGCAGCATAATCACCCAGGGATACCGGGGAGAAGCGCTCTAAAAATATTGCACCAGCATTTCTAATTTGCTTTGATCGCTGGGTAGCATCTACTAGCAGTAACTCTAAGTGTTCAGGGGCGTAGGCATTTATTACATCAACTCCCTGATCAATTGAGTCAACTAAAATAACGGCAGATTGCGCACCAGATAAAGATTTTAAAATTCGCTCACGGTGTTTAGTTTGAGTAACTCTTTTTTCAAGCTCTGGTAATAGGTTATCTATGAGCTTTTGTGAATTTGTCACTAAAACTGCAGCGGCCATTACATCATGCTCTGCTTGAGAGATTAGATCTGCTGCCACATCAGCTGGTAGGGCGGATTCATCTGCCAATATTGCAATTTCAGTTGGTCCAGCTTCTGAATCAATTCCAATAATTCCGCGCAGCGCTCGCTTTGCTGCCGCGACATAGATATTGCCAGGTCCAGTAACCATATCCACCGATTCACATACATCTTTTACCCCATAGGCAAACATGGCGACTGCTTGAGCTCCTCCTATTGCATAGAGTTCATTAACTCCAAGTAACTGACAGGTAGCTAAAATAATTTTATTTGGCAGCCCACCATTTTCTTTTTGTGGTGGGGA
>JACCEC013168592.1_pt1 | contig 10375 bp, 8 predicted proteins | sample 7450121 | NCBI WGS metagenome assembly JACCEC01 (sample SAMN15323455, study PRJNA562643) | freshwater metagenome | isolation source: river surface water | place: USA:Blue River Watershed | collected 2017-08-18 | reverse complement strand
TTTTTCTATGAATCTGATCGTTTTATATATATTTTTCTTTTCGAATGGTTCTAGGATTACTGAGTTAACATTTTCAAAAACTTTTTCTGCTCCATCATCTGCATTACCTGTTACCCAGTTTTCACCATCGTAATATCTCGATTTATTTCTTGCTAAATCTAATATTTCAAAATTCAAGAATTCCGGTCTCTTTTTGTTTCTAAATATTTCTTTGGTTAGTTTGGGTATAATTGATGTAAAGTCTTGAGATGTCAAATGTGTTAAAATGGTTTTTAATTCGATTTTTGAAAAATCCTCTGAACCATGAGTCATCAATTTTATATTATTCACATTATTTTTTACTGAATTATCTGTATTGTTTGTAGTGTTATTAATAGTTATATTACTTGTTTTCTTTTTTTCTAGTTCTTCGATTTTTTTTGATTGTTCTAGTATAAGTTTTTTTAATTCTTCTATCTGATTATCTTGTTTATCTTTATCTTCATCAAATGATTTTTTGGCTTTACAGTTATACTTAATATGTTTATTTAGGTTAAAACCAGTTGAAAAATGTTTATCACAATATTTACATATATTATTTTTATTTTCTAAATCACTTTTAATATCGCATATTTCGGAATGTTTTGGAATTTTTTGGAATGCTTCGGAATGTTTTGGAATATCTTGGAATGTTTCAGAATTAACATTAATATTTTGTCGACATGGTTTCTTTTTTAATTGTGTGTGTTTAATAAAACTATCTTTTTTGTTAAATTCTTTATTACAGGTAGGACAAGTATAATTTACCATCTTATATATATTTATATACATAAAAAATAACTTTATATCATTTTTATTAGAGCGAAATTTTAGCGAAATTATCGCTTTTTTCGCATTTTTTCGCAAATTTCGCTAAATTTTCGCTTGTCTTCTTCGACTCTTTTTTTTATCTATTTTTCTTACTTTTTCTTCTTATATACTTTTATTAAAAATATATATTATATTCTTCATTATTGTGTGTGTGTGTAAAAAATAAATTATAAAAAAATAATTTTTTTTTGAAAAAATTTTTTATTTTATTTAAAAAGTTAATTGGTTTTAGTTGTAATAAATTTTATAAACTTGATTTATATATAAAGGTTATAAGCGTAATTATATTTTTAATAATCATTATAAAAATACATCACTTAAGAATAATGATTTGTAAAACTAAATAAAAATTGATTAAATATATTCATAATATTTAATATAATAAAAATAACAAATGGGTTGCGATTACTACATATACACATATCTTGAAATAATACATACTGGTGGTACTTGTTATTACCAGTTAAAGACTAAGCGAGGATATTACAGTGATTTTATTGTGGATCCGGCAGATTCTGATGAGGATTACTCTGGAGAAGAATCAGAGCGGGTAATTAGCTTAAAAAAGATTAGGGAAGAATATGAAAAAATAATCTTAAAACCTGCTAAACCTAAAATACTTTATGAAGACAACAAATGGACTTGTAAAGAATACGAATCTAAATATCGTACATATGTAGATACATATATTGATGGTGCAGATTCTCCATATGGAAAATATTGTACGGATAATCATTTTAAAAATTCTGGTAATGAATTAACTGACTTTGCTAATATAATAAAAGTTAATAAAGTAGAACATAGAATTGATTATGTGAATATGTAATAAATTTATATAAAAAATTGAAAAAAAAATTATTTGACATGCTTATTTATAAATAGAAATAACTATAAAAAAGAATGGCGACTTATATTCCTAGAACTGAAGATGCTATCCCTCTGGTGATAAGGGAGAACCAGGATCAAGAGTTTGAACAAGGACCTAACGAGGTTACCAGCTTTATCGAGCAGATGGACAATCAACCAGAAGCCACTGGGCTTATCCCACAGTACCGTGTCTTTACACCAACAAACGCAGAACTAAACAGGTTTAACACTGTGGTAAATACCCCTAACACATACACATTTTTTAGAGATAGTGGTCTGACAATTAGCTTTTACCTTTGCAACCATACTAACCTAGGACTTGTAATGATTTATAAGATGGGTGATACTATCGGTTGGTACCGTGTAGACATTAATAATTTGATTGGATGATAGATTGGATGTTTGATTGATTTTTGTATATAATAATTTAGAATAAGTAAAAATATCTAATTTTTATATATAGATTTACATATAAGATGGATTATAAAAATAAATATTTAAAATACAAGGAGAGATATTTGAAATTAAAGAATATGTTAGATAAAAAGAACAAATTTAAACAATTAGGAGGATTTGAACCAATAGAACACAGTGATAATAGTTTTTTAAATGGATATAAGCAGATAGTCCAATATGGGCAAAACAATTGCGGGATTTTTGAATCAAAAGATAAAACAAAGATTATTAAATGTGAAAAATATCAACCATCTCCAATTATTATAAGTACTGTAAAGAGTATTAAAGAAGAATATCCAGAATTTAAAATATTTCCAGAAATATACAATATTCATAGATTTGAAGGAAAAATATATATAGAAATGGAAAAATTTGATGGAGATCTAACACAATTATTGTATGAAATATTACCAAAATACATATTAGAAAACATGGTTAAAGAAGATAAAATTACTCAAGACAAAATAAATAAGTATTATGAATTATTTCAAATGATGATAACAAAAACAAATAATGAATTACCCCAAATTTACTGTGATAATCCTATTATATTATACTTGATTAAAAACATTTCTTTTTTGCCAGAAGTAATGTGTATAGCTAAAGAAAATTGGAAGACATATGTAAAAAATAATTATAGAGATGTAGAATATAAAAAGTTTAATGGTTTGGAAGTAGGAAAGAATGTAAGTGACATAGAGAATCAGATTAAAACTTATAAAAAATTAGAAAGGTTTTTTTCGGATGATATAATTAAACATGAGTTATATTTTGAGTTTATAGAAGAATATAAAAAACAGTTTGGACAAATTTTCGAAAGCTGTAAAAAACAGGTATTAAGATTAGAATTATTATTATTAAAATTTGGATTAACTTATACTGATATGACATTAGATAATTATGCTTATAGACTAAGTGAAACAAATATTTCTCATTTAGATAAAATGTGGAACAGTAATAGTATTTTTGGTGATAAATATCTATTTGTTTCGATATTAGATTGGGATGGTCTCGAGAATTGGGGAAATGAAAGAGCGGTAATTAGTTTAGCTAATAATTTTCGTTTTGGTAAGTATGGTCATTCTGATTTTAGAAGCATATGTACTAATTGTCCAATATTAATTGGTTGTGATAATAGTGAATTAGGTTTAAATGAAGATGGATACAAAATATTGACAAGTAATTACAGTTTAGAGGATAGTAAGTATGATTTTAAGAGTATAGAAGAAGTAGAAGCTTATATAAATGAAGATAATTAAGTATAACGGGAGAATTAATTTTTTTATGAAACTTTTTTATTTTAAGTATAAAATAAAAAAATTGAATTATGGAAGGTATTGATATTAAAATAATATAAAAATAATAATATAAGTATAAATTAATATACAAAATGTCAAAGCTTTACACAATGATTTTTGCTATCTTTGCTGCTTTTGTAGCAATGGCTCAAGGAGCTCTCAATTATAGAGATGCCAACACTCTTAATAGATTCAGCACTTGGATGAATAGATTCAATATTGAATCAAAGGATGAAGGCCATCTTTCCCATATTTTCGATAACTGGATTTCCAATGATAAGTATATCGAAGAAGTAAATGGTAAAAACCTTACCTATACTCTTGGACACAATGCCTTTTCTGGTATGAACTCTGAGGAATTTGGTGAATATATGGGCTTTGCTGGTAATAAGGATGTATCATTCAAAGGTCTAAGAGGTGCAGTACCTTCAGTAGATATGGATCAAGTTTATGATGTTTCAGCCCTTCCTACATCAATTGATTGGAGAACTAAGGGTGCTGTAACACCTACTAAAGATCAAGGACAATGTGGTAGTTGCTGGAGCTTTAGTACAACTGGAGCTCTTGAAGGTGCTTATGAAATTAAAAATGGTAAACTTGTATCATTCTCTGAACAGCAACTTGTTGACTGTGATCTTGGACTTAGACTTAATCACGGGTGCAACGGTGGGCTAATGGATTCAGCATTTTCGTGGATTTCATCAAACGGAGGTTTATGCACAGAATCTGATTATCCTTACGTATCTGGAACAACCAAGACTAATGGAGACTGCAAGAAAACTTGTACTAATGTAGCTGGTTCTAAGATTGTATCTTATACAGATGTTACTCCTAACTCTGATACTGCAATGATGACTGCTCTTGCTCAACAACCTGTTTCTGTTGCAATTGAAGCTGATCAGAGAAGCTTCCAATTATACTCTGGAGGTGTATTTTCAGATTCAAATTGTGGTACAAATTTAGACCATGGTGTTCTTCTTGTTGGTTATGGTACTGATTCTGCTTCAGGTCTTGATTATTATATTCTTAAGAACTCATGGGGTACCAGTTGGGGAACTCAAGGCGGTTATATTTTACTTGGAAGAAATGTAGATGCTTCAGGTAAGCCTTACAATGGTGGTAAAGGTCAGTGTGGCGTCCTTATGGAAGGTTCATATCCTAATCTTTAAATTTTTGTAATTTTGTTAATTTAATTTTTGATTTAAAATTTTTGATTTATATATAAAATATAAATTAAAGTATAATGACAAACAAAATAAGATATGATTATAATTTATTAGAACAAATTGTTAATAAATTTAATGTAAAATTAATAGAAAATTATAAAGATACAAATATAACAAGAGATACAATAATAAAAGGAAAATGTGTATCAAAAGATTGTAACAATATATTTACTAAAGGTCTAAGAATATTAAATGATAATGCTGGACCCTATTGTAAAACATGCAGTAGAAAAATTGGTCATGAAAAATTAAAAAACACATGTTTAGAAAATTATGGTGTTGATCATCCTACTAAATCAAAAGATGTTGTTAAAAAAGTACAAGAAACTAATTTAAAAAAATACGGAGTAAAATGTGCTTTAAGAGGTAAAGAAGCTATAGAAAAAACCAAACAAACCAATATTAAATTATATGGGGTTGAAAATGTTTCTCAATCAAAAGAAGTGTGGGATAGAATTAAAAATTCAAATATAGAAAAATATGGCACCGAATATGGGTTTCAAGCAGAATCTGTAAAAGAAAAAATAGCAATAACTAATATTGAAAAATATGGTGGAATAAGATCATCTTCTGATCCAGAAATTAAAGAAAAAATAAAACAAACATTTATTCAAAGATATGGAGTTGAAAATCCTTCTCAAAATCCTGAAATCATGGATAAAATATCAAAGAAATGTTATAGTAAAAAAACCTATATATCTCCATCTGGTAAAGAACATCAATGTCAAGGATACGAACCACAAGCACTTAAAATACTAATCGAAGATATGCAAATCCAAGAAGAAAATATTATTACTGGGACTATAAATGTTCCAAAAATTAAATATATTGGTGTCGACAAAAAAGAACATATTCATTATCCAGATATCTATATAAACAACCAAAATAAATTAGTTGAAGTAAAATCAACTTGGACAATTGATAAGAAAAATGATTCTGTATTTGTTAAACAAGCCTCTGCCAAAGAACAAGGATATCTATACGAAATCTGGGTTCTAAATGATAAAGGCGCTATACTAAAAAAATTTATTTAACAAACATATTTTTATATCCCAATATTTAATTTATTAAAAAATTGAATATCATATTTATTCAACAATATATAACCCCATTAAACCAATTAGGTATTACTACCAAAAACCGCTTTAATTCGTAACTAGAATCAAAACCAACAAACAAAATGTCGACTTCTACCCCCATCTTCAAGAAGGAGCTCACCATCATGGTCGGGATTGTCGGTTCTGGCAAGTCCACCAAGGCCATCAATGACGTCAATACCCTCAACAAGAAGGCTGGGCTCACTGTGGATCCCAATTTCTCGGATGATACATTCACACAGTCTGAGGATGGCATTCCTGCTACCCCAGAAACTCGTGCTTTTGTCTGTTCTGCTGACAACTACCCTGACCTCTACAACGCTGAGGGACAAATCAACTTCCAACTTCTACCTACTGCCCATGAATGGTGTCTCCAGAGTGTTCGGATGTGCATGGAGGGTGGACACCAGGTCTATCTGGACAACACCAACATCCGCCCTGACCTTTGGGGTCCCTACCTTGAGTTGGCCAAGGAGTTCGGCTACTCAGTGCGAATCCTGTGCCCAACCAACAAGCTCCTCTTCTACGAGGTTCGTGGAAAGGACAGGCAGGACCTGCAACTGGCTCATGTGATTGGAGTGAGGTCAAGGGGTTCCAAGATCATTCCTACACCCAAGATTCAGGAGATGGAAAGACTCTTCACTCACACCCTGAGTTGGATTCTTCCATCCAAGTCCAAGTGTGGAACAGACCCTGACAAGTGGCTTCAGGCAATTCAGACTTGGGCTCTCCCCGTTGTTCGTAGACGCTAGAATTATAGTTTTAATTTATAATCCTGGGACAATAATGGTTTATATCCAGCACTGATATATAGTTTTTTATAAATCTTATTAGCCAATTCACAAAATTGATTATTTTCTAAATTAGTTGTGACCATTGATATAAATTTTTTTATAGAAATATTTTGTTCATTTATTTCATTTAATACCTTGATAATTTGGCTAATTATTTTTTTGTCAGTTGTACCTTTTATCAAATTAATTAATTCTGATTTATTAATTCTAGGATTTTGCAAATATATTTGATAATTTTGATCGAATATAATTTTATCATCTGAATCTTTTGGTATAAATCCATATTTAGCATAATGAGGTAGTCCATGAGTCATAGTTTTCAAATAACTTAATTTTAATTTGTGATTAGCACATGTTATATTTGAATTATCAGTCAACTCTATTTTTTTAATATTTTCCTTTTTACATATATATATCATAATTTGAAATATAATATCTCCATATTTAAATTTGATATTTGGATTTTTAGACTCGATACATAATGTACTATTACCTAAACTTAATATATTGGCTATTCCTCTTGATTTATCTATTTGAATTGAACCACAATGAATATTATTTTTATATTCATCTTTTAATGTTATCAAATCAATAAATATTTCATTATTTGATGGTGAATATCTATCTGTACGATAATAATATTTGTTGTCATTAATTTTTAAATAAAATTTACCTGATTTATTATTATAAATATTATTATAAATATTTTCATAATCCTCTGTTTCTTTATTTCCACCCTTTAATATTAAATTTTTTCTTTTTGATAATACTAAGTTATATTCATTTAAATTTGGTATTCGCTGTAATAAATTTGACTTTTCTTCATTATTAAAAAATTTAAATAATTTTTGTTTTAAATTATTCATATATATTATGAAATATATTTATTTATCATGATAATTTATATCTAGATAATATTATATATAACATATAATATGGGTTGTTGGGATGTTTTTTGTTTTGCTTGTGGTAATACTTGCCACTCAATGTTTTCAAATTATTTAGAAGAAATAAAAGAGATGTACGAAGAATATGTAGAATCATTAAATAAGTCTTCTAGGCCACCTAAACTTGGACCTTATTATAAAAAATTATTCAGTCAGATAAGCGAAGACCCTCAATTCTTTTTAAAAATGAAAGACATGTATAAAAAATCTCTGTGGTTAAATAAATGTACTTTTCTTACTGTAGATGACAGGGTAATACACGGATGTAAAGAAGTCGGTTGTAATATTGAATTTGTAGACTCAAAAAAAAATCATTACTATCAAGATCTAAATACAGGTATTTATGAGGATATTGATACTAAAACAAGTAATGGAATATTTATCCATACAGATTGTTGGAAATTCATTAAATCTCATTATAAGATAGATTTGAAGTATTCAGATATACCTGTCATTCATGAAAAAAGAGAATTCAACAAAATCAATTCAAAAATAGATTACGGATTGATAGAAAAATACTGGACTCAAGATTTTGATTTTATCCAGGTTGTATTAGATTCAAACGAATATATTTGCGAATCACCTTTTTCTAATAATAAAAATGAGTCAAGAATAAAAAAAATATTGACCCAATTAAAAATAAATACGGATCCAAAACGCACTGGTCCATCAGTTAGTGCAACATTTTATCCAGAATCCACAATAAAATATGGGTTGGACAAAGGGTTCTGGATAAAATCTGGAGGTAAATGGGTTAAACTAAAAGAGCCAATTAAGAATGTTAGTATAAATATTGATGTTAATAATCTGGATAAAAAATTATCTAATTATTTAAAAAAAATAGTTTGTGTAAGTGAACCAAGTAGCATTCCTATATTTATTTTAAATATGAAAAAAAATAAAAAGTTGTTACAAATTAATTTTATTGGTACAGAGGAACAAATTGAAAAATTGAATAAATTGGGTTAGTTTCAGATCTCAATCATTTTTTTAGCATAAACACATTCATTACCTGTCCATCCATATCAATATAATTCTGTTCCTACTTGTTGATCTGAATAAATAAAAAAATATAATAAAATAATTATTTATTAAGTTCAAGTGGAGATATCCAAACACCATCATCCTGAGAATAAGTTTGATTAATAGCTTTACATGCCCCATAAATTTTAGAAATAGTTTTAGGCCAATTAAAACCGGCTTTTAATTTTTTATTTTCAAATGCTACCATAGCTAAATTTGAAATTGGAGTATTATTTTCGTTTGCAAAAAGAAAATTTGAAGCAGGAATTGATGAATAAGTAGTTAATAAGCTAAATAAAGAACCAGGATTAGATTTTTGTCTAGTTGCTTGACTATCAGTGGTTGTAATAATATTGTTAGATTGAAAATATCTTCCTTCCAAAAGTGAATTTTGTATACTGTAATTGTAATCAATATAATCAATAATTGCATTAAAAATAGTAGATGGAATATTTCCTCCTCCTGCACAACTTAATGCAAGAAGTGGTAAACCATTTTTAAATATAATAGTAGGACATATAGAAGACCTAGGACGTTTAAGTGGTTCAGGTGAGTTAGCTTGTGGATTTTCACCAACAGCTAAAACATTAAAATCAGTTAGTTCATTATTAAGTAAGAATCCTCTTCCAGGTACGGTCATACCTGAACCAAAAATTTGTTCAATAGTAAAAGTAATTGCACAAATATTTCCAAACTTATCAACAATAACTAAACCAGTTGTTGAACCATTTACTGAAGTAGGATCATCTGATTGTTTATCAGGTTGAAAAACAGGATTGATGTTAACAAATGTATTTGGTGGTATACCTGGTTCAGCAATTTTATTAATTTGTTGATTTTCAAGAGAAGGAATAATTTGTGCTCTAGAATTGATATAAGTTTCAGAAACTAACCCTTGAGTTGGAACAGGGTAAAATAGAGGATCAGCAACGTATTCATTTCTATCTGCAAAAGAATATCTCATAGCCATTAATCTATTATAATAACCTTTAGCTAAAGATTGGGGAGAATTATCAAATGAATTTGAGGGCATAAGTTTTTCATACAATTTTAAACCTTCAGAAATTAATAAACCACCACTAGTTGATGGTGCTGTTGTAAAAATTTCAGTATTTCTAAATTTTATTTTAATAGGAACACGTATTAAAGCTTGATATAATGATAAATCTTCTAGTTCCATAACTCCACCTTTAATAGGAACAGATGGATTAGATATAATTGGAGGATATTGTACACATTTAACAATATCTTTAGCAATTTCACCAGTATAAAAAGCTTCACAATTAGTTTCAGCAATTAATTTAAGCGTATTTGCATAATCAGGATTACATAACTTATAACCAATCGGTAATGGTTGTCCATTAGAATCAAAATATAATTCTCTTGATGTCGTAAAATTAGAAATAATATCTTTTTGTTGAGTAATATATGTATTAAGACTTTCATCAACAATAAAACCATTTTTGGCAATGTGAATAGCTGGACATAAACATTTTTCTAAACTCCATGTTCCATATCTTTCAAGTAAAAGTTTCCAAAACATTGGAGTTCCGGGAACTCCAACTGAAAATCCTTGTTGTCTCCTAATAATAAAAGGTATTGATTTATTATTAGAATCTACGAAACAATAAGGATTGGTTTTAATAGGAGCAGTTTCTCTAAAATCAATAGTTTCAATTTTATTAGTTTGTGAATTATAAATAGTTGCATAACCTCCTCCACCAATTCCAGCATTACCAGGAAGTGTTAATCCTAAAATACTCATACAAACAATGGTTGCATCAAAAGCATTACCACCATTTTTTAAACAATTTATAG
>JACCEC013018598.1_pt1 | contig 10376 bp, 8 predicted proteins | sample 7450121 | NCBI WGS metagenome assembly JACCEC01 (sample SAMN15323455, study PRJNA562643) | freshwater metagenome | isolation source: river surface water | place: USA:Blue River Watershed | collected 2017-08-18 | reverse complement strand
GTCTTTACCCGCGAGAAGGAAAGCCTGCCTTACTGGAACAAATTCCTGCAGGGCTACTATGACGACTCGGGGATCTCGTCTGATAATTTTGACCAAGCGATCCGGATTAACCTCAACGGAGAAGCCAACGTGTCGCCGTCGATGGCCCGACAAGGGATACAGTTACAGACCGCGGTGCGTACCTCTATTTATTACATGGGCTTCAACCTGCTTGATCCGGTGGTGGGCGGCAAGACCCCGGAGGAGATGCGTCGATCCAAACTGTTGCGACAAGCCTTATCCATCGCCCTGGATCAGGAAGAGTTTATTTCCATCTTTTTAAATGGCCGAGGCGAGCCGGGGATGGGCCCGATTCCGCCAGGAATCTTTGGTTACCAATCCGGCGAGATCGGGATCAATCCGGTGGTCTATACCTGGAAAGATGGCGCGCTACAGCGCCGCAGTCTGAAGGAGGCCAAGGAATTGCTGGCCCGCGCTGGTTGGCGCGATGGGCGTGATGCAAAGACAGGGCGGCCGCTGGTGCTGAATCTGGATACCACCTCCGGGGGCTTGGGTGATAAGGCCACCATGGATTGGATGTCGCGACAGCTCAGCCAGTTGGGCATTCAGCTGGTCGTGCGCAGCACGGATTTCAACCGCTTCCAGGAGAAATTGCGTAAAGGCAGTGCGCAGCTTTATTTTCTGGGTTGGAACGCGGATTACCCAGACCCTGAAAACTTCTTCTTTCTGTTTTATGGACCAGAAGGCAAAGTGGCGCACGGTGGTGAAAACACGGCCAATTACAGTAATCCGGAATTTGATCGGCTATTCCGTGTGATGAAGAACCTACCCAATGGCCCGGAACGGCAAGCCGTCATCGACAAGATGCTCAAACTGGTGCGTGAAGATGCGCCCTGGATCTACTGGTTTTATCCCAAATCCTTTGTGTTGCAGCAGGAATGGCTACACAATTTCAAACTTAACAACGTGGCCAGTAACACCCTGAAATATCAGCGTATTGACGTGGCGCGCCGTGCAGAGCTGCGTGCAGAGTGGAATAAGCCGTTGCGTTGGCCCTTCCTCATTATTCTCGGTGGGTTACTTGCCTTGCTTTGGCCGGCGATACGCGCCTACCGTGCCAGAACAGGACTCGATGCCTTCGGGCAGAAGGCGCGGGGGCGTTAATGTTGCACTATTTACTGAGACGCGTGCTGTATGTATTGCCGATTTTGATCGGCGTTAACCTGATCACGTTTGCCCTGTTTTTTATGGTCAACAGTCCGGATGATATGGCGCGCATGCAGTTGGGCGTGAAACGGGTCACGCCGGAAGCGATCCAGCAATGGAAAGCGGCACGCGGCTATGACAAGCCCTTGTTCATCAATGAGTCGGCTCAAGGTGTCGCCCAGCTGACAGAAACGATTTTCTACGACAAATCCGTGGCGCTGTTTGCCGGTGACTTCGGACGCAGTGAAGATGGCCGCGAAATCGGTCGGGAAATCCGGGAGCGGATGGGTCCATCACTGGCCATTGCGGTACCCACCTTCGTGATCGGACTGGGGCTCACCGTGAATCTGGCGCTGTTTCTGGTGCTTTTTCGGGGGACCTGGCTTGACCGGGCAGGGGTGGTGCTGTGTGTCGGCCTGATGTCGATATCCTCGCTCTTTTTTATTATTGGGGGGCAGTTTATCTTTGCCCGCATGCTCCAGCTAGTGCCGCTTTCCGGCTATGAAAGTAACCCGCTGGTCGCCTGGCACTTTCTCATACTGCCGGTGACGGTGGCCATCGTTGCGGGTATTGGTGGATCGACGCGCTGGTATCGCACGCTTTTTCTGGAAGAGATTGGTAAAGACTACGTGCGCACAGCCCGAGCCAAGGGCTTGTCCGACGCAGCCGTTTTGTTCCGGCATGTGCTGCGCAATGGCTTGATTCCAATTCTGACCGGTGTGGTCGTCGTCATTCCGTCTTTGTTTATGGGGTCGTTGCTGATTGAATCTTTTTTCGGTATTCCTGGCCTTGGCAGTTATACGATAGATGCCATTGCTGCACAGGATTTTGCCGTGGTGCGTGCCATGGTGTTTCTGGGCTCGGTGTTGTATCTGGTCGGTTTGATTTTGACCGACCTGTCCTACACCCTGGTCGATCCCCGGATTCGGTTGAAGTAGCGCGTCATGTCGATGAGTGAACTTTTTACGACGCTGAACCATAGCCTATGGGTGTGGTTGGCAACCGATGTCTTGCTGTGGGCGCTCTTTGTGCTTTTTCTGTTTTCGTTATGGATCATCGTCCGTTCACCCTTGCAGCGGGTGGTCTGGCAAAAGGTTTTCCGTCAGCGATTGGCCGTTGTCTCGGCGGTGTTGTTAGCGGTGACCGCCGGTATTGCGCTCTTGGATTCGATTCATCTGCGTGAACCTTTGCCGCAGCTCACGCCGGAAGCCTCTGTTCGCTATGGCGTCGAGGTGAATTCGGTACTGGATCTGATCCTGACGGATTTACGCAAGAATCATGAAAAAACCTATTCAGCACCCTTGGCGGTGCACCTGGCTGCATTGGAGCCGGTGACAGTAACCTTAGCCGACGGTACCGTAGAAGTGCGGCGCGAGGCGCCACGTCTTAAAGTCGCAGGCGCCGATTTTCCGCCAGGGCCGATCAGTGATAGCGATTACTGGCAGGATGTGCTCAAAAGAGCTGGCTTGGGTGCGCTTGGCGGTGCGGGCGTATTTTTTATAGGTTGCTTGGCTTGCGCCCTGGTTCGTCGCAAAATCGGCGTGACGCAAACGGTTAATGCATCCGCATGGCGTTTGATGGCATACACCTTGGGCGTAATATTAACCATAGGTGGCGTATTCACGGGGTTAAGCACTAACTTCCATGTATTTGGCACCGACAAGGTCGGGCAGGATGTGCTGTACCAAGTGCTTAAAAGTTTACGCACGGCACTGGTGATTGGACTGGTGCCAACACTGGTGACACTGCCGTTAGGGATTGCTCTGGGTTTATCGGCTGGCTATTTCCGCGGCAAGGTAGACGATGTGATTCAGTACATTTACACCACCGTCAGTGCCATTCCGGGCGTGCTGCTCATTGCGGCGTCGGTCTTGAGTATTCAGGTGATGATCGACAATCATCCGGAATGGTTTGCGACTGCAGTAGAGCGGGGCGATATACGGCTACTGGCTCTGTGTATTATTTTGGGAATGACGAGTTGGACCGGTATTGCCCGTTTGTTGCGTGGCGAAGCTCTCAAAATGCGTGAATACGAATATGTGCAGGCGGCGCGGGTGTTCGGGGTGAGTGCGGCGCAGATTCTTCTACGACATGTGCTGCCGAATGTATTTCCGATTATTCTGATTACGCTGGTGATGGAGTTTTCTTCGCTGGTGCTCGCCGAGGCCGTGCTGTCTTATATCGGGATCGGGGTTGACCCCACCATGTTCAGTTTCGGCCTGATGATCAACAACGCCCGTATGGAGCTATCGCGCGACCCGGTTGTGTGGTGGTCGCTGACGGCCGCTTTTATGTTTATGGTGGTTCTGGTGTTGGCGGCCAATCTGTTGGCAGATGCCGTGCGGGATGCCTTTGATCCGCGTTCAGAGGGGCATTCATGAACAAGCCCTTACTTCAGGTTCGTAATTTGTCTCTGGGATTTAGTCGTCGGGAAACCTCGAGTCATGAGCTTCGGGTCGTTGATGCGCTCAGCGCAATCAGCTTTGAGCTATACCCCGGTGAAACGCTGGCGCTGTTGGGTGAATCGGGCTGCGGTAAATCGCTGACGGCATTGGCGCTGATGCGGCTTTTGCCGCAGCAGGCGGTGATGCAGGGGGGGCATGTGCTGCTAGCGGGCACCGAGCCGGACCAAAGGCCTGAAGATCTGCTGCGTATCTCAGAAGCGCGTATGCGCCAGATTCGAGGTCGTCGACTTGCCATGATTTTCCAGGAGCCGGCAACCAGCCTGAATCCGGTAATGCGGGTTGGTGAACAGATTGCCGAGGTGCTTAAACTACACCGAGCCCTGAACGCGAGCGATAGTCAGCAGGAGGTGTTGTCGTTGCTGGCGCAGGTCGGACTGCCAGACCCCGCTCGCGCGGCAACCGCTTATCCTTTTGAGCTTTCGGGCGGCATGAAGCAGCGGGCGATGATTGCGATGGCGCTGGCCGGTGATCCGGCGATCCTGCTGGCTGACGAACCGACAACGGCCTTGGACGTTACGCTACAGGCGCAAATCCTGGATCTGATTCGTGAGATCCAGCAGCAACGGCAAATGGGCGTATTGTTGATTACGCACGATCTGGCCGTGGTATCGGCGCGCGCCGATCGCGTTGCTGTCATGTATGCAGGGCAGGTTGTAGAAAGCGGACCTGTGGCCGAGGTGTTGAACCAGCCATCCCATCCTTATACGCGTGCGCTACTGGCCTCTTTGCCGGAAAAGGTGCAACCTGGCAAACCGCTGGCCCAGCTTTCCGGACGTGTGCCGCCGCTTGGTGCCTGGCCGATGGCCTGTCGATTCGCGCCGCGTTGTTCTATGCAGGAGCCGCATTGCCTGGAGGAGTCTCCTCCTTGGGTGCGGGTACCTGGCTCGGTTAATAACCATGGTCAGCATCACGCCTTATGTTGGCGAGTCGGCGATGTGGCTGTTAGTCATGAACCTGTTGGCGCCACTCTAGCTCAACAAGTGCACCCGGCGCTCGCAAAGCCAGTGTTGCAGGTCGCTGACTTGAGCGTTCGCTACCGCCCGCTGCAACAAGGGTTTTGGCATCGTTTGCCAGCGTTGTGGGGGCGTCGACCAACAGCACCCGAAAACCCTGTGGTAGATGCCATCAGTTTTGATCTGCTGCCGGGTGAAACCCTGGCAATTGTTGGTGAGTCCGGCTGCGGTAAAACTACCACGGCGCGGGCTATTTTGCGATTGATTGAGAGTGAGTCAGGACAGATCGTGCTCGACGGTCATCCGATTGTTGGGCCGGGGGTTAAACCTGTTAACGGTTGGCGTCGAGATGTGCAAATGGTCTTTCAGGATCCTTTTGCATCGCTGGATCCGCGTCAGCGCATTCGTCAGATTCTTTCCGAAGGGCCCAGAGCGTTGGGCTTGCCCGGTAGTGACTACGATCATGCCGCATTGGTCCGTTTGCTGGATCGGGTTGGGTTGCCGCCGGAAACCTTAGACCGGTTTCCGCATGAGTTCTCAGGGGGTCAGCGCCAGCGCATAGCGATTGCACGCGCTTTAGCGGTGTCTCCGAAAGTGCTGATCTGTGATGAGCCGACATCGGCGCTGGATGTCTCGGTGCAGGCGCAAATTCTGAATTTGCTCCAAAAACTACAAGCCGATACGGGTATCGCCTACCTTTTTATTACCCATAACTTTGGGGTTGTGCGTTATCTTGCTGACCGGGTTTTAGTGATGCAGGCCGGCAAAATTGTCGAAACGGGTCAAGCAGAACAGATTCTGCGCGCACCGCAACACGATTACACGCGCACACTCCTGGCATCTGTACCAGTGATTCGCTAAACCCGACGGCTTACTTTTTCTGTGTTCCCGTAGGTTTTGTCGCAGGCTTGCTGCCGGTAGCGGTTTTCGCGGCTGGCTTACTACTGGATGCCGAGGTCGTTTTGGCCGCTGATTTTTCTGGCTTCGTTGTTTTAGGCGTTTTGTCGGATTTCTCCGACTTGTTTGATTTTTGCGTCTTTGACGACTTGTCTTCTTTAGCGGTCGAAGCCTTAGTCTTCGTCGACACAGCATCCGCATGGGTGGGTATTGCTTTGCTGGCAGGCTTATCTGGGGTTTCCGCCACATTGACCGGCGTGTTTTCATTCAACGAGGTCAGAGAGGCGGTACCCGGCGTCTGTTCTGCTGCAGGGTTGGACAGCACCAGCAGCGGTTGGCCTGGTTTACTCAGCGACTTCATTGAAACGCCGTTGGCCTCTTGGAGTTGGCTCAGTGACATGTTGAACTTGCCAGCAATCCGCTCTGCTTTTTCTCCGGGTTGCACCGTGTAGCTGCCCCAACGGGACAAAGGCTTTTCTGATTCCTGGTAAGCGTTCAGATTCGATTTGAACTGAGAGACGCGATCTTTCGGCAGATTGATCGTTTCTACCTTCATGACCGGGCGTGAGTGCTCCGGGTTGAGGGCTTTGACTTCGTCAACGCTGATATTGGCCAGCTTGGCGACGGTATCCAGATCAATATGTTTGCCGTAAAGCGCCACGGATTCGAAGTAGGGGCGATTGGGCAGGACTGGCAAATTCATCTGGGCAACCAGCTGTGGGTCGCGCAAGATGTTCTTAATGGCCTGTAGGCGCGGCACGTAGTTTTTGGTTTCAGCCGGCATGCGCAGATCGTCATAGCCCGTGGCCATACCTTGCGCCTGGTTCTTGGCAACGGCGCGACCGACAGAACCTTCGCCCCAGTTATAAGAAGCCAGCGCCAGATGCCAGTCACCCATCAAGCTGTAAAGATAGGACAGATAGTCCAGTGCTGCGCCGGTTGATGAGACAACGTCACGCCGGTTGTCTTCCCACCAGGATTGGCTCAGACCGTAGCTGCGCCCCGTAGAAGGGATGAATTGCCAGAGGCCGGCAGCGCGAGCCGGGGAGAGCGCTTTGGGGTTGTAGCTGCTCTCAACCATCGGCAGCAGAGCCAGCTCACTAGGCATGCCCCGGCGTTCCAGTTCTTCAAGGACGTAGTAGGCATAACGTCGGCCATTGTCGAGTAGTCGACGCATGGCAGCCGGGTGTTGCATGTAGTAGTTCTGGTATTTCTGTACTAGCTCGTTGTTCAGATCCGGCATGCCAAAACCATCGCGCAGGCGTTCCATCAAATCGGGCGCTTCACGACCGGGTCGTGTATTAACCGCGCGTGTCCAGCTGATGGGGGATTTATCAGGGGCGACCACGCCGGTCGATTGGTCAGGCACCGCTGCGGCCATGATGGGCGTGGCCAATGTGCTAAGTAACCCAGCAGTGAGAATGGCGCGAAGCAGCATTAATGAACGGTATGAAGTTTGGAGCGGATTGTCTGGCCCAAAACTGATCAAAAGATTATTAGAATCAGAATGATAGCACAATTTTCTCTTGCCCCGTCTGGGGTCTCGAGTGCACAGCGTGCTTGGAGTTTTGTTGCTTTCTAAAACAAAAAACCGCCAGAAGGCGGTTTGATGGACTGACGTTTCTAGAGGCTACATTTCGATTTGGCGCGGAAGACGGGGCTCGAACCCGCGACCCCCGGCGTGACAGGCCGGTACTCTAACCAACTGAGCTACTTCCGCGCAAATCTTGGCGTCCCCACGGGGATTCGAACCCCGGTTATCGCCGTGAAAGGGCGGTGTCCTAGGCCTCTAGACGATGGGGACGTCGATACAACTAACGTCATGTTCTTGCCATACTTCGACTGGTGGAGGTATGCGGGATCGAACCGCAGACCTCTTGCATGCCATGCAAGCGCTCTCCCAGCTGAGCTATACCCCCGAAAATCGCGGTACAGCAGGAACAGGGCAAAACTATACCTATAAATCGGCTGGATTGCAAAGCTTTTTCGAACTTTTCTCGCTAAAGCTTGCAACCTACTGATTTAATTACCACATGCCAACAGGGTATCAATGCGGCGCAGCACTTCTTCACGAGAAAAGAGGGCGATGAGCGCATCAACGGATGGCGTTTGGGTCTGTCCAACGAGTGCCAAACGAACCGGCATGGCAAGTGCTGGCATCTTGGCACCATGCTCGGCCAGCGTTGCTTTTAGTGTCGCAGAAATCGCCGGAATTTCCCATTCGGTCGTCGTTAGCGCATTACGGAAAGCCGCCAGAATGGGGCGCGTCGTTTCCGTGAGGTGCTGAGCTTTCAGCTCATCGGTTGGGGTTGGATGGCCTTGCAGTTGCTCAACGGCATCCGTTAATTCGACCAAGGTCTGAACGCGATCCTTGTATAAGGCAACAATGCTTTCAACGCTCGGGCTGCCCGTATCTTTGGCTTCACGTAGCTCCAGACGACGACGTACATCGGCTGCGAGGCGCGTATTGTCTGCCTGCTTGATGTAGTGGGCGTTCAGCCAGTTTAGTTTCTGCGTGTTGAATTGCGCTGCTGATGGGGTGATGTGATTCAGGTCAAACCATGCCACAAATTGCTCGCGGTTAAATACCTCATCATCACCGTGCGACCAGCCCAGACGGGCCAGATAGTTGATCACAGCTTCCGGTAGATAACCTTCTTCATCATATTGCATCACCGATACAGCGCCATGGCGTTTCGAGAGCTTCTGCCCGTCGTCACCCAGAATCATCGATAAGTGGGCATATTGCGGCACGGGAGCGCCTAGCGCCTTGAGAATATTGATCTGGCGCGGCGTATTGTTCACGTGGTCATCACCGCGAATCACCTGGGTGATGCCCATATCCCAGTCATCAACGACAACGCAGAAGTTGTAGGTGGGGGTGCCATCGGCTCGGGCGATGATCAGATCGTCCATTTCGCTATTGCTGATTTCGATACGGCCTTTGACCAGATCGTCCCAGGCTACAGTGCCGTCTATTGGGTTACGGAAGCGAATCACTGGTTTGGCACCTACGGGCACCGGGGGCAGTTCTTTGCCCGCATCAGGATCTGGGCGCCAGCGACCATCGTAACGTGGCTTGTCACCGCGTGCGGTCTGTTCCGCGCGCAGGGCCTCTAGTTCCGCGGACGAGGTGTAGCAGGGGTAGGCAGTACCGGCGTCCAGCATCTGCTGAATCACGGCCTTGTAACGATCCATGCGCTGCGTCTGATAGAAAGGGCCTTCGTCATGCGATAAACCCAGCCAGTTCATTCCATCCAGAATGGCTTGCACGGCTTCTGGCGTTGAGCGCGCCAGATCGGTATCTTCAATACGCAGTACAAATTGCCCCTGGTGATGACGGGCAAAAGCCCATGAGAACAGGGCGGTACGGGCGCCACCAATGTGGAGAAAGCCAGTGGGCGACGGGGCAAAGCGTGTGCGAACCATGTGCGAATCCGGTAGACGTAAAAAACAAGATTCTACCGGTTTGATGCTGCCTACCCTAGGGCGGCATTGACCAGATTCGAGTAATTGTCTAGAATCCGCGCTTCGTTGGGCGGTTATATTCAGCGGTAGAAGGCTTCCTTCACACGGAAGAGGTCACTGGTTCGATCCCAGTACCGCCCACCAACAGATTTCAAAACCCCTGTATGCCTCTGGCTGCAGGGGTTTGTTGTTTGTAGCCGATGTAATTAAAGAGGTGACGTTAAATTCAGCTGCTCATAAACGACGGACATATCCGGCAGTTTGACAGCCTCCCCCAAGCTTCCATCATCATTAACCAAGCGCAGTCGATTACCGTCGGGCGTTAAAAACAGGACTTTTCCGTAGGTGGGTGGGAAGTGCTTAGCCTTGCGTGCAGCATCTTTAGTGCTTTCTTTGGTTTCCAGTAAGCGTTGTTTTGTCGAGGCTTTGAATCAAGGTTTGTATGCTATTCACGCTCATGATTGATCACAGGTTATTCAGCCAAAAACTCTGGGATGTCTCTTTGGCTATGCAGGATGCGCCAGACATCGATATGCCCGTGTTGCTCAACATAGAAGATGAGGTAAGGGTAATTGCCGAGTGACCAGTGTCTTATTTCCGGCAGATTGAGTTCTTTGGCGTAGCGGGGAGAGCGAGTTCCTGGAAATTGGCTGATATGGTGATAAACGCTTTCTAGGGCATCAATGAAACCGTGGGCAGCTTCTGGTGCGTTTTCGTCTAGGTAATAGCTGAGCACGTCATCCACATCCCGTTCTGCTTCTTCGCGCGGGATGATTGGTTTTATTTGCACGTTCAACTGCCGGTGCGTTTGGTTTTATTTACGCGTGCGCGCAGGCTCTCAAAATAGGCAGGCGTTACGGCCTTTGTAGGTGCTGATGTGCCGCCAGCCAGCAACAGGTTGCGTAGTTTTTGCACATCCTGATCTTTGCAAATGAGTTCACGTACGTACTCGCTGCTGGTGCCATAACCGCGTTGATTGACCTGTTCATCAACAAAGGACTTCAGGATGTCCGGGAGGGAAATGTTCATTGTGCTCATAGCGTCAGATTAGAAACTTTGGCAAAATTTGGCAAGGGTTGGCTGCGTTAGGTATTTCATCCATTGAGGTACTTGCCCAGCCAGCTACCTGTGCTGGATTTGCCGGTCAGTACGTAGTCGAGTGCATTGCCGTAGCTCGCTGTGAGTTTCTGTTCGTTCCAGGCTTCACGGGTGCCCGTCCAGATGATTTTATCGCCGTTGTGTAGTGGCAGATCCGGTGCAGGGCGCAGGATGATTTGCCCGGCACGTTCCAGCATGAGTGGCAGCAGTTTTAATGATTCACGCCGGTCGCGATTGGAGGTCATCAACGCGGCAACCGACACCGGGCAATCGACGTTGTGCAAGGCTT
>JACCEC011473818.1_pt1 | contig 10376 bp, 10 predicted proteins | sample 7450121 | NCBI WGS metagenome assembly JACCEC01 (sample SAMN15323455, study PRJNA562643) | freshwater metagenome | isolation source: river surface water | place: USA:Blue River Watershed | collected 2017-08-18 | reverse complement strand
GACACCATGCTGCAAAGCTATGTGCTCGAGGTGCATAAGCCCCATGGTCTGGCCAGCCTGGCCGAGCGTCACCTGGCGCGCAGCGGCATCTCCTACGAGGAATTGGCCGGCAAGGGCGCGCACCAGATCCCCTTTGCACAGGTGGCCATCGACCGGGCGGCCGAGTATTCCTGCGAGGACTCGGACCAGACCCTGGACGTTCACCGCACCCTGTGGCCGCGGCTGCAGGCAGACGATCGCCTGCGCTTTATCTACGAGCTAGAGATTGCCACCAGCGAGGTGCTGTTTCGGGTCGAGCGCAACGGGGTCCGTATCGACGGTGAGCAACTGGCCCGCCAGAGTGCCGAACTCGGCCGCCGCATCCTGGAACTGGAGCAAGAGGCGCATACGCCGGCTGGCGAACCCTTCAACCTGGGCAGTCCGAAGCAGATCGGGGAGATTTTCTTCGGCAAGTTGGGCCTGCCGGTGGTCAAAAAGACCGCCACGGGTGCGCCGAGCACCGACGAAGAGGTGCTGGAGAAACTGGCCGAAGATTTTCCGCTGCCGGCCAAGCTGCTGGAGTGGCGCGGCCTCTCCAAACTCAAAAGCACTTACACCGACAAGCTGGCTCAGATGGCTGACCCGGGGACCGGGCGGGTGCACACCCACTACGCGCAGGCGGTGGCAGTGACCGGTCGGCTTTCGAGCAACGATCCCAACCTTCAGAACATTCCCGTCCGCACCGTGGAGGGCCGCCGGGTGCGCGAGGCCTTCGTGGCCGCGCCCGGGCATGTCATTGCCAGTGCCGACTACAGCCAGATCGAGCTGCGCATCATGGCTCACCTGAGTGAAGACGAAGCCCTGATTCGGGCCTTTCAATTGGGACAAGACGTGCACCGCGCCACCGCCGCCGAAGTTTTTGGCGTCACCCCGGAGCAGGTCTCGACCGAGCAGCGCCGTTATGCCAAGGTGATCAACTTCGGTCTGATCTACGGCATGAGCAGCTACGGCCTGGCCAAGGCGCTGGGTATCGACAACACGGCGGCCAAGAACTACATCGAGCGCTATTTCCAGCGTTACCCGGGTGTGAAGACCTATATGGACGAGACCCGCCTGGCGGCCAAGAGCCGCGGCTATGTCGAGACCGTGTTCGGCCGGCGCCTGTACCTGCCCGAGATCAATTCACCCAACGGGCCGCGCCGCAGCGCCGCCGAGCGCGCCGCGATCAACGCCCCCATGCAGGGCACTGCTGCCGATCTGATCAAACTGGCCATGGTGGCCGTGCAGAGGGCCCTGGACGGCAGCGGTCGTGGCGCCCGCATGATCATGCAGGTGCACGACGAACTGGTGTTCGAGCTGCCCGAGGGCGACGTCGAATGGCTGCGCGTAGAAGTGCCCCGGCTGATGGCGGGGGTCGCTGAATTGCGTGTGCCGCTACTGGCGGAGATGGGGGTTGGACCGAACTGGGAAAAGGCGCACTGAGCGGCCCTCTGCCACGCCGCCCATCCCCGCGTTCGTTAACCGCAATAAACCCGGGCCACCCGGCCCTGAGGATCGAGCTGCAGGTTGAGACGGCCGGGGTCGTACTCCCTGGTCACCATTTCGTCGTGACCGATCATTCGAACCCGAACCGCCCCGGCCCGTTGGCGTGCCCCCTCGGCGATCAGCGCCGAGGCGTACTGGCCGACCAGGTCTTGCACCGAACGCGCGTTGCAGCCGGCGGCTGCCTCGGCTGGCTGCGGGGCTGCGGTCAATGTCTCTTTGGGTACCGCGGGCGTCGCGCTACAGGCGGGCAGCATCATTGCCGCGCTGCAAGCCAGCAGCCAAGCACTCCGGCCGTGGGCCGGGCCCTTATGGGTCATGTTTTCTCGGACCATTGCACACCTCCGGTGGCCCAGTCCTGGCGCTTGATGTCGTAGAGCAGGATGTCGACCGACTCGGGATTGCTTCCGAGCGTGTCGACCACTGCTTGAGTCAAGGCCTGCACCAGGGCTTTTTTCTGCTCGGGGGTGCGGCCTTCCATCATTTCGACGCGGAGCGTGGGCATGGGAGATCATCCTTTCTGCGCGGGGCGCGTGGGTCTGGCTGTAACGACGTGTTCTCGCATTATGTTTCGGGTGGTGTTGCATCAGACCAGGGGCCGGGAGACCGGTCCGGCGCCGCGCGGCACAATGGGGGTTGATCGGCCTTGGCGCTGGGCCCGAGGGCGTGGCCTGTTTTCGCGGGCCGCGGCGATGGCTGGCACCCAGAACAAAAAGCATGACACTTCTCGCTACTCTTCTTGCGACACTCTGCGCCGGCATTGGCAGCGTCTGGATCGCGGCCGCGCTCATTGAACTGGGCGTGCGTAAGGCCGGGGCAGGGCGGGCGGGCTTCGATGCCCAGCACCTTCTGAGCCTGGCGGCTGGCGCCTTGCTGGCCACGGCCTTCATGCATTTGCTGCCGGAGGCTTTCGAGCAGAGCGCCGATGCGCACATCCTTTTTCTCGTCTTGCTGGCGGGCCTGGTGTTCTTCTTTCTGCTGGACAAAGCCCAGCTGTGGCACCACGGGCATGAACACCACCATGACCATGCCGAAGAGGGCGCCAGCCCGGAGGCTGCGGGGCATCACGGTCACGCGGCTCACCACGGGCATGCGGATCACCACCAGCACAGTGCGCACGGCGGCCATGCCGTTCGTCAGGGCCAGCCGGCGGGGGGATGGAGCCTGCTGACGGGGGACAGCATCCACTGCTTCGGCGACGGCGTGCTCATTGCCTCTGCCTTTGCTGCTGACATGCGCCTGGGTGTGGTAGCCGCAGTGTCGGTCTTGGCCCACGAGGTACCACACCATATTGGAGACTTGGTGGTTCTAGCCCACAACAGCGGCAGCCGGCGTGCGGCCTTGGTCAAGGTGTCCATGGCCGGTGCGGTCACCGTCCTGGGCGGGCTTGTCGGCTGGTGGCTGGTGGCCCACCTGGCGGGCTTCCTCCCGTACTTCCTCACCCTTGCCAGCAGCAGCTTCATCTATGTCGCGCTGGCTGACCTGATTCCACAGTTGCAGAAGCACCAGGGTGCCCGCGCCGCAACGCTGCAAGTCATCTGGCTGGGCGCTGGCATTGCCTTGGTGGGCGCAGCCAGCGCCTTCTCGCACCTTCACTGACCCGTACATCAGGATCCCCTCCGGTCGGTGAGCGAGGTCAGCAGGGCGCCTGGCCGACGCCAAACGCCTGCGCGGCTGTCGATCCGGCTTCGTCCTACGCCGGTTGAGGTCAAGCCCCCCTCTGCTGGGGCACTTGTCCGACGCGGCCTCCCCTAAGTCCCCCCTATGGTGACCCCTGCTTCGGCAAGGCCGGTCGCTCTGCGCCGGTCAGTTCCTGTTTCGCAGGCACAACCTGCGACCCGCAACCTCTGGAGGCCCCATGAACCTTAGAAATATTTCGACCCCATCGATGAAATCCCATCGGCACCTGGGCGGCGGCTGGCCAGCCCTCGCACTCGCTGGCGTGCTCGCCGCATCGATGTCCACCGCTTGGTCCCAGGGAGCCACGAGCGGTGGCAGCGGCTCAGGTACCTCGTCCTCGGGCCAGGGCGCGCCAGTCACCCAGTCCGGTGCCCGCGCTGCGTCGGAAAAATCTCGCATCGTTCGCTGGGACCGCAAGTTCATGGAGGAGGCTGCAAGCGCCGGCCAGATGCAGGTGCAGGCCGCACAGATGGCTGCGAACCGGGGCGCCGACAAGGCTGTCAAGGATTACGCCGCCACCCTGATCGAGCAGCAATCCAGCGCCAACAGCGAACTCGCCCAGCTTGCCTCCAGCCTGGGAATTGAGTTGCCCTCCTCCCTGCCGCGCAGCATGCGCAACGAGGTGGAGAAACTCGCCAAACGCAGCGGTGCAGAGTTCGACCGGGAGTTCGTGCGCGAAATCGGCATCAAGCAGCACGAGCAAGAGATCAAGCGCTTCGAGAAGGCCAGCAAGGACGCGAAGGAGCCCCAACTCCGTGCGTGGGTCGACAAGACCCTGCCCATGCTCCAGCAGCATTTGGCTGCCGCCCAGAAGCTGCCACAGGCCGGTAGCGAGGCCGCCGCTTCCACACGGACGCAGCAGCAGCGCATGGGCGCCGGGGCGGGCGCAGGTGACAAGCAGGGCAATCAGACCAATCCCGGCACAGGTGGCGGCTCCATGGCGCCATACGGCCGTTGATCACCTTCGGTAGCCGGCGCCTACCCCTGGCGGGCGCCGGTTGGCCCTTGGCAGCGCAGGACGTTGTCCGGCGCTGCCAGGCTGCGCGGGCATTCCCCAGTTGGACCGAGCCAGCCGGCTCGGCCAGAATGGGGGTTGCCATGTCTACCTTCGACGCACCCCGTATTCCTGTTCTGGCCGGCGCCAGCAACTTCCGCGACCTTGCCGAACGGGTCCATCCGAAGGTTCCGATGCGCCCCGGTCTGGTTTTTCGCTCCGACCACCTTGGCAACCTCAGCCAAGACGATATTGATGCGTTGCAGGCAATCGGCCTGCGCCGGGTCATTGATTTTCGGGGGGTGCAGGAGCGTCAATCTGCCGCCTGTGCACTTCCGGATGCGACGGTCCATGCGCTCACCATAGAGCCGAGCATCGTGCAGGTGCTGTCTGACCTGATCGCCTCCGGCCATCGGCCTACGACCGTCGAGGTCCGGCATCACATGCAGGACACCTATCGCGGTTTTGTCCGCGGCTCCAGTTACCGCTTTGCCGAGTTTTTCGGCCATCTGCTCGAATCGGCCGAGCCCACGGTGTTTCATTGCACCGCGGGAAAAGACCGGACCGGCTTGGCAGCGGCCCTGTTTCTTCACGTCCTGGGCGCCTCGCGTGAGCAAATCCTGGACGACTACCTTCTGACCAACCAGCGCTTGCGCCCGTCTGCGGTCTCCGGCGGCACGCTCGATCCGGTGGTGGCCCAGGTCCTTCGTAGCGTTGAGTCCGACTTCCTTCAGGCCGCCTACGATGCGATCAACACCGACCACGGATCGATCGACCGCTTCCTTGACCGCGGACTGGGCGTTGGCGAGGCAGAGCGCAGGCAACTGCGCACGCTTTATTTGGTTCGCTGAACTGGCGTCCAGGGCCTCTGATTAGGTTTTTTCCGCCGGCGCGCCTGGCGCAGGCCTAGCCCTCAGGACTGTGGCGGCGACCCCGCTGACCAGAATGAGCCCCATCCCGACCCACCCCGCGGTCGGGATGGCGTCTCCAAACAGGATCAGGCTGAAGATTGCGCCGAAAACGATGCCCAAGTACTGCAGGCAGGCCACCACCAGCGTGGCTCCGCTGCCATAGGCGTAGGTCATGCACAGTTGTCCCAAGGTGGCGAACAGCCCGATGGGAAGCAGCCAGGCCGCTTGCTGCCATTGCCACGCGGAGACGCCCTCGATAGCCATGCCGATCAGGCCCGCCACGGTCGACCCCAAACCGAAATAAAGCACGATGCGTGTTTCGGGCTCGCCAAGCTTTGTCATTGCCCCGACCTGCACATAGGCCAAAGCTGCTGACACACCGGATATCAGACCGAGGATCGCGCCGAGCGATTGATCGGTCGCCATCGAGGGCTGCAGGATCAGGATCACCCCGCCGAAGCCGGTCAGCACCGCCAGCGCCAAGGGACCTTGTTGTCGCAGAAACTGCGGCCCACTCTCCGGTTTCCAGGCCATTAAACCGCTGCCAATCACGAATGCAGCAAGCCAGATGCCGCTCATGTAGTTGAGGGTCATCGCTGTGGCGACGGGGAGGTAGGCAATGGAGAAGAACCAGGCCCACAGGGAGGTCACCCCCGCCATGCTGCGCCGCAGGTGCATGCCTGGGTAGCGTGAAGCCAGGCTGACGCCTTGATACCGCGCCAGCACGCTAATCATCAGGACGCCGATCAGGCCCCGCCAGAACAGGATTTCAGAGGTATTGAACCAGGCGGACGCAACCTTGATGCACACCGCCATGGTGGCGAAAAAAAAGGCCCCCAGGACCATCCAGAGGGCTTTCATGCGTTGGCTTGCTCGGGTCTCCGTATCGCGGTGTCAGCGCGGCACGCCGGGGCCAGCGGCACCCATGCGCTGTCGGTACCACTCGTGGAAGTGCTGCATGCCGTCTTCCATAGGGCTTTGGTAGGGACCGAACTCGTCGTCGCCACGGGCGAGCAGCGCGCGCCTGCCGGCATCCATGCGCTCGGCGATTTCGTCGTCCTCGGCGCAGGTTTCCATGTACGCGGCCTTCTGAGCCTCGATGAACTCGCGCTCAAAGGCGGCAATTTCCTCGGGGTAATAGAACTCGACGGTATTGAGCGTCTTTTGGGGGCCGACGGGATGGACGGTGGAAACCGTCAGTACATGCGGGTACCACTCGACCATGATGTGCGGGTAGTAGGTCAGCCAGATCGCTCCATGGGAGGGCGGCTGCCCCCCGCGGTAGTCCAGCAATGCCTTGTGCCAGCGCTCGTAAACGGGGCTGCCCGGCCGCCCCAGGCGGTTGGCAACCCCCACCGTTTGCACCGAATAGCTCGGCTTGAACTCCCAGCGCAGGTCCTCACAGGTCACAAACTGCCCGAGGCCTGGGTGGAAGGGTCCGACGTGGTAGTCCTCGAGGTAGACCTCGATGAAGGTCTTCCAGTTGTAATTGCACTCATGCAACTCGACATGGTCCAGAACCATGCCAGAAAAATCCAGTTGGGACCTCGGTCCCATGCCGGCCAGGTCGGCCTCGACGTCGCGGCCGTTGTCCTCGAACAGTAGTCCGTTCCACTCCCGCAGCTTCCAGTTGCGCAGGCTGAGGCAAGGGTCTTCAGCGAAGTGGGGCGCGCCAATGAGTGTGCCCGCCGGCTCGCCCCGGCCTCCGCTGTAAGTCCATCGATGCAGGGGGCAGACGATGTTGCCCCCCGAGGAGGGCTTTTCGTCCAGACGCCCACGGCCACGCAAAATTACTGCCTGCCGGTGGCGGCATACATTGCTCACGAGGTCTACGCCCCGCGGCGTGCGGATCAAGACGCGGCCTTCTGCCTCTTGGGGCAGGGCAAAGTAGCTCCCCACCTCGGGGACGGAAAGGGCATGACCGACATAGCGCGGGCCTCTAGCGAAAAGGAGTTCCCGCTCGCGTTGGAACAGTGCCTCATCGAAATAGCTGGAAGCCGGGAGTTGGCTTGTGGCCTGCTGCAGTTGAAGACTTAAATCAGACATTCCACCTGACCTAGAGACTCCCCCTATGAAGGGGCAGGATAAGCGCACGATCCGAGGAATGGCGCGGGGGGCAAAGAGGTTGGAGTGTACCCCAGGGGGATGCCCGGCCCCGGACCTAGAATCCACGATTTAAGCGCTGCCCGCACATGCCCAAGGCCTCCCCCGCATTACCTGCCAGCTACGAAGCCGCTCTCGAGGAGCTCGAGCAGCTCATTGGTCGTATCGAGTCTGGCCAATTGCCCTTGGAGCAGATGCTCGCGGGCTACGAGCGGGGCGCCCAGCTGCTAGCTTTCTGCCGCAGCCGCCTGGAGGCGGTGGAAACTCAGATCAAGGTGCTCGATGAGGGCACCCTCAAGCCTTGGACGCAGGAATGACAACCCTGTTCGACTTTCCCGCCTGGATACAGGTCCAACTGGCAGAAGTGGAGCAGGCGCTCCAATCGTGGGTTCCCGGCTCCGCCCCGGCAGGTTTGGGTGAAGCCATGCGCTATGCGGTGCTCGATGGCGGCAAGCGGCTGCGGCCCCTGTTGGTGCTGGCCGCAGCGGAGGCGGTCAATGGTCATCGTGAGGCGGCTTTGCGCGGCGCCTGTGGCGTCGAGCTGATCCACGCTTATTCGCTGGTCCACGACGACATGCCCTGCATGGACAATGACGTTCTTCGTCGGGGCAAACCGACCGTTCACGTCAAGTTCGGCGAGGCTTTGGCCTTGCTGGCTGGAGACTCCCTTCAGGCCCTCGCATTCGAGCTGATCGCACCCGACCCGCGCGACTCGGGTATCGCCGGCGATGTGCAGGCTCGCCTGTGCCGGATCCTCGCGCGTGCCGCCGGGCATGGCGGCATGGCCGGCGGCCAGGCCATCGATTTGGCCAGCGTCGGAGAGCGCCTTTCTGAGGCGCAGCTACGGCAAATGCACCGGCTGAAGACGGGTGCACTCCTGCAGGCCTCTGTGGCCATGGGGGCGGCCTGCGGTGGTGCGGGAGATGACGCAACGACGGCGCTGGATCGCTACGGCGCTGCCCTTGGGCTGGCATTTCAGGTGGTCGTTGACATTTTGGACGTCACTTCTGATTCGGCGACGCTCGGAAAGACGGCCGGAAAGGACGCTGCCCATGACAAGCCCACCTACGTCTCGCTCCTTGGGTTGGACCCGTCCCGTGCCTATGCCCAGTCCTTGCTGGACGAAGCTTTAGGCGCATTGGCAGTGAGTGGCTTGGCCAATACCCGCGCGCTCGAAGCTCTGGCCCGCATGGTGGTCGAACGCAATAACTAGGAATCTCATGGCCTCTTTGCTCGAATCGATCGTGTCGCCATCTGACCTGCGCCGTCTTTCCCGCCGGCAGTTACCGCAGGTGGCAGATGAATTGCGCGCCTATGTGTTGGACAGCGTCTCGCGGACCGGCGGTCACCTCAGCTCCAACCTTGGAACGGTCGAGTTGACGATTGCCCTCCACTATGTTTTCAACACCCCTCGAGATCGTTTGGTGTGGGACGTGGGGCACCAAACCTACCCCCACAAAATCCTCACAGGTCGTCGTGAGCGGATGTCCTCTCTGCGCCAGTTGGGTGGCCTTTCTGGCTTTCCTACCCGCTCTGAGAGCGAGTTCGACGCTTTCGGAACCGCCCACTCCTCCACGAGCATATCGGCCGCACTCGGCATGGCGCTGGCCGCCAAGCGCAAGGGTGAAGACCGAAAGGCTGTCGCGATCATCGGCGATGGCGCCATGACGGCCGGCATGGCCTTCGAGGCGCTGAACAACGCAGGTGTTGCTGATAGCGACCTGCTGGTCGTTCTCAATGACAACGACATGTCGATCAGCCCGCCTGTTGGTGCTCTCAACCGGTACTTGGCGCAGCTCATGTCCGGCCAGTTTTATGCTGCCGCCAAGAGCGTCGGAAAAAACGTACTCAAGGTGGCTCCGCCCCTGTTCGAGCTGGCTAAAAGGCTAGAGGAGCACGCCAAGGGCATGGTGGTGCCTGCGACCCTGTTTGAGAAGTTCGGATTCAACTACATCGGGCCTATCGACGGCCACGATCTCGAATCCCTCATCCCGACGCTGGAGAACATCCGCCAGCTCAAAGGCCCCCAGTTCCTTCACGTGGTCACCCGCAAGGGCCAGGGTTACAAACTGGCTGAGGCCGACCCAGTGGCCTACCATGGTCCTGGCAAGTTCGATCCCCAGGTGGGTTTGACGCCCTCCGCCACGCCTGCCAAGCCCACCTTCACCCAGGTCTTCGGTCAGTGGTTGTGCGACATGGGCGCCCAGGACAGTCGGCTGGTTGGAATCACGCCGGCCATGCGAGAGGGGTCCGGCCTGGTCGAATTCGAGAAGCGTTTTCCCGACCGCTATTTTGATGTCGGCATCGCCGAACAACACGCCGTCACCTTCGCGGCCGGCATGGCCTGCGAGGGACTCAAGCCTGTCGTCGCCATCTATTCGACCTTCCTCCAGCGGGCCTACGATCAGTTGATCCACGATGTTGCTTTGCAGCGGCTCCCTGTGGTGTTCGCGTTGGATCGCGCCGGCATTGTCGGCGCGGACGGACCGACCCATGCCGGTGTGTATGACATCCCCTTCGTCCGCTGCATTCCCAACATGAGCCTGGCTTGTCCCGCGGACGAGGCAGAGACGCGCGCTTTGCTCTCCACTGCTTTCCAGCAGGACCATCCTGTAGCAGTGCGCTACCCCCGTGGTTCTGGTGTTGGCGTGCCGACTCCCACGTCGCTTGAGCCCCTGCCTTTTGGCAAAGGCGAGATTCGCCGGGAGGGCCGAGCCGTGGCCATTCTCGCCTTCGGCACGCTTCTTCAACCGGCTATCCAGGCGGCCGAACGGTTGGGCGCCACTGTGGTCAATATGCGTTGGGTCAAGCCTCTTGACGTCGACCTTCTCATCGAAGTGGCGCAGCGCCACGATGCGCTTGTCACCGTGGAGGAGGGCGCCATCATGGGCGGCGCCGGCAGCGCGGTGGCCGAGGCTATCGCCTCCGCTGGCATGGCCAAGCCACTGCTGCAGTTGGGCATCCCCGACCGCTTCATTGAGCACGGCGACCCGGTGCGCCTTCTTGCGGCGCTAGGCCTGGACGCAGCCGGTATCGAGCGCTCGGTCCGTGAGCGTTTCAGTTCGCTCCTGTAGCCACCACCGGCTGGTCTTCAAATCGTCTGTCGGTCGAGCGTTGTCGCGCCGCTTGCCGGCCTGAAGGCGCTCGCGGTTGTCCTGCAGGGTGAT
>JACCEC011207106.1_pt1 | contig 10378 bp, 14 predicted proteins | sample 7450121 | NCBI WGS metagenome assembly JACCEC01 (sample SAMN15323455, study PRJNA562643) | freshwater metagenome | isolation source: river surface water | place: USA:Blue River Watershed | collected 2017-08-18 | reverse complement strand
TTTGTATAGTAGGTTAGCTAGTCCATGTTTAGCATATGAATAATCTTCTGGCAATGGTGTTTGGTTGTATGTTTTTGCTATATCTTTATAATCTCTATGGAATAATTTAATATCATCTACAACAGCAAATTTTGGGTGTGTTGATGGGAATAATATTTCTATTTTTGCTGCTGGTGAGTTGTTAATTTTATTTAGTGCTGTGATTATAAGTTTTGAAGATTTTTTTGATGGATATTCAAATTCTAGGTTAAATCTTCTTTCCACAGGCCCTATTGGATTTTTTTCAGTGGTGTAATTATAATCTAGAGTGAAATATTCTTCAGGATTAATTTGTTTTGTTTCGTTAAAGAAATCTGTATATAATTGTCCTGAGGGTAGGGATTTTATTCTTGAAGTTCTGTACCACATATTGATATTTTTGTTTTGTTTGTGGGATATTCCTTTTTATGATTTTGTACAATTAAGGTATGAAATTTTATGCTCCTTATGAATCGCCGAATATTAGATATAATTTTAAGGTATGTCGAAATCAATTTGGCAATATTGTCCCTAGTAATTACCATGATGAATCAGAGATTGTGGCTATAAAGCAATTTGAAAAATACATTTATGACATGGTGAAGAAATATCCTTCTAGTGATTACAGTATGATTGAGTTGGGTAGTAATCATGCATATTATTCCTTGATGTTTCATGCAATATTGAAGAAGATGAATTTGAATCCTTTTAATATATTGATCGAAGCGCAGGAAGTTAATTTGGAATATGGTGTAAATCATTTTGACATGAATGGTTTTAGTGCTGAGAGTAGGTTATATTCTATTGGTACAGAGGAGAAGGCTGTGGGTGCTTTATCCACTGGTTGGCCTGATTCAGCTGTAGAAAAATGTTCTCATTATTCTTCTAATTGGCGGACATTATCAGAAATTTTGGATGAGTTTGGTTTAGATAATTTGGATGTTTTGCATTGTGACATTGATTTATGTGAGGGCATAATGTTTGAGACATCTAAAGAAGTTTTTGAGCAGAAGAGGGTTAAATATATTTTCTTATCCACTCACGGTCCAGTTCTTCATGAGTTTTCTTTAAAGTTTTTGTCAGATTGTGGATATAGTATTTTGTTAGATCATGACAGCAGATTCCCTCCTATTGGTGGAGATACATTTATCATAGCAAAATCTTAAGATGAAAATAAGAAATTTTACAGGTAGGTTGGTCAGTGTTTACATTGATGGTGAGTGGCAGAGTTTTAAGAGTGAGGGAAAGATAAGTTTAGATTATTCTTTTAGGAATATGGATATTGGTTTAGGTTGTGATTGTAAGAGGGTTAGATATTCTATTAAGGTTCCTGATAAGAGTGAAGGTGTTTTGTTATTAGTGGATGAGATTGTAGCATTATGTTTATGGCGTGAGTTGAGAGATGATGTAGTATTTTTGGATAAGCCTTTATTATATGATGATAAGAATTTAGGTGTGGCTAGTTTTGGGTTAGTTTTTTGGAATAATTATTTTGTAGGATAGATAGATTATATTCCGGTAAATATTGTTATGGCTATTTATCCCTTAAGAAATTCTCATGTAGCAAATTTTGATTGTCTTAGATCTCAAGCATTTAAATCTGGAATGATTTTAATTCGTGACAGTAATGGTTATGCTGTTAAGGCAGATCGTTCGAGTTTTAGTTTAGATTTTTTAAATGAGCAAAGTGGTAAATTTTTAGGTTTTGCTTCTGGAGATCATGATTTAAATAATAACATAATATTATCTGATCCTGTTGGTGGTAGTTATATTGATAGCAATGGTAGATTGATTGATAATGTAAATTCTCATTATGGTGTTTACAAGAGATCAATAGCAGAATTCTCAGATGAAAATGTAAGTAGGTATTATAACATATTTGATTCTTCTTCATTAACAAGAAGAGGTGTTGGTATATTTAACTTAGAGGGTGAATATTACATCACTGATCAATTTTCTCCAGTATTAGCCTTAACATTTAGTGGAGATGGGAATAGTGTTGTTAATTTAGATTCAGGTGATTTATTAACAATTGGGGCTGGTGTTAATGCTGGAAAATTGGTGAAGGTTGATACATCTGGTTTTGGCCCTTCAGTATTAGTAGTGGGTGTTGTAGAGAAATATGATGCTGGCACTAATTTGTTGACATTCAGGCATATTTTAAGAGAATATAACAATTCGGTGTCTTATTCAACATCAGGTTTGTATTTGAATTTAGATGCATCAAGTAATGTATCTTATCCTGGCTCTGGTACTACATGGTTTGATTTGAGTGGTAATAGTTTAAATGGTTCTATGAATAATGGTACCACATGGAATTCAGCTTATGGTGGAATTATGAGATTAGATTCCACCGATGACAACATAATAATTGCTGATAATCCATTATTTGATTTTTCCGGTGATTTTACTATTGAAATTATGTATTATCCTAATGAAATCACCTTACATGGAATATTAGGTAAATGGATCACAGGTGGTAGTTTATTAGGAAACACTTGGATTATAGGTTCATTTTTTGGGACTTCACCTGGAGCATCGATATTTTGGAATTCATTAACTACTTCTGGTGGTGCTTTTGTCAGTACACCAACATTGTATACAAATTATAATTGGTATTCTGTAATTGTTACAAGAAATTCTGGAATTATGTCGATTTATATTAATGGATTGTTTCAGGTATCAGCTTCCAATACACCTAATTTCACTAACCCAAATCCTATTATTATCACTCAATGGGCAAATTTCAATGCTGGTTGTGATGTAGCAGCTGTAAGAATATACAATGTAGGATTTAATAGTGCTAAAGCTCAGCAAAACTATAATTCAATATATAGCAGGATGTTCGTATAATGGCTATTTATCCTATTCATAATATTTATATATCTAATTTTGTTGACACTATATCAGGTGTTTTTAAATCTGGCTCTTGTTTAATGAAGAATCAAAATGGATATGCTGTAATAGCTGACAGATCGAATCCTAATTTTAATGTATTGAATGATGGTTTAGGTAAATTTATTGGTTTTGCTGCTAATGATCATGACAGTATAAATACAATATTAAACAATGATCCTGTAGGTAGTAGTTATTTAGATTCATCAGGAAGATTGATAGACAATGTAAATGGTTTTTTTGCTGGTAGAAAAAGATCTATATCTGAATTTTCTGATGAGGGAATTTCTAAATATTATAATACATCAGAAGTTTTGATTAGTAGTAGGCGTGGTGTTGGAGTATATAATCTTCAGGGTGAGATTTTTGCTACAGATCAGTTTGCTTTAGTTATGGCAGAGTTGATAGATTCTGATGGTACTACAGCGATAACATTTTCTCAAGGTGATTTATTAACATATGGTGCTGGTGTTAATTCGGGTAAATTAGTTAAGGTTGACACATCTGGAATTGGGCCTAGTGTTTTAGTAGTTGGTGTAGTAGAAAAATATGATGCTGGATCTGGTGTTTTATATTTTAGGCATATTTTGGAGCCTTATAGATCAAGTGTTTCATTATTCACCTCAGGAATAACATTATTTTTGGATGCAAGTAATCCATCTTCTTATTCTGGTTCTGGTGTCACTTGGTATGATTTATCTGGTAATGGCTTAAATGCTTCTTTAAACAATGGTGCTTATTATCAAAATATAAACGGTGGTTATTTTCAATTAGACGGTGCTGACGATAATATTTCAATACCTCATAATAATTTATTAAATCTTCCTGGCGATTTTACAATTGAAATAATTTATAATTCACAAGAACCAGAATTACAAGCCATAATTGGTAAGCGTGGCGGAGCATTAAACAATGGAGATTGGAACATAGCATCTTTTTACGGAGCATCATATGCTAATGGAGCAAGAACTGTTGATTGGAATAATTTAGCTTATACCGCCAGTAGTTTTTTATCTGGAACTATACCTGTATTCTTAAATAATTGGTACACAATAACATTTACAAGGATATCAAATGTCAAATATTCTTACATTAATGGCGTGTTTTCAGCGTCAATAGGTGATACAGCTAATTTTACAAATCCTTATCCTATAGAAATGTCAAGGTGGGCTGGTAATTACACAACAGCATCTATAGCCTCTGTAAAAATTTGGAACAATTTAGGATTAACACCTTCACAAATTAAGCAAAATTACAATGTTAGTATGGGTAGATTATTATAATGGCTATTTATCCCTTAAAAAATAATAAAGTTGTAAATTATGATGTATTAAGAGCTAATACATTTAAATCTGGTATGGTTCAACAATAGGAAAATGGGATAATGGACTACATAATCCAGCAAGAGTTTCAGCAGCAAGAGTTTATAAAGGTCTGGGTTTAACTAATGATCAAATTAGACAAAATTTCCATGCTCAGATAGGAACTTTGATTTAGTTTTTGTATTATAATATTTATAGGAGAATTTTATGGATAGAGTATTTATGGTTTTTCCAGTTAGTCAATTGAATAAAATTGATTTTTCACAAGTTTTAGAGACATCTGCTGATACAGTGAGAAAGTCTGTTGATGGCACTAAGACTTTTGTTAAGTGGGAAGGTGAAGCAGAGCCAGCATGTTTAGCAAGTGTTACAGGCAAATCAGGTCCTTACACTTATGAGGAAATGATTGCCCTTCTTTCAACAGAAGAATGGACAGCCCCAGTAGAAAACCTTCCATAATTCAGTAGATACAAAATAAAACCCCAATTTTGAGCCTAAAATATAGGTAAAATTGGGGTTTTATTGTTTTAATGATAAATTAGCTAGGTCTTAAACTTTCAGCCCTATTTGTCCATCCTCTGCCATATGTTTTTGCTTGTTCATCTGATTGATATCTTTGTATTTGTTTATCTACAATATAGTTGGTGAGTTTTTTGGTTCCTTTAGTTTTAGCAGCTGACCAGATAGCTTTCATTGTTATAGGACCCATAATTCCTGTTGGTGGTATACCTAATATTTTTTGTGTATGTCTTATAGCATCTTGCGGTCCATCAGTTAGAGCCATTGATAAAATTGCTTGAGCTACATCATGTGGCAATTGAGAACCTTTTATTAAATTCCAATAATTTTTCTTGTAAATTTCTTTTGCTTCTTCCACTGTAATTTTGAAAACATCTTCTCTTGGTTTTTTGATTGAATCTCTCCATGCATTAAATGTTCTTTGTGTGATACCTAGATTTGTTTTTCCGCCACGATCAGATTTCTCGTATGTTTTCCCACCTTCTAAACCTAGCATTTTATTTATTGCTTTTTCAAAATCACCTTTATTTATTTTTTCTTTAAGGGTTGGTTTTCTAGCGGGTTTACGAATAGGTTTTTGAGTTAATTTTGTTGGTTCTTGATTGGGTTTTGTTATTTCTTGTGTTTGGAAATCTGGTTTATTGATTCTTCTTTGTCTAACAAATTCTTCAATATTATCTTGTTGATTTTCTTTTTCTTTAATTCTGTTGATTTTAGCAACATCAGCATCATAGCTTTCGGGGGTGTAGTATGATAATCCAGTAGCGGGACTTACTGACTTAACATCTTTCATTGTCTGATTGATAATAGAAGGTGCTGATATTAAACCTAAAGCGGAAAGATAAGGAGCTGGATTTTTATACCAAGGTTTAGAAGCAGCTGTTCTAATTAATTCATCAATTTTATCGGCTTCTTGGAATAATCCTTGTGTTTCATAATATTTTGCTATTTCGTTTAGTTCAAGAATTAGATCTCTATTCATATCATTTCCTTTGCTTGTCTAGATATTGCTTCATGTAAAATCTTGATAAGTTTATTCTTGTTGTATTGTTTTTGAATTGGTGATCTATCTTCATCTCCATACATTAGCACTACAAACCACTCAGATTGTTCTAAAAACTTTTGGAAATTTTGTGAGTTATTGAGTAAGGATTGTATTTCTTGAACAACAAAGTTTTCATAATTTGCCCAAGGATTAGTGGCCTTAAACACTTGAAATCTGTCATTTATATAGTCAGATAAATTAGGTAATTGTCTTAAAACATTGGTGGCTAACGCAGCAATTTCATATTTCAAATCAAAATAATTAGTGTTTTTGATTCTTTGTAATTTCTTTTGTGAGAATCCCTGTCCATAATTCTTAAACTGTTTATTATGTACAAGTTCATGTTCAATAGTTTCAGCTAAATCTTCTTCTGATTCTATGTCTAAATAACTAAGGTAGAATTTTTTATTGTAATATCCACCTTTCCAATCAGAGTTGAAACTTAATATAATATAAAAATCGAAATCGTAATCTAGATCAGTTTTAGAAAGAATAAACCTAGCAGAATTAAATGCTTGTGTCATATCGTTTTCGAGAGCATTTTGTACTGGTTTAACTTTAGCAGAATATTCAGATATTAATTTACTAAGTTGTTCTGGTGAATATGAAGATTGTTTAGCTTCTAATAATTGATATTCTTTTTTAAGTTCTTTGATTTGATCTTTATATTTTGGATATAGTGCTTTTAATGCTGGATATAAAATTTTAGCTATTTCGTTAGCCACTTCTTCATATCTGATTAAGCCTCTGGATGAAAATCGGTACCACATATTGATTTTTTTATTAATTTCAATATTGTTATCCTTTATGAATGTAGGTATAATTATGATTATGACCAGGGTATTGGTGTTGAATTTAGATTATGAGCCTTTGAATATCTGTAATGTTCCAAGAGCTTTAAAAATGATTCATATTGGCAAAGCTGAGGTTTTACATTCTTATAGCAATGTTTTTCGTACAGGAGGCGGATCTGAAGTTGTAGTTCCGTCTGTAGTTCGTTTAAGACATAATGCAAAAAAGAGGCATATAAAATCTTTTAGAGTGAGTAGACATGGAGTTTATGCTAGAGATAAGTTTACATGTCAATATTGCGGGAGAAAAGATGTTGAACTTACTTTGGATCATATTTATCCTCGGCATTTGGGAGGCTCTCATTCTTGGGATAATCTTGTTGCCTGTTGTCGTGGCTGTAATAATAAAAAAGGCTGGAAAACTTTAGAGCAGAGTGGAATGTGTTTATTGTCTGTTCCTAAAATTCCAAGATATTCTTTTGCCTCTTTATTAACTAACAACGAAGAAACTGATAATATTTGGCACTATTATATTCCAATGTGAGAAACATGCATAATTATTTAAATTTAGATTGTATAGAATTTTTAAAAACGTTACCAAATGACAGTGTTGATTTAATTCTCACAGATCCTCCTTATTTTATTGGATATGATGGAGGTAAAGGTTGGGATTCTCAATGGAAATCAGACGAAGATTATTTGTCATGGTGTACTGGTTGGGCTAAAGAATGTGCTCGAGTATTGAAACCAAACAGAATGATGTGTGTTTTTGGTACTTTAAAATATAACACATTTTTGAGATTTAGATTAGATATTTTGGACAAACTACCAAATTTCCATCAGCAGCCAGAAATTATTTGGTCTTACAATTGGGGCGGAAGATCCAAAACTAATTTTGCTAGAAAACATGAATATATCTGGTGTTATTCAAAAGAAAAAACTTTTGTATTTAATGCCGATAGTGTCAGAACAGAAAGAAAACAAAAAATCAATATTCGCACTGGTAAAGAATATGACCATGGAACAATTCCCACTTGTATATGGGAAAAGAACAATCATACAACATCAAAAGAATATTGTAATTGGCACCCTACTCAAAAGCCTATTAGTATTTTAGAAAGATTTATTTTAGCTTACACAAATCCAGGAGATATAGTTTTAGATCTTTTTTCAGGTTCAGCTTCCACTTTAATAGCTTGTGACAACACTGATAGAATCTTCTACGGATGTGAATTAGATAAAGAATATTATGATTTATCTTTAGCTAGATACACCACTCTTACTGGTAAAAATTTCAATCCATAAGGTAGACCCTTCTTTATATAGAAAATGATTATATGAAGAAGGGTTTTACTAATTTTGAGGGTTGTATTTGTATTATTGTCTTATTCACTCTCTTATGTATATTTGTCCCTATTTTATTATTGATTAGATATTTTTAGTCTTCGTATTCATAAGATATAGTGGTAACTGGCGGTCCAAAGCCTTGAAGATATTTTACATTCACACCATTGATAAATCTTGTTGTATCATTTGGAATGATATTAGCTTTCACTAAAAGGTCAATTATAGGTTTTATTATATTGTCAGGGTCGTGTTTTATTTTCCATTGATAGTCGGCCATTATTAGAACACTTACATTAATGGGATATTTTTCAGGCGGAGATAACTTTTCTCTCAATATGGGAATATTTTTATCAATCCACTTATTGTATTTTTTTGATTTGATTAGTTTTCCGCGAGCTATAGGCACATACATTTGATTTGCGGAAAACGGTTCTTCTATGCTACAATATTTTTTCACATATATTTTGTAAAGGGTATAATAGATACATGAGAAAATTATTTATTGAGGAATGTGTTGATAACAATCTTGTTTTCACTGAGCATGATTATTTAGCATTTTGTCGGGCATGTAATTGTAGACCAGAAATGTTAGGCTTTGACGCTAAACAATATGATTATGTCAATTACAAGAATGTTTTTGGCCCATGTGTTTTTCATCCTAGATCCATGAGACTTAAAGATGTAGATTATAATATTTCTAAAATTATCAATGATTTAAAATTAAACAAACAAAACACTTCTCCATATGAAAAGATGGATAAAATCATAAATTACATCAAATTACTTGGATAATAAAAAACCCTCCTAAATGGAGGGTTTTGTTCTTAGTTGTTTCTTAGTTTATCAGCATAATCTTCAGCTTTTTCTAATGTACTGAATGTCACTGGATTATTTGTTATTTGATTTTTGTAAGGTAATTCGCCATTTAGCATAATTTGGAATTTATCACCCACTTGTTCTACACTAATATTATTTTGGGCTAATCTCATAAACTTCTCATTAAGAATATTTGCTGATTTCTGTAAACCATGATCTTCAAGCAATTTTATTTCATAATCTAGTTGTTTGAGTTCAGCTAATCTTTCATTACCAAAGCCATAATTGCTTTTCTTTTTTCTTTTCTTTTTCTTAAAATTTGACCAAGCTGTAGCCCAAGCAATAGCCTCTTGTTGTTTCTTAGACTTATCTGGATAAAAATCAGGATTATCCAACATTTCGTTAACCATATCATGTACTTTTTTTGGCATAGTAAAAATCCTCAAAATAATATATTGTTTAATTTTTTACAATTGTTGTATCTCTTTCACCTCTATGTTATAATTTATTGAGGCTTATTATGAAAGATATATCCAGATGTTGGAAAACTGTTTTTGTCACTGAATCTAATATGATTGATCCGCAACCAGGATACAAAGGTGATCGCCCAGGTTGTTTGATGTATGAAAATCATATGAGCGCTTTAGATTTTGTATTGTCAGATGGTTGGGAGTTGAATCCTTCCACTCCATTAGATATACATAGATTTCTTACAAAAGGAATTGAATATTTTGAAAATTCCAATAGTTCAGGGCAATATCGTACTGTTGATGTATGGGTTGGAGATCATGAATGCCCTAAGCCATTTTTGATTCCTGGTTTGATGGACATTTGGTATAAAACTACTAGAGACTTAATGAACAATGATTCTTTAGACCCTGTAGACATTGCTTGGACATCTCATCATATGTTCGAAATCATTCATCCTTTTATTGACGGAAATGGGCGCGCTGGAAGATTGATATTTACTCAAGTGTTGCATGATTTAGGTCAAGATGGCAGAATCATTTATTTCAAAGACAGATTTGATTATTATGATGAAATAGATGAATTTAGAAAGTATTATTTCACTGGTCAAACATTTTGCAATCTGGATATATTATAATGACTTGGGAAGAAATTAAAAATCGCAAAGAAGATTCTATTAGAGAAAGCACAGGAAATCCAATAGAAAAAAATGGCAAAACATATAAATCATTCAGTGATTATTTAAAATCTGATGAGTACAAAGAATTCTTAAATGCAGAAGAACAAGCTTTGGAACAATATGAGCAAAAGGCTAAAGAATGTTTTGATTCTTTGAGTACAGATAATCAATTACTTTTATTCTTTTATATTACAAATGTTATCTTTAAAAACTATTTCAAGGGTAATGGATCTTACAGAGGTTTGCTCTACGATAAATTTGGTTTTGGTCCTGAAGCATATAGTTTAGGTTGTGATAGTGGAATGTTTACCCTTCACAATGCGATTTCCACACCTGACGAGCTTGAAGAAAGATTTAACGCTTTGATGAAATTTTTAAAGCTTGAATTATCTAAAGAAGATATGAATTCAGCCAGAAATTATTTTTTATATGGATTTGATAATAGTAAAACTTTAGATGATATGAGAACTGGACAACA
>JACCEC011204385.1_pt1 | contig 10378 bp, 12 predicted proteins | sample 7450121 | NCBI WGS metagenome assembly JACCEC01 (sample SAMN15323455, study PRJNA562643) | freshwater metagenome | isolation source: river surface water | place: USA:Blue River Watershed | collected 2017-08-18 | reverse complement strand
GCACATGCGCCCGATGATCCTCAAGGACATCGCATCGGCGATCGAGATGCACGAGTCGACGATCTCGCGCGTCACCTCCGGCAAATACATGCACACGCCTCGTGGCGTGTTCGAGCTGCGCTACTTCTTCTCGAGCCAGGTCGAGGGTGACGATGGCCAAGGCACCTCCTCCACCGCTATACGGGCGAAAATACGTAAGCTCATCCGCGATGAGGACCCCGCCCAACCGCTCTCCGATAATCGTCTGGCTGAAATGCTCTCGAATGAGGGAATACCGGTAGCGCGAAGAACCGTGGCGAAGTACCGTGAGAGCCTCGGGATCGCCTCGTCTGCCGACCGCAAACGGGGTGGGACACGCTAATCTCGAATGTGAGACCTCTGAAACTTACGAGGAGACGACCATGCAAATATCCGTCACCGGACATCATGTCGAAGTCACTGACGCACTGCGCAAGTACATCCACAAGAAGATGGATCGTATCGTTCAGCACTTCGATCAGTTGATGGATGTGCATTACGTCATCTCGGTCGAAAAGTTGCGGCACAAGGCAGAAGCGACGTTGAAGGTTCGCGGCGGCGACATCCATGCCGATGCCGAAGACACCAACATGTATGCGGCTATCGATGCGCTGGCTGACAAGCTCGACCGACTCGTCAAGAAGCGCAAAGAAAAGAACACCGACCATCACGCCGAGGAAGGCCGCCGAGCGCGGCATTGAGTCATGCCTCAGGCGACACGCATCATCCTCGTGAGCGGGCTCTCGGGGGCCGGCAAGAGCGTGGTGCTGCATGCGCTCGAGGACTTGGGCTACTACTGCGTCGACAACTTGCGGGCCTCGATGCTGGAGTCTTTTGTCGGTCATGCGCTGCGCGCGGGTGACAACGAGGCCTATCAGCATCTGGCCATCGGTATCGATGCGCGCGACTCCGACATTGGTCTAAGTAACATCGGCGACACCATCGGCCAGCTGCGCCGCAGTGGTCTGCGCTGCGAGTTACTCGCGGTGCTGGCGACCGACGCAGAACTGCTGCGTCGATACGGCGAGACCAAACGGCGTCATCCCTTGGCGCGCGAAGGACGCAGTTTGCAAGACGCTATCGCGGCCGAACGCGAACTGCTCGATCCGCTGATTCAATCGGCCGACCTCGTCATCGATACAACCCATATGGGTGTACACGATCTGCGCGAGGTCGTCGGTCAGCGCATCGATCGACGTCGCGCCTCGCAGCTGTCTGTCACGCTGGTCTCGTTTGGGTTCAAGCATGGTGTGCCAGGCGACTGTGATTTCGTCTTCGATGCGCGCACCTTGCCTAACCCTTACTGGAACGTGGCGTTGCGTCCGTTTACGGGTCTCGATCCCGAGATCGTTCGTTTTCTTGACGCACAACCTGCCGTCCAACGCTTTCTCGATGATCTCGAACGATATGTTTCATCGCGTATCGACGAACACGAAGCCGCTCATCGGCGCTATCTAACCATCGGCATCGGTTGTACGGGCGGACAACACCGTTCGGTATATTTGCTCGAACGACTGCGCGAAAGACTGGCGCCACGCTTGCCCGAGCTCGCCGTCCGTCACGCCTCCCTCGCACAGGCCAAGCGCGCATGAGCGAGGTATCGCGCAAAGAATTACAGCTCGAAGCGCTGCGATCGGCGCTCGACGCCGGCACACTGCGTCCCGCGCAGCGCATGCTGACCGGCCTGCATCCGGCTGAAATTGCCTTGCTGCTCGAATCCGTCCCGCCTCGCCAGCGCGAGCTCGTTTGGAACATGGTCGATCCCGAGCTCGAGGGCGACGTGCTCCTCGAACTGAGCGAGGGCGTTCGTCAAGAACTCATCGAAGAGATGGAGACCGAAGAGCTCGTCGCTGCGGCCGAGGGCATGGAGGTCGACGATCTCGCTGATCTCGTGCGCGAGTTGCCCGAGACCGTGACCGTGCAGGTGCTGCGCTCGATGGATCAACGCGATCGCGAACGCTTGCGCAAAGTGCTGTCATGGCCCGAAGACAGCGCCGGTGGCTTGATGAACACCGACACGGTGAGCGTGCGGCCTGACGTGAGCTTGGAAGTTGTCTTGCGCTATCTGCGTATGCGCGGTGATTTACCGTCGCGCACCGATAGTCTCTTCGTGGTCGATCGTCATGATCGCTATCTAGGAACGATCTCACTCACCCGCATCATCACGGGTGACCCCGAGGACACGGTCGGCGAAAGTCTCGATACCGACGCGCCCCGCATCGAACCGGAAATGCCGGCACACGATGTGGCGCAACTTTTCCAAGAGCGTGATCTCGTCTCCGCTGCTGTCGTCGACTCGAGCGGCAGCTTGATCGGTCGTATCACGATCGACGATGTCGTCGACGTCATCCGTGAAGAAGCCGCGCACGAAGTCATGTCGATGGCCGGCCTTAAAGACGAGGAAGATCTATTCGCAGGGATCGTTCCCTCGACGCGTCGGCGACTGCTGTGGCTCGGCATCAATCTGCTCACCGCTTTCCTTGCGGCAGCGGTGGTCAAAAACTTCGAAGCGACCATCGAGAAAGTCGCGGCGCTCGCTGCATTGCTGCCGATCGTCGCCTCGATGGGCGGTATTGCCGGCACTCAGACCGTGACACTACTCATTCGCGGTCTCGCACTCGGGCAGGTTCAGTGGTAGAACGCACGCTGGCTGCTGTTCAAAGAAATTGCCGTCGGAGGCTTGAACGGCCTCATCTGGGCCGTCGTGGTCGGCGCGGTGACCGTGGTCTGGTTCGGCACCTGGCAGATTGCCGGCATCATCGCAGCTGCGATGCTCATCAATCTGCTCGCGGCAGCAGCCGTGGGCGTGCTCGTCCCGCTGGCACTGCGCCGTCTCGATATCGACCCCGCGCTCTCCGCCGGGGTGATCCTAACGACCTTCACCGATTGCATCGGCTTTGCAACCTTGCTCGGTCTTGGCGCGCTGTTCTTGACCTAACTTTGACTCGACCTCGCGCTCAACCCGCCGCGACCAGTCGACCGCTTTGATAGTCACGGATCGCCTGCTCGATTTCTTCGCGAGTATTCATCACGAACGGACCGTGCTGCACGACAGGCTCGCCGATCGGCTTGGCCGAAAGCAGCAGAAAACGACCGCCGTCGCGACCCGCCCTCACCTGCACGCACTCGCCTTCACCCAAAACACCGCCCTGACGCGCGCGCAGAGGAGCGGCATCGCTGCCAACCTCGAGGGCTCCCTCGAAGACATAAAGGTAGGTGTGATGAGCGAGTGGCAGAGCTTGCTCAAAACTCGCGCCTGCAGGCAGCGTCACGTCCCAAAACTCAGGCGCCGTGCTCATGCCCTGGATCGGCCCTTCCAGACTGACGGCTCCACTCTGCCATCTGCCCGCGATCACTTTGATCCGAAACCCATCACCCGTTTCGAACGAAGGGATCTCACTCGCCTCGAGATCGCGGTACTCCGCGGGTCGCATTTTTTCTTTGGCCGGCAAGTTGATCCATAACTGGAACCCCCGCATCAAGCCACTCTCTTGTTGCGGCATTTCCGAGTGGATGATGCCGCGACCGGCCGTCATCCACTGCGCGCCGCCAGCTTTCAAGTGCCCACGATTACCCAAATGGTCCTCGTGCAGCATGTGCCCTGCGAGCATGTACGTCACGGTCTGAAAGCCGCGGTGCGGGTGCGCCGGAAAGCCCGCGATGTATTCGTTCGGCCGATCACTGCCGAACTCATCGAGCATGAGGAAAGGATCAAGCCGAGCGAACGGCGATTGACCGAGGCTACGATAAAGCGAGACGCCCGCACCGTCGGAGGTACGCAGTGCCTCGATCACCCGCTGCAAAGGCTTGATCGTGTTTGACATCAGGCTACCTTCATCTGCTCGCGCGCTTTGCGCAATGCCTCGGCCTTGTGGTCTGCGCTGATGGCGATGCCCTCGGCATAAATGAACTTGACCTCATTTAGACCTAAGAAACCGAGCATCGTTTGCAGCCACGGTGTCTGACTATCAGCCGGCGTGCCGGTATAAAAACCGCCGCGCGTCGCGATCACGGTGACGGGCTTGCCGCCAAGCAGTCCTTCGGCGCCGCTTGCGGTGTAGCGAAACGTAATGCCAGCGCGCGCGATGTGATCGAACCAACTCTTCAACTGGCTCGGGATGGCGAAGTTATACATGGGCGCGGCCAGAACGATTTCATCGGCTGCCTGCAGCTCCGCGATCAAGGCGTCCGACTCGGCGACGATCTGCTGCTGCGCATTCGTGCGCGTGTCGGGCTTGCTCGTCAACGCCGCAAAGCGTTCGGCATCGAGGTGCGGCAGCGGCGTTGCGATCAAATCGCGCACGATCACGCGAGACCCGGGGTGACGGGACTGCCAGGCGGAAACGAATTCGGCGGCCAAAACGGCGGACTGGCCGTGATCACCGAACAGACTGCTACGAACGTGGAGGAGAGTTTTCATACCGAGTATTAAATATCGATGATTTCTGATAAAAAAGTCGAATTAATCGGCTTTATTTATCAGATTTTTATATGAATCAGCGTTCCTATGTGAGCCTGGATCAGTGGCAGGCCTTGGTCGCAGTCGTTGAAACCGGCAGCTATGCAGCAGCAGCGCAGGCGCTCAACAAGAGCCAGTCGGCCGTCACCTATCTGATCCAACAACTGGAACGCAGGCTCGGGGTGAGCGCATTTGAGACACGAGGCCGACGCGCAGCGCTCACACCCGTCGGCGAAATGCTGCATCGGCAAGCCCGAGTGCTGCTCGACCAAGCGAGCCGACTCGAGCAACGAGCGCGCACGGTCTCCGCAGGCTGGGAGCCGGTGATCCGCGTGGCCGTCGAGATTCTGCTGCCGCCCGAGCCCATGCTTGCCGCTCTCGCCGCCTTTGCCGAGCAAAGCCCCGCGACACGAGTCGAGGTCGAAGAGACGGTGCTCGGCGGCACGCTCGAAGCGTTGCTGCAAAAGCGGGTTGATCTTGCCATCACACCGCAAATTCCCGTGGGTTTTTTAGGTGATCCGCTCACGAGCCTACGGCTGATCGCCGTCGCGCATCCCGAGCATGCCTTGCACCGTTTGAACCGACCGCTGACGGCAGCTGACCTCGCCGAGCATCGACACTTGCTGGTACGCGACAGCGGCATTCATCGTGACAGCAGAGCGACTTCGGTAGAGGTCGACCGACGCTGGACGTTCAGCCAGTTCGACACCAGCATCCGCGCCGCGATCCACGGACACGGCTTTGCTTGGTATCCAGAGGCCCGAATCGAAGACGCTCTTGCCCAAGGCCTGCTCAAACGCTTGCCGCTCAGCGAGGGCGCTGAGAGACAGGTCACGCTTTATCTGGTGTTCGCCGATTCGGAACTCGCTGGCCCGGGAGTACGCGCGCTCGCGGCGCAGTTCAAACAAATCCTCTCGAAAGACGCCACGCTGTCATCGCCGCTCCGGTAACATGCGGTGTCTTTCGCGCAGGATGCGCGGTTATTCGGATAGTGCAGGATGACCCACAGCACGCGGATTCCCCGCATCGTCGTCGTCGGCGGAGGCGCTGGCGGACTCGAACTCGTCACTCGTCTTGGTGACAAACTCGGCCGTCGAGGGCGTGCAGATATCACGCTCGTCGAGCGCGGACGTACGCACTTCTGGAAACCGCATCTACACGAGCTCGCAGCGGGCACCGTCGATCTCGACGTACACGAACTCGACTATCTCGCGCAGTCGCACTGGCACGGCTTCCGCTACCGCTATGGCGAAATGGTAGGGCTCGATCGCGAAGCCAAACAGGTACTCGTCGGTCCGGTGCACGACGAAAACGGCGATGAGATCGTGCCCGCGAGACGTATCGATTACGACCTGCTCGTCCTTGCCGTGGGCAGCAGCATCAATGATTTCGGGACACCCGGCGTGCTCGAGCATGCGATCGCACTCGAGAGCACGCAGCAGGCCGATCGCTTTCACCGTCGGCTGGTCAATGCATTCTTGCGCGCCCACTCGCAGCACTCACCGCTGCGCCCGGAACAATTGAACGTGGCCATCGTCGGTGCTGGCGCGACGGGAGTGGAACTCGCCGCCGAGTTGCACAATGCCACTCGCGAGCTCGTCTCCTTCAGTCTCGACAATATCGACCCCGATAAGCACATTCGTCTGCACTTGATCGAGGCCTCGCCGCGCATTCTGCCGGCACTCCCGGAACGCATCTCGGCAGCGGCACATCGCATGCTCGAGAAACTCGAAGTGGAAGTGCATACGAACGCGCGCGTCGCGGAAGTACTACCTCAGGCCGTGCGCCTCGCAGACGGCAATATCATCGCGGCCGAGATGGTTGTCTGGGCAGCGGGCGTCAAAGCCGCGCCATTTCTTCGCGATCTCGGCGTGACCGTCAACGCGCTGAATCAAATCGTCGTCGATGCCACACTGCGCTCCCGTGACGATCCGTCGGTGTTCGCGATCGGCGATTGTGCGGCGGTCGAATGGGCGGGCCACCCGGGACGTAACGTGCCGCCGCGTGCACAGGCAGCGCACCAGCAAGCCTCCTATCTCGTCAAATGGTTGCCACGAATTCTCGCTGGCCGCGAGCCACGCCCGTGGCGCTATCGGGATTTCGGCTCTTTGGTGTCGCTCGGCGAATACACGACCGTGGGTAATCTCATGGGTAACTTCGTCGGCGGCAATATTTGGCTCGAAGGACTCTTCGCGCGCTGGATGTATCTATCGCTATATAAAATGCACGAACTCGCTCTGCATGGCTTTTGGAAAACCACGCTCAGCACACTCGGCCGAATGATCGCGGCACAAACCGAGCCGCGCGTGAAACTGCACTAGCGAGCCGCGATTACGGCACTGGCACCATCGCCGAGAGCAACTCGCCGAGATCGTAATAGTGAAAACGGCGATCGGTGGACATTGCGACGAGCAAACCACCTGGAAAGCCAGGCAGCGCTTGCGGTGTGAGATCGATTCCATCGGTCTCGAGTGCCGCGTAGCGAATTCGACCGATCAGCCGCGGCGTCTTCTCCAAAGAAAACACGCGTAGCGCCCCCGCCTGCTGATCGGAAACGAACAACAGCGAAGACTGGCCCGGGCGATGCATCACGGCACTGCCCTCATGATCGCGAGCAAAACCCGTCAGACCGAACTGCGCGATTTCATCATCGGCGTCCTCGGCGGACGGATCGGCAAGATACTGGCGGATACCGAAGGTCTCATCGCTGGCAAAAACGTGTCCCGCCATCCCATCGACCGACAAGGCCTCAATCTCTTTACGCCCACTCCATTGACCAAAAGCCCTCGAGAAAACGCCCCGTAAGGTTCCGGTGCCATCATCGACCAAGCGGTACTGATGCAGATATCCGTCCCTAGGCGCGAATCGGTCTGAGCGACTCACGATGGCAAACATCGCGCCATCACTCGAACGCAGGTAGGCTGCGACCCCCATCACATCGCGTGCGCGTTCACCGACGAAGACGGGAATTCCGCCGCCATCGATCGGCGCCATGTCCGGCAAGCGATACGCGCGCAGACGATGTGCGAAACGCTCAGCGACAAGCGCGACATCAACGCGTCGACCACCGACGAACACGCCGCGAGCGATGTCTACGTTATTGGGGCGCGCAAGACCACGCACGACTTTTGAGGACTGGATTCGACCCTCTAGATCGAACACGTATAACGCACCATCGGCATCTTTATCAGTGCCTAAGATGAGGCTCTGTGCGGGATCTTCGGGATGGATCCAAATCGCCGGATCATCGGTATCGTGCTGGACTCGCTCGGTCACGACGCGTGGCTGGACCACACGCTCGGCGGCGATGGAGGGGATGGCGGCAACCGCCAGAATCATCAAAAACATCAACATTGGCGCGTGCATGCGCCGAAGTTTAGCGAACGCTCAAGGCAGCTTTGTTACAGATCGATGACGGCGAACTTGTAGCTCACGCGCATCGAGCTGAACTGGCTCCCACACAGGGCGCCCCTGAACATCGCGCAGGTTCAAGGTCAAACCGCCCTTCGCATCAAACTCCAGCAGACCAAAATTACTACCGCCATCATAGGGCGGGCGCAGCCTCGCCTCAGCCTGCAAATTATCATTGGCAGATCGCGTGGGTTGCGCGAGCGGCGAACTCACAAGCTCCGTGAAGTCATAACCGCCCTTCGCACGACGGGGTATTGCATTGAGTTCGCCGCGATGCACATCGCCCGAGAGCAGCACCACACCGCCAATCCGCTCATCGCGAATGAAGTCGAAGATCTCGTCGCGCTCGTGACGATACGCGCCCCAACTTTCGTCGAGCTTGTCACCACCGTTGGTCGCCCAGCCGCCACCGGCGATGAGCAATTTGAAGGTGGCATCACTCTCACGCAGTGATTGCTTGAGCCACGCCTTCTGCAAGCTGCCAAGCTGGGTCTTCGAGGATCCGTCCGGCTGGTCACTGGGATCACGATAACTGCGGCCATCGAGAAAGAAACACTCGACCTGCGCGATACGCTTACGGAAGAACACGCCTGGCGCTTCGGGCAGACCATAGGCGGGGTTAGCCCAGTACTTCTTGAAAGTGGCGAGACCCAACTCGCGCACCGGTGAGGTGCGATCGCCGTTATTCAAGCCATAGTCATGATCATCCCAGATTGCCCATTGAGGCACGCTGCCTAGCATGCCTTGTGCGCTCGGCACGCTACGCTGCAACTGGTATTCGTACTCGAAAGCCATGGGTGCGAGGCTATCGATATAGACATGATCGCCTACCCAAAAAAAACCGTCCGGTTGCGCAGCAGCGATCGCTTCGAAGATGGGTTGGCGCCCGTCGAGAATGCGGCGCGCGCAAGGACCGAAAGCGAGTCGCAAAGGTGCATTGCCGCTTGGCAAAGTGCGGAATACTTTGGGCGAGCGCGCATAGCGGTCAGGCTTGCCATCGAGCAAGACTCGGTAGGCATAGGAGGTCGCTGGCGAAAGCCCCTGCAACGGTATGCGTACGATGTAGTCTTGATCAGCGCTGGCATCGATCGCCACGCTACGCACAGCGCTCTTGAGCGCAAGATCGGTGGAGTACTCCACTTCGATCCGATGCGCATCCGATGCTCGCATCCACAAGATGGTACTGCTCGGTGTCGTATCGCCCACCATCGGTCCTTGCAGAATGCGCGGATAGGTCTGCGCACGCAGCAACTCCAACCAACCCGTCGCCGTTGCGGCACCCAAAAGCGCCATCGCACGCCGACGAGACCAGTCCTTCACGAACGACATCAGTGAACCCGCTCGAGATCTTCGAAGCTCATCGCGTAGGCGTGTTTATCGTCAGCCGGATAGTGCTCGGATGACACGAGGCGCCAGTTCGCAGGCTCGATCGGGGGAAAGTAGGTGTCACCGCGTACGCTCGCGTGCACGCGAGTCAACACCAAACGCTCTGCCAACGGCAGTGCGAGCCGGTAAATTTCCGCTCCACCGATGATCATCACCTCGGGGACATCTCCCGCTGCACGCAGCGCCGCCTCGACATCGGCGACGATCGTCACGGCAGGATCGCTCGCGGTGAAGTCTCGCTGTCGAGTCAGCACGATATTGTGACGCTGCGGCAAAGGACGCCCGATCGATTCGAACGTCTTACGCCCCATGATCACAGGCTTACCGAGGGTCTGCGCCTTGAATCGTCGCAGATCCTCCGGTAGACGCCACGGCAACTGACCATCGATGCCGATGACACCATCATCGGTCATCGCGACGATCAGCGTCACTCGTGGCGCTGCCATGCGCTTTGCCTCGACGCTCAGCGTCGACGCGCCGTACGCGACGATTTTTTCTTAGCTTTAGCCTTGGCCTTGGCTTTGGCCTTGGCTTTCAGAGTCACCTTCGTGCCCGACTTCGCCTTTCTGCTGGTCTTCTTTTTGGCCTTTTTCTTTTGAGCAGGTCGCTTGGCAGGCCACAACATCGTGCCGCGACACTTCGGCGATCCGCAGCGACATGCATAGATCTCGTCCACGTTCGGCGGATCGTTCTTATCGCGACCGATCTCGTAGTCGTAACCGAGCTCTTCACCCTTGGCGATATCGCGCACGGCATCGATGAACACCCGTCGCTCGGCGATCGCCGATTCGCAGTTACCGTCGCAGGAGTGATTGATATAACGCGCCGCATTTCCCTTGCGACCTCCATCGATCACCGTCTTACGATCGACGATAAAGAGAAAGGTGTGATTGTCGTTCGGGTCATGATCAGCGTAGCGATCATCAGCCTCTTTATGCGAAATGCGCTCACCAATGTATTCGATGATGCGAGTGCCTTTCGGAATTCGCTTGGCGGCGAAGACGCCCTTGCCATGAATCTTGGAATTGCGGACCTGAATCCACGGACTGGTTCGCATCAGGGGTATCGCCACGCAGTATCTCCCGGAACAATGATTTGAAAATC
>JACCEC011414565.1_pt1 | contig 10379 bp, 12 predicted proteins | sample 7450121 | NCBI WGS metagenome assembly JACCEC01 (sample SAMN15323455, study PRJNA562643) | freshwater metagenome | isolation source: river surface water | place: USA:Blue River Watershed | collected 2017-08-18 | reverse complement strand
GGTTTGACGAAGTCTCAGATCAAAAGGGTCTCAGAAGCTTTCGTGTTCGCTGAAGTCTTCGGACGGACCGTAGCGTATCGCAAGTCGATCAGTGAAGGGTTTGCAATAAGTGAGGCAATGCGACGTGCACAGACATTGAAGTTGTCTGAGGCATTGAGTCTGGCTGAGCAATACCGAAGGCGGGCCAACGGGGTCATCAGCGACATGATCGTCGCCAGCACCGAGATCACCGAGCAGGACTTCATGGACATCTTGGAGTCGGGTCACCCACCGGGGTACACCAACTTTCGTGATTTCATTCAGGGCGACTACACCTACCAGCGCGCTCTGTTTAGGGCAATTCTCACTTCCAGTAATGCAGATCGAGGCTACATCGATGGCTTGCGCGTCACGGTTGATGTGCCCGATGTCTTTGACCGTGGGACTGCGCAAGTGAGCAATGCAGCTAATGGCGTGACGGTTTACTTCTCGCGGCAGTTTCGAGTCGCACCAGAGGTCACGCTCACCTTCAAAGGCGGCACCACGGTGGCTGTTCCCCGAATCCTGGGCTCAGTTTCCACCACAAGCTTCACAGCAGTTCTTGAAAACACATCCGGCACTCGGGTGACCGGGGCTATTTCTTGGGTTGCCCAAGGATATTGATAGGGCATTAAATGCAGAACTACACCGAAATTCCATCGTCAACGACGCTGTCGGACTCGTTGTCTCAGATCCTGAACAACGACAAGACGGCACTCTCGCTATCGAGCGGCACGTCATTCCCGACAGTCAACCTGCAATTGGGTATGCCGTGCTTCAGGACCGACGAGCAAAAGCTCTACATCCTCACGGTGGTCAGTCCTGCTACGTGGAAGATGGTCATTGACCTCTCGGCTACTGTCGGCAAGGTGGCCAATGCAGATCTGCTTGACGGCATTGATTCCACTGGGTTCGCCTTGTCGGGGCACAACCATGATGCTGCTTATGCCGCGCTTGGCCACAACCACAACGCCACCTACCTAGGCATCACTGCGAAGGCGGCAGATGCAGACAAGTTAGATGGATATGACTCGACCGCCTTTGTTCGGTCAGTCAATGGGGTAGGGCCAGACGCCAATGGCAACTCTTCCATTCCGATCGACTTGTCGAGTCGGGTAGCCAAGTCCGGCGACACCATGTCAGGGACCTTGACGGTTCCAAGGCTACAGATCGCAAGTACGGCGAACTATCTCGACATGGTCGATCAGGATTGGGGAACGCGATACCTCCATCACAACCAGGGACTCATGGGATTTTTGAAATCCGATGGCAACTGGGACATGTACATGAATAACAGTGGTTCGATGTGGACAGCTGGCTACGGATGGCTGCACGACTATTTCTTTAGTGCTGTAAGTAATTGCGTGCGTGTGAATAGTAATCCAACGTCGGCTTGGCAAGGCGCCCCTAACTGTCAAATTACTGATAACTGTTACAACTGCGGAGATTTTCCTCCCGTAACAAGCTACAACCTTGTCACTCTCTTTGATCAGGGCGCAACGATACGGCTAGGTGCATATGGCACAAGATACAACTGCAATTGCAATTGTTGAGGGGGGTAAAAAATGCAATTTGTAAAAAATGTGATTACTCAGTTTCCAATAAATTCATATTTGAAACTCAAGGGGAATGTTCTTGATTTCAACCTATCAGAAGCTGAAGATGCTCAGCATTGGCATTCTGTAGATCTATATGAAGTGGTGCAAAAGTTATCCCAAGATCATGGGTGCATTGCAGTAGGCGAAAAAGATGGAGCTCAACTCATAGTTGAAACCACAGCTGTAAGTGTTGATAGACGAATGACATCAAGTCTCAATACCTTCAATACTGCAAGGGGTGATTCGCCATTGGCAATATATAGGTCTCTTGGAGGCAGCGCGTATCCGGCAGTACTGGTACTCACGCCATATAAAGGCTGTGAATTGTCAGATTGCACTTTGTATTATTTTGATTCAGAAGGTGAGACTAGCTATCAGGCTACGAATTCAAGCCCTGCTATGACAGTTGGCAAGGTTAAATTTGAAATTGATGGCAGAGCAGTCAGGGCAACAGAAGTTGGAAAAACATCAGAGTTCTTTAATGAATGGCTACCGATTTCACTCAATGGGCCAGGAACTATCCAACTTGGCGGGAAGGCCGACTTCACGATTGACGCTCACCAAAACACAGAAATCTATCTGGAATCTACAGCAGGTACTCTGAATCGAAGCCGTGCAAAAAACGGCGATGTAGTCACGCTTGATGCCGCAGGACTGTCATCGGGTGAAATCGTTCGCATCAAAGCCGGTTACAAGTTCTGGCCCGGCAAAGTAGATCTTCACATTGAAGTCGTGTGATCTACCGCTATGCGTGTGCAACGGGGATTACTGGTGCAACTGTCATTCTTTGGGATGAATCCATTGAGATTGAAATCACCACACAAAAAATCCCCACTAGAGCGCGTGTAATGCTGAACCTCAGCCAGGTTTTTAACCTGGGGCCAATCAATGGCGGCGCAATGCTTGCTGTGGGGGAAAGGCAGCTCACAACAGCTTGCCCCAATTGGATTGATCTTAAAGCGGCTGCTGATCAGTCTGGTTCATCGATACCGAAATTCGTTCAGACGAGCGCACTAGACAGTTATCCCATTCGGGTATTGCTTCCAAGTCAAAGCATTTCGTCTCTGAGGCAAGCCAGAGTCATGCTGTTTATGCAAGAAGAAGCATCTCTCATAACCAATGAGCAGGTTCACCTTGTAAGTGGGCCACTCAAATCGCGGGCTTTATTGGATGAGCTGGTATTGAGCTATCAATCAGCCCACAGGGTTTGCTCGAATTAATTTCACGAAAGTCAACATGGAAATAAAACACCTCTGGTCAACACCAGTTATGCAAGAGTTCACGCCATTGCCTGAAAGGGTTCGCCAAGATCTCATTTCTGTTCTGAAACGGCGTGAGGCGGCGAGAGAGGAGGTTTCGGAGAAATCCCCCGGGTTTCACGCATTTATGAAATCAAAAGATGCTTACGCAGTAACGCCCTACAACTTATTTGCAGAGGCGGATCAGCATCCTGATGAGCGTGATTCGATCATTGAGTTTGAGCGATTTGCTTGTCGGATGTTTCGGGGATTTTTGAAGAGCGCCTGGAATGTTGAGCAGGCAGATGAGGTGAAGTTGGTTGGGCGGTGCTTCGGAAATATTCAGCATACAGGCGCTAGAACCTATCCACACTATCACCAAGCAATGGACGGGGTGCTTATTCACTACCTGTCACTTGATCAAGACGATCCAAATCTTGGGGATTCCGCAAGGCATGGATCTCATGCGCTCTTGCTTTTGGATCCAAGAGGAACGCCCAACTATCCCTACTGGGAGAAGGTTGTACCAATCGACCCTTACCAAGGTTTAACAGTCATACATCCTGCCAATGTGTGGCACGAAACAAATGTCTATCGCGGCTCATCTACTCGGGTTGCGATTGTTGTGAATTTTCAAGTGGCAAGCCACTGCTACGTTGAACTGCAATCTCCAATGAGGTTTTGAAATGCCGTCCTTTCATGTGTACGCACTTAATCCACGCACTGGTAAAGAGGCCAAGCTGATTTACACAACCGAAACATCTACTCTCACTGATGAGAACTACATCTCTGTGGTGAAGAGATTTGAAGGCCAAATCAAGCATGCGGCTGTGGAGAAATTTCCTGTTGGTCGACGAGAGCTACAGACGCTGAAAATTCAACTCGGCCTAGCCTGCAACTATTCCTGTGACTATTGCAATCAAAAGTCAGTGTCACGAGCTGACGAGACCAGCTCCCAAGAGGCAGATGACTTCATTAAGGGCATGGATACATGGCTGACGAGTCAACCTTCGAAAGTGGAGTTTTGGGGCGGTGAGCCACTTGTCTACTGGAAAAAGCTCAAGCCACTTGCGGAGTCTTTGCGGGCCAAGTTTCCTAACGCGGCATTTTCAATCATCACTAACGGCGCACTTTTAGATGTCGAGAAAGTTGAGTGGTTAGACCGTTTGGGATTTTCAGTTTCAATTTCACATGATGGCCCTGGACAATTGGTTCGTGGCCCTGATCCTCTGGCTGATGTTTCTGTCCGAGAGGCAATCCTTGATCTTTATCGGAAGCTGGCTCCATTGGGACGCTTTAGCTTCAATGCCATGTTGAATCGAAGAAACACGAGCCGTGCAGCGATTCAAAAATTCTTCGAAGATCTTGTTTCTCCGCACACTGACCATCTCGTGATTGGCGAGGGGGCATTCATTGATGCATATGACCTAGGGGGGATTGAGCAATCGTTGACCACAGCAGCTGATCGAAATCAATTCAAACACCAAGCCTTCACAGAAATACGAAGTGGGGCTGCTTTTCGATTTAATGGAGCTGTGCGAGAGAGGGTCGCAAGTTTTGTGACCTCATTGCGCATGGGTAGACCAATTTCATCAGTTGGCCAAAAGTGTGGAATGGATAGATCTGACACGGTAGCTGTTGACTTACGCGGCAATGTGCTGACTTGTCAAAACGTTTCATCCGTTTCCACTAACCCCGCAGGGATCTCTCACAAGATTGGACATGTGAGTGATCTTGAATCAGTCGACCTTCTGTCAGGCACTCATTGGTCTGATCGAGAGGGGTGCAGAAGCTGTCCCATGATCCACATTTGTAAGGGCTCTTGCTTGTTTCTGTCAGGGCCGTTGTGGGAGCAGTCATGCGACAACGCGTATGCGGATGCAGTGCCAATTTTTGCCGCAGGCATCGAGTTTCTTACCGGCTTGGTACCGGTGCTCATAGAAGGAGACTTCAGGCAAGACCGGAAGGACTTGTTTGGTGGCTTTGGTGAACAACCAAACAGCTCGTCAAAGAAACCATTTCCAATCCCCGTCGTCTCAGCCTAATTCACAACCTTTAATCACTACCGCCGCCATGGTTCGTCCTGGCGGTTTTTTTTGGAGAAATCAATGCCAGAACCTACTAGCTCAGGAGTCGCTGGGGCGGCAGCGGCCTACAAGGCCATTGGAGGCGCGGCGGGGGCCGCTGCAGGCGGAGCAACCCTTGCCGCTGTGGTGGTCATGCTCATGACTCCGCCGCGCAATGTCCGCGAATGGACGGTTGGTCTTATCAGCACTGTTGTGTCCAGTATCTGCGGTGGAGCCATCACCATCGAGCATTTCGAACTTCACCACTGGGCGTTCTCTTCCATTGGGCTTTATGCCATGGGAGGGGTGATCTTCGCCTGCGGATTGCCTGGTTGGGCCGTGGTGCGTTGGCTGTTCAACTTCATTGACAGCCATCGGGATGCATCTATTGATGAAGTTGCCAAGGATGTGAAGGAACTAATGTGAAGCCACAAGAATTCATTTCCAAAATTGCTATGGCTGCTCAATATGCAGCCCAACAAACAGGGGTCCCAGCAAGTATCTCCATCGCTCAGGCTGCTCTTGAGTCAGGGTGGGGAGAGTCTGGTCTAACCAAGGCGGGCAACAACCTCTTTGGCATCAAGGCTGACAGCAGATGGCGGGGTGAGACTTTAACCTTTGATACCAAAGAGTTCCTCAACGGGCAGTGGGTGGTTGTTCCTGCGAAGTGGCGCAAGTACGCCTCTTGGCAAGCAAGCATTGAGGACCACGCCGCCTTCTTGAAGTGCAACCCACGGTATCTGGCTTGCTTTCAATGCGTGACCCCAGACGCCTTTGTCCGTGCGTTGGCCAAGGCTGGCTATGCCACTGACCCAATCTACGCCGACAAAGTGATCGGCGTTATGAGTAAGCACAACCTGACCACCTTCGACGGAGGAATCAAATGAACTGGCTCAACCGATTTTTACTTGCTAACTGGTCTTGGTTGATGGATGGGATGTTGCTCTTTATGGCCTTGATCATCGGGATCCAGGTTGGGGAGTCGCATGTCCATAAGGAGTGGAATGCCGAGAAAAGTAAGAACGAGCAGCTTGCCGCGAAGCTCGAGCAACACGTTACAGACGTGAAGCTCATGCAAAACCAAATCAATCAGGAGATCTCAAATGACTTTTCTAAAAAATCTAAGTTGCTGGCTGAGCGTTTGCCAGATCCTCGTGTTGTCGGGGTGTGCAACAGCGCCGCAGGCAACAACAGGGATCTGTCCACCGTTCCCAAAGGCCCCCTCGGAGCTAATGATTCCAGCCCCGACACTTTACCTTCTCCCAGAGGATCTCAGATGAGCAGCACCTGTGAAATGCTTACTAAAGATGCAGCACAGACCACGCTGATGCTGCAGGAGTTGCAAGGTTGGGTGACCCGGCAGGGGCATTTTTCTGATGTGGCGGTAGAAAAACCCAGCGTTAAGTAAAATTGCAAGTTAAGGGTTAAACAATGACGATTTTCACCATTGGCTACGAAGGCCTAAACATCGATGAGTTCTTGTCACTGCTTGTTGGGCATGGCATAGAGACTGTCGTCGACATTCGTGAGCTTCCGCTTTCTCGAAAGCCTGGGTTTTCTAAAAAATCCTTAGCAAACGTACTCAATCTTTCCGGATTGGAATACGCACACATTCCAAATTTGGGTTGTCCAAAACCCGTACGCGACAAATATCGCGACGACGGGAATTGGCCGCGTTATACAGAAGGCTTTCTTAAACACCTCAAATCACAGAAAGCTGCCATCGCTGAGCTTTCAAGTTTGGCAGGAACATCTAGTTGTGCTCTTTTGTGTTTTGAGGCTGACTTTAATTTCTGCCACCGTTCGATGGTTGCAAATGCAGTTAAGAATTTCAGTGGAATGAGTGTTGAGCATATCCAGGCTTCTGAAATTAAAACAAAGAGCCCTGATGAACTTCAGGTGGCTTTCGCTTAGGCGGATATATCAGGCTAATGATTAACCATTGGTCTTGAAATCTGTGCAGATTTCCCATCAGGAACATTAGGTCCTTATCTCCAAGCTCTTGTTCTAACTTTGAACGAAACGGAATTTCCCAATCATTTCCGTGGCTATGGAGGCAGTTCCAATACAAAGCACCAGCTTCCCAATCTACTATTTTGTGCTTTCTCTCATCTTCACCTTCTGGTGTATCGCACACATAACGATAATAAAAATCGAACGGGACTTTACGAAGTTCCTTAACTTGTTTTTTTGCTTCAGCCTCTGAGAACAGATCGTCTTGCATCTGTTCGCGCATTAACTTTTCTTTTTCTTCTTCGGTCCACTCTTGATTTCTAGCTTTAGTAATTTCTAAGCCAATAAGTCTTTTGGGCTTTAGCAATGCAAGTGATAGTCCGTCATCTAATCTACGTGCTTCGATGTCGATAAAGTTTTCAAATGTAGGTATCTTTTCTAGCCATTCCCAACGAGAAGCCCATTCTTTTTTGGACTCAAGCACATCCATGCACTCAATCGTATCAATGTAAAGCTTGTGGCTTTCTGGTCTGCGATCTTTATTGGCTTTTTCAATCCGAACATTAATCCATTGCCATTTTTTGAATTGATTGCCTTGTTCAATCATCCTAAAAGGTACTGGGTAAAGTCGACGCATCATTCCATCTTTGTTGATGCCTGCAACGCAAGAGGTTTCCACGTATTGAGCACTTGGTGATGGATACGTCTTAGCAAGAATCAGGATGCGTTCGTTTAAAACTAGTGCCATTTTTTGACTCCGATTCAGTTTCTTGGTGTTTCAAATCGCTTGATTTATCTCAATCGATCAGAACCCTTGAACTTCTTATCTCTCCCACTTCCTTCCGTTTGAATGATCTTCTTCTCCCGGAGTTCAGCTATTGATCGGCTAACAGCAGAAGGCGTTAAACCCAACTGTTGTGCAATTTCTCTGATTGTTAAGCTTGAGCCGGAAATCAAAAAATCAGCAATCATTTTCTGGTTTGAAGTTAGGGATGCTTCTTTGATTGACGTGGTGGCAAAAAATTCTTTGATATGTCCTGCTACTTGATCAATTTCGGGGAACAGTGTTGCCTTACTGATGCCAATTTTTTCAAGCTGCTCCCGCAACTCTTTCTTTGCGTCCTTACTAATTACCAGCCTTGCAGAGATGTTTTTCAACGAGAGTTGGGCGGGTTTTGTTTTTTCACCATCACAACCAAAGAGTAAAAACGCTCCCTCTTGCCTAATGATTCTTGAATTGTCTAGCCTGGGTTTTACGCAAACTACACGTTGAAGGTCCAATGGATTGATGTTGGGTAAGAAATGGGGAAGGTCTTGGCGAATGTCGTGGGTTAAGAGTTTGATCGATTCTTCTTCATTGAAAGGTTCGATCTTGAACTCATTCGGGATCTTAAAATCTTTGGGACGTTTCGCAAGGTTTGCAAGAATACTTACTGTGTCGCTGTCGTAGTACTTAACTTCTTCCGTTGAAAAATCAAAAACGATGATTTCCGCATCTGATTCGGCTTCATGTGCTTCACAGGCAAAGTACAGCGCCACCAGAGGATTACTTGTAACGTCTAGTAGTCTTGTTGGAAGCCCATAGTGCTGCATCTTCACAAGACTTTGGAAAGTTGACATGCCACTGCTGAAATCGTTCGGACATCTAAGAACGAGTTCCTTGAACATAGTTGATTCATTCTCAATCCAGCCAGTGTTCCGGTGAATTGATGGCTCGAGTCTGTAGCTCGATTTTGAATGACCTCGGAAAAACCGTAGCTGATTAGACGAGGTCTGAGTTTTCTCCAGTTGTTGAAGAAAATTCTTGATCGAGCCAATTCTTTGATCGGGTTGATACATCGAGCAGATCCTGTTTGGAAGCGCCTATGTGGCGGCTTATGATGATATCTGTTCTCAATCTAAGATCAATCGGGGCAAGAATGGCTAGCACGGGTAACGGACTGTTTTTAAAGCTGGGTTCTGATCGGGCTCAGGTTTTCCTTGAAAGTATTCAGGAGGATGGGAACTTCTCGGAGCCCGTGGGTGACTTTGACCATAGTCGTGCCGCTGCCTTGATTTGTTTCGTTTTTATTTCGGGGAAGCTTACCCATATCGCAAAGGCGAAGAAGGGGCAGAGGGCTGGGACGGAATTGCGGCGACTGAACTTGTCGGAAGTCACCTCGCTAGGCGTACCAATTACTGGTCCGTTGTTGTTAAAGAAAATTCCAAAGAAATTTCATAGAGCTGTGTCCAAAAGATTGAAAGAAGGCGGAATACTGTCGCCTAAATCTTTCGAGCATGTTGTTGATGCTGTACGACAGTTGTCACCAAACAGTGTTGGTTTGCTTGATCGCTTCTCTGTTGCCCGACGCGAGTTAGTCAGAAAACTTTCAAACGAAGTGAAGCAGTCGTTAGAGCATCAGAAAGTTGCGCTGATTTCTGCATTGCAGTTGGCTGACATTGATCGCCAATCCCTCCAAGAGTGGAGTCCACCGCTGCAGGGAGCTCCGACTTCATTCTTGGATGGGTTGAGTTCGTTTAGAGCGCTTGAGGATCAAATGGTTGTTCACGATCTGGGCAAAGTGCCTGGCTTCAAGTTAGTTAGAAATCTTGCTACAGCGTCTGCAATCTTTGAGTCTGAGGATGCTAGGTTGACGGTAATCCTTGCCAACAGGTTACCGCTTGAAAAGCAGACAGGTGCAGACCTTATCTACTTCAATGAGACTTTTCAATCTTTCGTCATGGTTCAGTACAAGGCAATGGACAAGGACTCAAAATCTGAGGCGTTCTTTCCTTTGCCAGATCAGCAGTTGGATCTAGAGATTCAGCGCATGGATCAGATCGTACAACTCATGGCTAAATATGCTTTAGATACATCTGTTGATGGTTTTCGTCTAAATGACAATCCCTTTTTTCTCAAACTTTGCCCACGTTTGGTGTTCAACCCTGACGAGGTGTCTGCTGTCCCCGGGATGCACTTACCCCTTGAATATTGGAAAACTTTGGTCAATGACAAAGTGCAAACCAAAGGTCCAAGAGGCGGACAAAGAATCACCTTCCAGAATGCCAGGCGACATATGGACAATACTGAGTTCATCAAGTGTGTTGCTAAGGCGTGGGTTGGAACAACTGCAAAGCAGTCAGCGCATTTGAAGGACTTGGTTTTGCAGGTCATGAAGACTGGGCGATCTGTAGTACTGGCTGTTAAGACCAGCAAACAACAGGCAGCCTAGAGGCTTTTTCAACGATTTATCATTCTTTAGCTTCTTGTGTATGCATAGGTAACTACGGGAACCTTATAGCAAATAACTGTGTGGAATTGAACCAACGTACAAGGTGCACTTTTATAAATTTGCCCGGCTTGTCTTAGGACTGGCCGGGCTTTTTTTGTCTATTCGCTTCAGGCCTCGTTTTGACTGCAACCGGCCATAAGCAGTCGGTCATGCCAGAAAATCTAGTGGACTGCTTTAGGCCTTGAAGTACCGCGCAGTCAAGGAAAACTGTCCAAGAAGATGCGTTCTCTTTTT
>JACCEC010112457.1_pt1 | contig 10381 bp, 9 predicted proteins | sample 7450121 | NCBI WGS metagenome assembly JACCEC01 (sample SAMN15323455, study PRJNA562643) | freshwater metagenome | isolation source: river surface water | place: USA:Blue River Watershed | collected 2017-08-18 | reverse complement strand
TGGAAATCGCAATACCCTGCGCATCCTCCTGCAGCGCTGCGGTGACGATTTCATCCACCGAGCGATTATGACCGAGATGGATGACCTCGGCGCCCTGGGACATCAGGATGCGTCGCATGATGTTGATCGATGCGTCATGGCCATCGAAGAGCGAGGCAGCCGTTACGAAACGAACTTTGTTGGCGGGAGTGTAAGCAGTCAGGCTCTGCGATACCGACAGGTCGGTCATGGGAATTCTCCGGAATTAGCTGCCGCGCGATGATGGGACGGCATTGGATCAGGTCGGCGCCCGCCGTACCGGCTCGCCTGATTGACGCTTACGTCAACGTCAATTGCCGCAAGTATAGCGTGAAAAGCACCTTGACCATCACCTCGGAGGGCGTCCGACTGGACTGCTGTGCTCTCATCAATGCAGGGATTTTGTGTTTGACCTGCAGAAGTAGGACTGTGAACCGTCAGCTGTCCTGCAGCATCCGCCAGACGGGTCGCTTGAGTCGCATGCCGATAACAAATCGCGGCGATCAACGCACTGCCCGGCGGTGCCGGCCAGTGCGTTACACTCCGCGGGAACTTTCAACGAGGCGTAGGCCATGGCTGAACTGATCCTGCACCACTATCCGCAATCGCCGTTCGCCGAAAAAATCCGTTTGATCCTGGGTCTGAAGGGCTTGGCCTGGCGCTCGGTGCACATTCCCATGATCATGCCCAAGCCGGATCTGGTCGCGCTCACCGGCGGCTATCGCCGTACGCCGGTGCTGCAAATTGGCGCCGATGTTTACTGCGACACAGCTCTGATGGCTGATGTGCTGGAGCAGATTGCGCCCGGACCTGCGCTTTTTCCGCCTGCGCAGAAAGGCATTGCGCGCGTTCTGGCGCAATGGGCCGACACCACGCTGTTTCAGGTGGCCATGGCGTACAACTTTCAACCCGCCGGGGCAACGCAGATGTTTCCCGACCCCGAGCGCTTGAAAAACTTCGCAGCGGATCGCGCGGCGATGCGCAACAACGCACCACGCATGCCAGCAGCAGATGCGACTGCAGCCTACAAGAGTTATTTGCGACGTATTGCCAGCATGCTGGAGCACCAGACGTTTTTGCTTGGTGATCAGCCTTGCATTGCAGATTTTTCCGTTTATCACCCGCTGTGGTTTACAAGGCATCAAGTGTCTGTGGTGGCGGGTATTCTGGAATCCGTGCCTGCTGTCCTGGCGTGGATGGATCGCATGGCAGCGATAGGACATGGCAGTTCGTCAGCGATGACGGCGGATGAGGCGCTGCACATCGCGCAGCGCGCCACGCCAAAGGTCTTGCCGCAGGAAATTCATCAAGACCACCACGGTATTACCCTGGGCCAGCCGGCCATCATCATTGCAGACGCCTTTGGTCTGGAACCAACGGAAGGAATACTGATGGCAGCGAGTCGTACCCGTTATACCTTGCGCAGAGAAGACCCGCGTGCGGGGCTGCTTCATGTGCATTTTCCGCGCGTAGGTTATTTACTCAAGGCAAAAGAATCTGCTTCCTGAGCTGAGATTCGGCAGCCTCTTGAATTTTTCGGTATGCAAAATTACCGCGTGCCAGTTCAATCGTCCATTCAAAGAGATGGGCGGCCTGTTCATCGTTGCCCAGCATATGCAGGCACTCGCCTAAACGGTAAGCGGCGCCAATCTGATGATTGTCGATCTGCAGTGTCAGCTTGTAAAAATCGGCAGCACTTGCCACATCCCCCAGGTGTTGCAGACAGGACGCGAGCTTGAATGCAAATCGCACCTCTCGGGGTTTTGCTGCAAGCGCGAAACTCGCCAGTATTAATGCCTCCTGAAACATTTTTTCGTTCATGAGTGTGCAAGCGGCTTGATAGCTCTCTTCCAGCGCCTGATCGGCTATCCCCAGACATTGCGCGAGCGTTTTTCCTGCAATGAGTTCGGCTATGTATTGTTCTGTCGATGCCGGTGCTTTTTCGAGCATATTCCGGGCTTCGTAGAGAAGGTAATTAATCTCCGGATCCGGGTGGTGGCGTTGCGACCGCAATGTGCTTGTTAATAATGGATGCATGGTGAAAGACTGATGGAATAGATTGAATAGCAGAACGTGCGCAGTATTCGCAACGCACGTTCACAAAGCAGGCAATCGATGTTGATGAATAATCAGTCTTTATTGTGCTGGTGCATGACCGCTCATGTGGTAGAGGCCACCTAGAAATGAGCCCGTAAGCAAGGCGCCACCACTCAGTAACATGGCCCCATTTGTCATGGTGTTGGCGCTGGGCTTATTCAGTGTCATTCCCATGCCGCCGGTAATAATCAGGGCGAGTCCTCCGAAGGTGCCGACCGCAGACAGGGCGGTGATAATGCATTGCACAGGTTTGGGGCAGGCCGGCTTTGCATTCGCCTGCTGGGATGAGCTATTGGGGTCAGATGCAAGGCCCAGAGAATGAGACTCCTCTATTGTGCTCTCGAGCTCTTCGTCAATGGAGCTGCTAGTGGTACTGACCACGCTATCGTCATCATCTGTCGATGAGCTGTAATGCGGTGTTTTAACGATGTTTATGCCAGACATATCAGATCGGGACATTGCATTTCCTTTCAAATAGGTTGTTCAATGACCTAACACGATCACTGAAAAATTTGTCGCGAAGGCGACAAATTTTTCAGTAACAAAATAAAAAAATCGGCTCAATAATTTTTAAGGCAATGAAAAACATTTGGCATGCGTGAATAAAGTATTCGATGAGCGGCCAAATTGAGATCTGATGGGCTTGCGCGCGCCGAAAATCGGACCGAGCGATGGTCTGAAGACGACGACTTGGATGTCGGGTGCGAGTGTTTGAGTATTCAGCGCGCCGGGTGATGACTCGCTTTGACCAGTGAGGGGATTTTTACTAAGGTGTTTTGATGCCCGATTCGAACATCAGGGTGCAGCTATGGGAGGTTTACTCTACTGTCACCGACTTTGCCAGATTGCGGGGCTTGTCGACATCGGTGCCACGCGCCAGTGCGGTGTGATACGCGAGCAGCTGCAGTGGCACGACATGGAGAATAGGCGACAGCAGCCCATAGTGCTCTGGTAGTCGAATGACATGGATGCCATCGCTGGAAGCGATATGCGAGTCAGCATCCGCGAATACATAGAGCTGGCCACCGCGCGCACGGACTTCCTGCATGTTTGATTTCAGCTTTTCGATCAGCGCATCATTCGGTGCAACCGTCACCACGGGCATGTCTTCGGTGACCAGGGCCAGTGGTCCGTGTTTGAGTTCGCCTGCGGGATATGCCTCGGCGTGAATGTATGAAATTTCCTTGAGTTTCAGCGCTCCTTCAAGTGCAATGGGGTAGTGCAGACCACGTCCGAGAAAGAGTGCATTTTCTTTTTTGGCGAAGGCATCGGCCCATGCAATGATTTGCGGCTCCAGCGCGAGCACCGATGATAGCGCTGCAGGCAGGTGGCGGAGGTTCTTCAGATGCGATGCTTCGGTGTCAGCATCGAGCCTGCCGCGCAACTTGGCCAGTGTCAGTGTGAGGAGATATAGTGCGGTCAGCTGTGTTGTGAATGCCTTGGTAGAGGCAACGCCGATTTCCACGCCGGCACGTGTCAGATAAGATAGTGTGGTTTCGCGCACCATGGCCGACGTTGCGACATTGCAGATCGCCAGCGAGTGTCGGTGGCCAAGTTCTTTCGCGTACTTAAGTGCCGCAAGCGTATCGGCCGTTTCACCGGATTGTGAAATCACGACCACCAGTGCATTCGGATTGACGGCAGGCTCGCGGTAGCGGAATTCACTGGCGATTTCGACATTCGTTGGCAGTCCTGCGACTGACTCCAGCCAGTATTTGGCGGTCATGCCGGAGTAATAGCTGGTGCCGCAGGCGAGGATTTGTATTGCATCGATGCCGGAAAATACTTCCTGCGCGCTCTTTCCAAACAAGTCCGGTGCAAAACCCAATACGCCTTCGAGCGTGTCGCTGATTGCGCGCGGTTGCTCGAAGATTTCTTTTTGCATGTAATGCCGGTAAGGTCCGAGATCGATCGCGCCCGAGTAGGCATTTACGGTCTGCACTTTGCGGTCAGCTTTGGCGTCATGCTTGTCGGTGATGCTGATTCCGGTCAGGCGTATATCGACGACATCACCTTCTTCCAGATAAATGATCTGGTCGGTGGTGCCAGCCAGCGCCATCGCATCCGAAGCGACGAAATTCTCGTTCTGGCCGATGCCAACGACCAGCGGGCAGCCGACGCGTGCACCAACGACGCGCTCGGGCTCGTCTTTGCAGAACACGGCGATGGCAAAGGCGCCATGCAGGCGCTTGACGGCTTTCTGCACAGTGCGCAGCAAATCGCCATCGTAGAGTTCATTCACGAGATGAGCGATGACCTCGGTATCAGTCTGCGACTCGAACACATAACCGAGCTTGATCAGTTCACTGCGTATCTCTTCGTAGTTCTCGATGATGCCGTTGTGGACAATCGCAATCCGCGCTTCGCCGTTCTTTGATGAGAAATGAGGATGCGCATTGTTGGTCGCAGGAGCGCCGTGGGTCGCCCAGCGAGTGTGGGCGATGCCGGTGTGTCCGGCAAGCTTCGTGTCGGTGACTTGCGTTTCCAGTTCGGCGACGCGCGATACGCTGCGCGAGCGCTTGAGCCCCTGATGATGCACGGCGACGCCGCACGAGTCGTAGCCCCGGTATTCGAGCCGCTTAAGTCCCTCAAGCAGGATGGGAACGATGTCGCGCTGGGCGACGGCGCCGACGATGCCGCACATGGAGGATCCTATTTCTTTGATTTGACGGGTCGTTGCCAGCCCGCGATGCTGGTCTGGCGGGCACGAGAGACAGTCAGGCTATCAGCTGGTGCATCCTTGGTCAGCGTGGTCCCTGCGCCCAGCGTCGCACCGCGACCGACGGTGACGGGTGCGACCAGCTGTGTATCGCTACCAATGAAGGCGTCATCTTCGATAATCGTGCGGTGCTTGTGTGCGCCGTCGTAATTGCAGGTGATGGTCCCGGCGCCGATGTTCACCCGCTGGCCCACGGTAGCGTCACCGACATAGGCCAGATGGTTGGCCTTGCTGTGTGCGCCAAACTGGCTGTTCTTGATCTCGACAAAATTACCGACGTGAACGTCATCTGCAAGCACAGTACCCGGCCGCAGCCGCGCGTAGGGGCCGATCTGTGATTCCGCGCCGATACGGGCGTCTTCGATGTGGGTGAAGGGTTTGATCTGCGTGCCAGCAGCGATGCGTGCATTACGTATCACGCAGTTCGCACCGATCTGCACATGCTCCCCCAGCTCGACATCGCCTTCAAACACACAGTTCACATCGATCATTACATCGCGGCCGCAGCGCAGCGATCCGCGCACATCAATGCGGGCAGGGTCAGCGAGCGTGACACCCTGCTCGAGCAGCTGGCTGGCAATATTGTTCTGATGGATGCGCTCAAGTTCTGCCAGCTGAACCTTGCTGTTGACGCCCAGTGTTTCCCACACGTGAGCGGGCTGCGATGACTCGACGGGTACGCCATCTCTGACGGCTTGCGCAATGATGTCGGTCAGGTAGTACTCGCGTTGTGCATTGTCATTCGATAGCCGTGACAGCCATTCCTTGAGCTTGCGGGTGGGTGCGACAAGTATGCCGGTATTGACTTCGCGTATTGCGCGCTCGTTGTCATCCGCGTCTTTTTGCTCAACGATGCGCACGATACGCTGATGTTCGCGGACTATCCTGCCGTAGCCAGTGGGATCGTCAAGTTCAATCGTCAGCACTGCCAGTTTGTCTTTGCCAGCCGTGGCGGCAAGCGTCTTCAGTGTGCTGGTACTGGTCAGCGGTACGTCGCCATACAGCACCAGAGTGGGTTCATCATCATTTAGAACAGGCACCGCCTGCATGACCGCATGACCAGTCCCCAGCTGCGGATCTTGCAGCACAAAATGCAGATCGTCTGACGCCAGACGGCTTGGAACAGCATCGCCGCCATGCCCGTAGATCACACAGCAGCGGGAGGGAGACAACTGTCGTGCAGTATCGATGACGTGAGAGAGCAAGGGCTTGCCACCCAGCGCGTGCAGAACCTTAGGCAGGTCGGACTGCATGCGCTTTCCCATGCCTGCAGCGAGAATGACAACGTTCATAGGCGGAATTTGAAGAGGTGCAAAATTTTAGCATGCACCCCAGGGGCTTCCATGCAGGGAATCGGCGAATCAGACAGGTATTCGCCTTCTGTTTCGGATTGATCAAGCGAACGCGGATGATCAGCTCTCGTCATCATCCACCGTCTGATGCAGACGAATGACGTTGACGGAGCTGCTGGTGGCGCAGGGTTCTTCATCGAATGCGATGTCACCATCGATGCTGGCCAGGCCAGTGGCTGTCAGGCTGAAAAAATCGAACATTGAGCGATCCATCAGGTGAGAGGGCACCACGGTAGACAGCGCAGAAAAGATATTTTCTACACGGCCGGGAAATTTCTTTTCCCATTCGCGCAACATTCCCTTGATCTGCTTGCGCTGGAGGTTTTCCTGGCTGCCACAGAGATCGCAGGGAATGATCGGGAAGTTCTTCAGCATCGCATAGCGTTCGGTATCTGCTTCGCGCACGTAGGCGAGCGGTCGGATCACGATATGTTTCCCATCATCTGACTGCAGCTTGGGTGGCATCCCCTTCAGCTTGCTGGCGAAGAACATGTTCAGGAAGAAGGTCTCCATAATGTCATCGCGGTGATGACCCAGTGCGATCTTGGTCGCGCCCAGCTCATCGGCGACCCGGTACAATATTCCACGGCGCAGCCTCGAGCAGAGTGAGCATGTTGTCTTCCCTTCGGGGATAACCCGCTTGACGATGCTGTAGGTGTCCTGAGTTTCGATGTGGAAGGGCACATCGAGGCTTCGCAGATAATTCGGAAGCACGTCTGCCGGGAAGTTCGGCTGTTTCTGATCAAGATTGACCGCGACAATATCAAAATGAATCGGAGCGCGCTCACGCAGCGTCAGCAAAATATCGAGTAATGCATAGCTGTCTTTGCCACCTGACAGGCAGACCATGACCTTGTCGCCATCTTCGATCATGTTGAAGTCGCCGATGGCCTGTCCGACGAGGCGGCAAAGGCGCTTGTGCAACTTGTTGTTCTCGTAAGCAGCCTTCTCGAGCTGGCGCGCTGTAAGTGGGCTGTTCATCTCAGCCAGCCTTTATCTGAAACACTTCCACGCCGACGGAGTCGCAGTCAGGGTAGACATCTGGTTTCTGTGTTGAGATCTGAACGGCTCTTACCTTAGGGTGAGTAAGCAGCGTACGGGCAATGTCGTCGCAGAGTGTTTCCTGTAACTGTACATGGCCCTGGGCAACGCGCGTTTCTATCGTGTCACGAATGAAATCATAGTCGACCACCTCGCTGAGCTGATCCTGGGTTGGCGTGGATTCTGCCAGAGGAATAAACAGCTCGACATTGAAGAGCACGCGCTGCTCGCCCTTTTTCTCGAAGTCATGAACACCGATATTGCTCATCACTTCGTAGTTGCGAAGGAACAGGCGACGACAGTTAGTCAGAGCAGGATGCAGAAATAATGAAGACATGGGTAATTTGTGTGTCGAATTAGAGTTGGCTCACTTGGCCAGAAACATCACGTCACGAGCCATCGGCATCAGATGCTGACCGCCATCGACAACGAGTACGGTTCCAGTCACTGCCGTGGCGTTGGCCAGATAGCAGGCAGCGGCGACGATGTCATCAGGGGTGCTGCTCTTGCCGAGTGGAGTTTGCTGATGCGCGGTCGCAAATCCTTCTTCGGTCTGGTCGCCGGACACCAGCGTCAGGCCGGGCGCGAGTCCCACGACGCGAACTTTCGGTGCCAGTGCTTGTGCTAGTAGCACGGTGGCCGAATGTAATCCTGCTTTGGACAGTGTGTAGGACAAGAAGTCCGGATTGGGATTGAACAATTTCTGGTCCAGCAGGTTGATCACGACAGACTGAGAACCTTTCGGGGTCAATTCATGAAGTGCCTGTGCAAGCAAGATGGGCGCAGCCAGGTTTGCATGCATATGCTGATCCATCAGGCGCAGAGAGAAGCTGGATGCGTCGTCATAATCGAACAGGGATGCGCTGTTTACCACGCAATGGATCGGTCCGATGGCTGAGGTGGCGCGAGACAGTAATTCACGGGTCGCCTGCTCATTCGACAGGTCGCAGTCGAGCGTGATGGCTTGCCTGCCGATTTGCCGGATCTCATCGGCCGTGGCCTGTGCCTCGGTAGCAGATGTGCGGTAATGCACAACGATATCCCAACCCTCTCTGGCCAGGCCGAGCGCAATCGCACGCCCAAGCCGCTTCGCGGCGCCTGTTACCAGTGCGGTTTTTTTGGCTTTCATCACGGGCTTGGTCAGTTTGAGCTTGTCGGGTTGAGGTGCTGTGCGAATAATATTTGCGGTTTAGCAGGGCTGTCTTCTCTACAATATCGTGATGCAACTGCCCGAGCCTTCCGCAGACGCTTTATCTGCATCCCAAGCGCTGGAGTCCCTGATCCGGGACGACATTCGAGCGCATCAAGACTGGATTTCATTCGCCCGCTTCATGGAGCTTGCGCTGTACGCGAAAGATCTTGGCTATTACGCGGGCGGTGCCGCAAAGCTCGGCAAAGGCGGAGATTTTACAACCGCGCCAGAGATGTCGTCGCTGTTTGGTGCGACGCTTGCTGAGTTTGCGGCCAGTCTTGACTTGCCTTGGCCATGTCAGGTGCTTGAGTTTGGTGCGGGCAGCGGCAAGCTGGCAGAAGACTTTCTGGGGGCGGCTGCTGAAATTGGCCTGAAGGTTGGGCAGTATCTGATCGTCGAGCTGTCTGCGGACCTGCGAGAGCGGCAGCAGCAGCGACTGGCCGGAAGGGAGGGGGTGGTCTGGCTTGATACCCCGCCAGCGACTTTCACCGGGCTCGTGTTGTGCAACGAGGTGCTAGACGCAATGCCGGTACCGCTGGTGGTGCGCCGGCAGGGTCGGTGGATGGAGCTGGGGGTATCGCTCGAATCGGAGCGCTTCGTGTTCAGTGAGCAAGCCGCCACAGAAAGCTTGTGCTCGCAAATTCCGGATGCGGAGAGTCTGCCTGAGGCCTACCTGACCGAGGTTCATCCCCAGCAAGCGGGCTTCGTCCGCATGGTGGGTGACATGCTGGCGGGCGGCAGCGGCGGGATGGCGGTGCTCATCGATTACGGTTTCCCTGCCCATGAGTATTATTTGTCGCAGCGATCTGCCGGCACCCTGATGTGCCATTACAGGCATCATGCGCATGATGATCCTTTTTATCGGATCGGGCTGCAGGATATTACGGCCCATGTGGACTTCACGCATATGGGCCGCGCTGCGCTGGATGCCGGACTGGAGATTGCCGGATACATGAATCAGGCAGCCTTTCTGCTGGGTGCGGGCTTGCCGCGCCTGCTCGAGCAAAGGCGACCGACGGCGCCTTCAGAGTGGCTTCCCATGGCCAATGCGGTACAAAAACTGACTTCTCCCGCTGAAATGGGGGAATTATTTAAAGTGCTGCTTCTGGCTAGTCGGGTCAATGTGCCACCTAACATCGCAGCACTGGATCAGAGCTATCGGCTCTAGAAAGACGCTGAATCAATCTACGTTTCATGGCGAGCCAGCGCAGCTGTGCGACGCGGGGTCCGGCAAAATCAAGGGCTTGCCAGAATGAATTGCGCCGAAAAAGTTTCCGTTTTTTTAATCAGTGCTTCTGTAGGTTAATGTAAGTGCTCGCACACAGAAAGATTCAATGATTCGCTGGCTTTTTGTCATTTTCCTGGTCCTGATTCTGTTTGCCTCGGTATTGCCATGGCTGGAAAAACTCGGCATAGGTCGCTTGCCGGGTGACCTCAGGTTTAGTATTTTTGGCAAAAAGATATTTTTGCCATTCGCGTCGACCATTCTTGTCTCGCTGTTCGCCTTTCTTGTCGCCCGCTTTGTCTAAATCTCGATGATACGTTGGGTTGCTGCTATTTTCTTGCTACTTGCCGTCTTTTACCCGCTGTTGCCGTTTCTTGAGAGGCTGTGGGTAGGAAGGATTCCCGGCGATATCCGTTTCCGGCTGCGCGGCATCGTCTTGTGCCTTCCCTTTGGCTCGGCCGTGGTCTGGTCGGTGGTCGCTTTTCTTGCTGCCAGGCTGGTGCGACTCTCCTGAATTTCCGAAGCGTTTGGTACGCGTAATCGCCGCAAAAATCCTTGCGCTATGGGTATCGGCGGCATTATTTCAATTGACAAAAGCAATGCCGCCCTTTATAGTTTGCGGTTCCCTGCGGAGGGGTGGCCGAGTGGTTAATGGCAGCAGACTGTAAATCTGCCCTCTTGCGAGTACGCTGGTTCGAATCCAGCCCCCTCCACCAGGCGCAAAATCGTTATCGAGT
>JACCEC012275265.1_pt1 | contig 10382 bp, 11 predicted proteins | sample 7450121 | NCBI WGS metagenome assembly JACCEC01 (sample SAMN15323455, study PRJNA562643) | freshwater metagenome | isolation source: river surface water | place: USA:Blue River Watershed | collected 2017-08-18 | reverse complement strand
TGATTCCTTGGCGCTCACCAATTTGCTGACCGCGTTGGAAGATCATTTTGGGATCACCATCGACATGGATCATCTTGGCCCAGAGGTCTTTGAAACCTTTGGTCAATTCTGCGCCTTCGTCGCGCAACAGCGGGCACGATGATGATCCAGCCCGATCGCATTGATGGCCATCCGATCCTGAGAACGGACCATAAGTGTGATCATTGGGTCTTCATCCTTCTGCCCATCTTTGACGAAGCCAATCGCCTGCGCCGGACCGCCGTTGAAATGATGCGCCACCTGGCCATGATGGGTGTCGGCTGCTGCCTGCCTGACCTGCCATTGCAAGGTGAGAATGATTTTTATGTAGATGATTTAGAGAGGAAATATCTATCTGAATGTGCTGCGCAATTGGCGGCCTCTGCCTGTCCTGATGGTGCGCAGCTGCACGTTGCGTCTTTTCGCAACGCAGCCCTGTTTGATCATCAGATCAAGGCCCAGAGCCATTGGCGCATGAGCCCACAGAGCCTGCCTGATCTCCGTCGATCCATGCGTCACAATACATATAATCTTCAGATATTTGGTGAACATTTCTTACAATCGATGGAAGATAAAACATGCCCTCACCCCCAGCGCTTGCGATCCGTTTTTCTGGCATCAGAAGGCGTTGCCGGGGCGCCGTGTGTCACGGGGCCGCCGATCTGGCTGTGGGCCGAACCGGGTGACGCGCCACAGCTAACAAAGGCGCTGGCAGAGGATCTTCATCGCTGGGTGACGGCATGCGCCAGTTCGTAACATTCTCATGTGAAAATAACGTCTTATGCGGTAGTCTTGACAATGACACTGCACAAAATGGCCTGCTGATCATTTCGGGCGGGCGCGAGCCGCGTTTTGGGCCACGGCGGATTATGGCGCGGCTGGCGCAGGATCTTGCCCAAGCCGATATTGCCTGTTTTCGTTTTGACCGGCGCGGCATTGGCGACAGCGCGGGCCAGGATCCGGGCTTTGAAGGCGCTGGCCCTGACATCGCGGCGGCGCGCACGGCCTATCGAGCCGCTTGCCCGGCGCTGAAAAAGCTCTGGCTTTATGGCAATTGCGATGCCGCAACCGCCCTTCTCTTGTCGCTTAACATGCATGACGAACCGCTGATCCTGTCCAATATCTGGTTGGGTCATGCGGCGGATGCGCCCCCTTCGGCGCGCCAGATACGCCGCAATCTGATCCGGAAATTGGGGAATGCAGCGGCGTGGCGGCGGCTATGGACCGGCCAAATTCAGGTGCGGCCCCTTTGGCAAAGCCTTGCCCCCTTGTGGACGCGCACGGCGCCTGCGCCACTTGCCCATCGCATCGCCGCTGCGCTGTCATCGGTGCGTAGACCGGTGCATATTCTGCTCTCAACGGGGGATCGAACCGCCCTTGCCTTTCTGGAGGCGTGGCACAGCGATGCGTTCCGGCAGACGCGCGGCAATCCGCATATCCGGATCACCCATATCGCAACGGACAGTCACAGCTTTACCGATGCCGCCGGCTATGCGCAGCTGCACGATCGGCTGTGCGCGCTGTTACGCGGCTGATTGCTGCGCCACAAATTCCGCTTCTGCGAGGAACTTTTCCGCATCCAGTGCGGCCATACAGCCCATACCCGCCGCTGTGACCGCCTGACGATAGATCTTGTCGGTGACATCGCCCGCCGCGAAAACGCCGGGAATGGCGGTTTTCGTGCTGCCCGTTTCCACGAGCAGATAACCATCCTCATCCATCGGCAAATGGCCAACAAACACTTCGGTCGCCGGCTTATGGCCAATCGCCACAAAGGCGCCGTCGGTTGCGATATGCGATGTTTCGCCCGTCACCGTATCGCGCAGGTCAACACCCACCAGCACCTCTGGATCGCCCCCGCCCACAAAGCGATCAACGGCCTTGTTCCACAAGATGGTGACATTGGGGTGCGCAAACAGGCGTTCCTGCAGGATCCGTTCTGCCCGCAGGCTGTCGCGCCGATGGATCAGCGTCACGTCCTGGCTATGGTTGGTGAGGTACAGCGCCTCTTCCACAGCGGTGTTGCCGCCGCCGATGACAACGACCTTCTTGCCACGATAGAAAAAGCCATCGCAAGTCGCACAGGCCGAAATGCCCTTGCCCTGCAACGCCATTTCGCTGTCCAGGCCCAGCCAGCGGGCTTGCGCACCCGTTGCGATGACCAGCGTGTCCGCAATATAGGTATCGCCGCTGTCCCCGGTCAGCGTGAAGGGCCGTTTTGACACATCAAGCGCCGAGATAATGTCCCACATCATGCGCGTGCCCACATGTTCGGCCTGCGCCTGCATTTCTTCCATCAGCCACGGGCCCTGGATCACATCCCGAAATCCGGGATAATTTTCGACATCGGTGGTGATGGTCAACTGGCCACCGGGTTGCAGGCCCTGCACAACAATGGGCTGCATGCCGGCACGCGCACCATAAATGGCGGCAGACAAGCCAGCCGGGCCAGAACCGATAATCAGCATGCGGGTATGATGGGTCGTTGGCATGGTGCGCCTTCATCCGGAATCATGTTTCAGGAGGCTCGGCCATAAGGCCGTCCCTATGCGTTTTGCAATGGGCAGCACCGGCTTTTACGGCATCCGTAACTTGCCCAGGGGCGCTTTGCCGCTCTTGTCCCGAGATCGCGATGAGATTATGGAAAACACGACAGCCGAACGCCCGGACGGCAGCGCCTGCCCTGACGTGGCGTCGGCTTTTGCACCAACCGCCCATGGGTCGCCCATATGTCTTCAAATGCGCTGCGTCGCTGCATTCATGTCGTTGATGATGATGCCATTGTGCTCGATTCACTGATGCTGTTGCTGCGGGTCATGGGGGAAAAGGCGGTCGCCTATCCGTCCGGCAAGACGTTTCTGGAAACGGCCAAGATCGCCGCCCCTGACATTGCATTATTTGATCTGCAGATGCCGGACCTTGATGGCTTCGCCCTTTTTGGCCGGTTTCGCGCGCACCACCCCGATACGCCAGTGATCCTGATGACGGGCCATGGCAATGCCAAGGTGGAACAGGACGCCATGGCGCGGGGCTTTCGCCATGTGCTGCATAAGCCCTTTAGCGAAACTGAACTGAAGCAGGCCCTTGACGCATAGGTCCCGGCAGACCGATAGAGTTTGTTAGTCTTTTTTTGGAACACAGGGCCGCTGGCCGATCGACTGTGCGGGGACCCTAAATGTCAGAAATTGCGCAAAAACCAGTTGTCCTTGTGACCGGCGGCGCGGGCTATATCGGCAGCCATGCCGTGCTGGCGTTGAAAGATGCAGGATGGCCGGTGGTTGTGATCGACAATCTGACGACCGGTTTCCGCTGGGCGGTGCCGGATGATGTGCCCTTTGCGCAAGGCGATGTTGGCGACATGGCCTTTGTCAGCACCCTTTTGGCGACGCATAATATTGGCGCGATCCTGCACTTTGCCGGATCAATCATTGTGCCGGAATCGGTTGAAAACCCTCTGAAATATTATCGCAACAACACCGCCAACACCCGCGCCTTGATTGAGGCGGCGGTCACGGCGGGCGTTGCGCATTTCATTTTTTCATCGACCGCGGCAACCTATGGCATTCCAGACGTTGTGCCCGTGTCTGAAGATGCGCCAAAATCCCCCATCAACCCTTATGGCATGTCGAAATTAATGACAGAGGCCATGCTGGCCGATGTCGCCAAGGCGCACCCGATGAATTTCTGCGCCCTGCGCTATTTCAACGTGGCCGGGGCCGATCCACAGGGTCGGTCGGGCCAGTCCACCGCCGGGGCCACACATCTGATCAAGGTTGCGGTCGAGGCGGCCCTTGGCAAGCGCAGCCATGTCAGCGTGTTCGGGACCGATTATGAAACGCCCGATGGCACCGGCGTGCGCGATTACATCCATGTTGCCGATCTCGCCGCAGCGCATGTGCTGGCGCTGGAGGCGCTGATCGCACGGCCAGCGGACAGCATGATCCTGAACTGCGGCTATGGCCGCGGCTTTTCCGTCAACGAAGTGCTCGACGCGGTGGATCGCGTGGCGGGCGTTCAACTTGATCGGCGTATTGAGCCGCGCCGCGCCGGGGATCCGGACGCCTTGATTGCGGATAATCGGCGGATCATGGCATCACTGCCATGGACGCCGCGCCATCAGGATCTGGATGAGATTGTTCGCCACGCTTTGGCATGGGAAACGCAACTCCCCATGCGCCAAGCGCGGTAAGCCCTTATCGCGCCAGGGCGGCGGCGGATCGGGCGGCGGCCTCGATCTGCGCGGCATCGGGCGTGCCTTTGCCGACCAGCCAACTGCCCCCGACGCACAACACCGGGTCCAGCGCCAACCAGTCTGGCGCGGTGGCAAGCGTGATCCCCCCTGTCGGGCAGAATTTTGCCTGACCAAAAGGACCGGCAAGCGCTTTCAGCGCCGGAATGCCGCCAGACGCCATGGCCGGGAAGAATTTGAAGTGGCGTAGCCCAAGATCAAGCCCGCGCATGATATCACCGGCATTGGCGATGCCCGGCAAAAAGGGCACGCCGCTGTCAACCGCCGCGCGGCCCAAGGCATCGGTTAAGCCCGGCGACACGATGAATTCTGCACCGGCGCCAATCGCCGCGCGCAAATCGGCAGGGTTCAACACGGTGCCGGCGCCTACAATAGCGCCCTCAACGCGCCGCATTTCGGCAATCACCTCTAACGCGCAGGGCGTCCGCAATGTCACCTCCAGAACGCGCAGGCCGCCCGCGACCAATGCCTCGGCCACAGGTCGGGCATGGGCCGCATCGTCAATGACCAGCACGGGAATAACGGGCGATGTCCGCATCATCTGTTCAACCGCGTGCATCATCCATGGTCCTTTGCAAACGCCGCTGCGGCCCCGAAAAGCCCGGGCTGAGGGTGCGTAATCAATTTGACGGGTAAAGAGGCCATCAGGGCTTCGAACCGGCCCTTGGCGCGAAAGCGTTCCGCAAAGCCGGACCGCAACAGCGTGTCGCGCAGCCGCAGGCCCAGGCCGCCGGCAATCACCACCGCCTTGCCACCTTGCGCCAAGGCAATGTCGCCGGCCACGCTGCCCAGCGACAGACAGAACCGGTCCACAGCCGCGGCTGCCAGACTGTCATCGCCCGACAGGCCAAGCGTCCACAGCGCCTTATCCTGAAGCGAAACGACCGCCCTGCCCTCAATCGCCGCCAGCGCCTCATAAATGTCGATCAGGCCGGGGCCTGACACGACACGTTCCGCCGATACACGGCGATACCGGTTGCGCAATCGCGCAAGGATGGCATCCTCAATCCCGTCCAGCGGCGCGAAATCAATATGGCCGCCCTCGGTTGCGACAACATGATAGCCACCGCCGCCGCGCCAGACATGGGCCACGCCCAGCCCGGTCCCCGGCCCGATGATGCTGATCGTGCCCGTATCGGGCAGGTCCGCCTCTGGCCCGGAGAGATGGACGAAATGGCTGGCGTCCGCCTGCGCAACCGCATGTCCCACCGCCTCAAAGTCATTGACGAGCACCCATTGATCGACGCCCAGCTTTTCAGGGATCAGCGCCGGTCGAATAATCCAGGGGTTATTGGTGAATTTGATCAGATCCCCCGTCACGGGCGCGGCAATGGCAATCGCCACCGCGCGCGGCAATGGCCCGCCCACGTGGTCGGCAAAGGCTTCCCACGCCGTTTGGAAGGACGCATGCTCCGCCGTCTGCATCGTCACGGCATCGCCAAGGCCGACCACGCGGCCCTGCGCAATCTCTGCCAGAGCAAAGCGGGCATGCGTGCCGCCAATGTCAACGCTGACAATCTGCATCATAGCCCCGCCGCGGCCAGCATGGCTGATCCGCCTTTTTCCGCGCTGTCGGCCTGTGCCCGCATGATCGCAAAAAGTTCACGCCCCAGCCCAACCTCTTGCGCCGGTGCCATGGCGGGCGTCCGCGCCGCCACATCGGCCAATACCGAAATCTCCCCAGTCTGGGCGCACAGGCGCACCAGATCACCATCGGCAATCCGCGCCAAGGGACCGCCGCCCAGTGCCTCTGGCGTGACATGGATGGCCGCTGGCACCTTGCCACTGGCGCCCGACATGCGCCCATCGGTCACCAACGCAACCTTGAAGCCCCGATCTTGCAAAACACTCAGCGCGGGCGTCAGCTTGTGCAATTCAGGCATGCCATTGGCCCGTGGCCCCTGAAAGCGCACGACAACCACGACATCGCGGTCAAGCGCCCCTGCCTTGAACGCCGCCAGAACGCTGTCCTGATCATCAAAAACCCGCGCCGGGGCCTCAATCGTCCAGCGGTCTGGCGCAACGGCGCTGGTTTTGAAGATGGCCCGGCCCAAATTGCCCTGCACCAAACGCATGCCGCCATCGGCTTGAAATGGCGTTGCCGGCGGGCGCAACATGCTGTCATCCCCCGATAGCGCTGGCGCATCCTGCCAGACGAGTTGATCGTCACGCAGAACCGGCTCTTGCGCATAATCCGCAAGATCACCCGTCCCGACCGTCAGAATATCGCTGTGCAACAGGCCGGCGGCGATCAGTTCCCGGATGACAAAGCCCATCCCGCCTGCGGCGTGGAAATGGTTCACATCGCCAGACCCATTGGGATAGACCCGGGCCATCAGCGGCACGGCAGCGGACAGCGCGGCCAGATCTTCCCAATCCAGACTGATGCCCGCAGCACGCGCGATGGCGGGCAAGTGAATGGCGTGGTTGGTCGATCCCCCCGTCGCCAGCAAGCCGACACAGGCGTTGACGATCGCCTTTTCATCAACGCAGCGCCCCAGCGGGCGATAATCATCGCCGCCCCGGCCAATCTGCGCCACGCGATGCGTGGCCGCGCGGGTCAATTCCGTCCGCAGCTTTGTGCCCGGATTGACAAAGGCCGCCCCCGGCATGTGGAGGCCCATGACCTCCATCATCATCTGGTTGGAATTGGCAGTGCCGTAAAAGGTGCAGGTGCCGGGGGAATGATAGGATGCGGACTCCGCCTCCAGCAATTCGGCCCGACTGGCCTTGCCTTCGGCATAAAGCTGACGGATGCGCTGCTTTTCCTTGTTCGGCAAACCACTGGGCATTGGCCCGGCGGGCACCAAAATGGCAGGCAAATGGCCAAAACGCAGCGCCCCGATCAACAGGCCGGGGACAATCTTGTCGCAAATACCCAGCAGCAACATGCCTTCAAACATCGCATGGCTCAGCCCGATGGCGGTGCCCATCGCGATATTATCGCGGCTGAACAGCGACAATTCCATGCCGAGCTGCCCCTGTGTCACACCATCGCACATGGCCGGCACGCCACCCGCCACCTGCGCGGTTGCGCCCACTTCACGGGCGAACAGCTTGATCGCTTCGGGGTATCGGGCATAGGGCTGATGCGCGGACAGCATGTCGTTATAGGCGGTGACGATCCCGATATTGGGGGCATGGCCCGCCTTGATCGCGTCCTTATCCGCCTCTGCCGCGGCAAAGCCGTGTGCCAGATTGCCGCACGACAACCGCGGGCGGCCAAGGCCCTGTTCTGCTTCGCGCACGATCATGTCGAGATATCGCTGACGAATGGTCCGGCTGTTGGCGATAATCCGGTCCGTCACCCGTGCGATTTCGGGATGCAGATCAGTCATGCCAGGTCACTCCATCGCGTTCCACAAGGGCAATGGCCGATGAAGGCCCCCAACTGCCAGCGGTATATGTCTTTGGGGACACGCCATGATCGGCCCAGCCGGCGCGAATGCTGTCAATCCACTGCCACTGCGCCTCCACCTCATCGCGCCGGACGAACAGGGTCTGATCGCCCTCAATCAGGTCCAGCAACAAACGTTCATAGCCAACCCGCTTGCGCGCGCCGGCAAAGGCATTGGGCATCGAAATATCCAGCGGCACTTCGCGCAAGCGCACACCGCCGCGATCCAGCCCGGGCAATTTCGCCATCACCGACAAACGGATATTTTCCTGCGGCTGAATACCGATGATCAGGCGGTTCGGCTCTGCCTTGGCGCCCTGCCCCGCAAAGATCGAATGGGGAACCGCCTTGAATTGAATAACAATTTCCGTCTTGCGTTCGGGCAAGCGTTTGCCGGTCCGCAGGTAAAAGGGCACGCCCTTCCAGCGCCAATTATCGATATGGGCCTTCAACGCCACAAAGGTTTCGGTGCCGGAGTCATGGCCAAGTTCAGTGTCATATCCCGGCACGGCGACGCCCCCAATGGCGCCAGAGCCATATTGGCCGGTCACGCTTTCCCCATCGTGCAAGCGGCGCAACGACCGCAGCACCTTCACCTTTTCATCGCGCACCGAGGTTGCGTCAAAACTGGCCGGCGGCTCCATGGCGACCAGCGCCAACAGCTGCAGCATATGGTTTTGCACCATATCACGCAGCGCACCCGCCCCATCGTAAAAGCCAACCCGGCCTTCCAGCCCGACGGTTTCGGCAACGGTGATCTGCACGTGATCGATATGGCTGCCATTCCACAGCGGTTCAAACAGCACATTGGCAAAGCGCAGGGCCAGCAAATTCTGGACCGTTTCCTTGCCCAGATAATGATCGATCCGGAAAATCCGGTCCTCTGTAAAGGCTGCGGACACGGCGTTGTTGATCATCGCGCTGGATTGCAGATCCGTCCCCAACGGCTTTTCCAGCCCGATCCGGCTTGTCGCACCGGCCAGGCCAGACGCGGCCAGACCGGCAATGGTCTGTTCAAAAAGCGACGGCGCGGTCGACAAAAATATGGCAACGCCATTGCGCGCCTGCCCTACTTTTGCGGCCAATGCCGGAAACTGGTCTGGCTGGGTTGCATCCAGCGTCTGATAGGTCAGCCGCGGCAGAAAATCAGCAATGGCAGCCTTGCGATCCTCTGGCAGATAACGGTCAAGTGCTGCGGCGGCAAAGCGGCGAAAATCCTCATCATCATGATCGGACCGGGCTGTGCCGATGATCTGCAAGTCGGCGGGCACAAGGCCGTCAGCGTGCAACGCGCATAAGGACGGCAACAACATCCGCTGCGAAAGATCGCCAGTAGCGCCAAACAGGACCAACTTATCGGCCAGGAAAGCCATGTGCCATCCACCCCTTTTGTGATGCGACCGCCCCTAAGCTGTTTTGGCGCAGACACAAGAATTGTGCATACGGATGCACAGCGATCGGCGACGACAAGGCTTTGGCATAGCCCAGGGATTAAGGGGCGTAGGCGCGGATAAATATCTCAACGGCAAGATCAACCTCGGCCCAAACCTCATCCTGCGCGGGCAGGTCTGCCGCGCCGATCAGCACCTGTTGAAACCGCCCGGACTGACACAGGCCAATAAAATGCCGCGCCGCCATCACCGGATCAGCCGAACGCAGATGGCCCCGGTCCATTTGCCCGGCGAGCCAATCGCCAATGCGCTGATGCCCCCGCCGGGGGCCGCGTTCGTACAAAAGGACGCCCAATTCGGGAAAGCGCGCGGCCTCACCCGCGACAAGCCTGTGCAACGCCACAATTTCAGGCTGAAAGATGGTGGCCATCAGCGACTGGCCAAAGGTTGTCAGCACCTGCCGCACCAGCCCGTCATCGGGCAAAGGCAAGCGCAGGGCCGCGCCATATTGATCGACCAGATCATCCACAACCGCGCTGAACAGATCATTTTTATTGCGGAAATAGGTCCATAGCGTCGTTTTCGAACCGCCAAGCCGCGCTGCAATGGCCGACATGGTCGTGCCGCCATAGCCCGTTTCGAAAAAGGCGTCCCGCGCCGTCGCCACAATGTGCTGGCGTCGTTGGTCTTTCCGCTCTGCCTGACGCTCTTCCATCTCAACCGTACTAGGTCGTATCATTTCGATTGACAAGCATGGGTGTGGCGGCCATTTCGCAACCGTACCATGCAGTACGGATGCCTCCCTTTTCGCCGAGCGGTTGCGCTTATGGCCCTGGCCAGCCTGTCCGGCTGTGCGCTGTCGTCTGGGGATCGCCCCACACCGAAAAGCCTTGCGACATTGGCGGCGGATCAAAGCCTGGCCGGCGCGCAAGGGACATTTCCCGATGCCACCTGGTGGGATCGGTATCAGGACCCGGCCCTGACGGCACTGATGGCAGAGGCGCTGGCTGCATCCCCCGATATGGCGCTTGCAACAGCGCGGATTGCGGCGGCGGATGCCTTGGCAACGCAAGCGGGCGGCGCGCTGTGGCCCGCACTTGGCATTGAAGGATCAGCGGGCGGCGCCAAGCAAAGCTATAATATGGGCATACCAGCGGAATTTGTACCCAAAGGCATCGTCAGCACGGGCCAAATCGCCGGGCGCATGGGCTTTAATCTCGATATATGGGGCCGCAATCGCGCCGCATTGGCCGCAGCGCGTGGCGAGGCAGAGGCCGCCCGCGTCGATGCTGCACAGGCCCGCCTGCTCCTGACAACCAGCGTCGCC
>JACCEC012060063.1_pt1 | contig 10383 bp, 19 predicted proteins | sample 7450121 | NCBI WGS metagenome assembly JACCEC01 (sample SAMN15323455, study PRJNA562643) | freshwater metagenome | isolation source: river surface water | place: USA:Blue River Watershed | collected 2017-08-18 | reverse complement strand
GCTGGTGTTTGGACAGACGTTGAGCCTGTTGCACCTAATATTGATATGCCTATCGGCTTTTGTATTAACTCTTCTTCAAATAATGGAACAATAGCCATTCGTTATGCTTCAGGATATAAATTAAACGAGCTTCATGATTTGGCTGTTTCTTCACCAGTTGACAAGGCTTCCTTGTATTATTCTGGTGGTTTATGGAGAGATACAACTGCAGCAGTTTTAACAAGTGATACCTCTTCGATGCTTACAAATTACTTGCGTTCGGGTATTGCAGCTTTAACTTATTTACCATTGACTGGCGGAACTTTGACAGGTGCGTTAAATGGGACAACAGGAACATTTGCAGGCTTAAATGTTATAAATTCATCTACTGAAGGTGTTTTAACTTTACAAGGCGCTGATAATAACACAGCTGAAAGAATAAGATTTAATACAACAGGAAGTATAAGAAAAGAAATTGTTTTACCGTCAGCTACTTCAAATCTTGAATTTAGAACAAGCACTGTCGGTGGAACCGAAGGGGGTTATTCTTTTTATACAAGACGAAATCCAAATGCAGAACAATTAGCGTTTAATATAGATTATAATAGAGACATACAAATGTACGGGGCTTTGTCGGTAACAGGCGCAACGACATTGACTGGCGCACTCACCGTAAACAATGCTACTGTATTAAACGAAGGCTCAGGCGACTTTGACACAAGGATTGAAAGTGATGGAAATGCAAACATGGTTTTTGTAGATGCCTCAACAGACCGCGTGGGCATTGGAACAAATGCGCCTTCAAAGACGCTTGATATTGTTGGTACATTAGGTGTTTCAAGTACAGCAACATTTGCAGGTAACACAGTTATAGATGGCGGATTAAAAGGTAAAATAAAAAAAGAGTCAGGAACAGGTGGTTTTTTTAATCAAATACCTTCAGATGTTATTACCTATATTTTTGAGTATACTGGAGTAACTACTGGTGGTGGGTCAACTGATTTTTTAGGAAGTCCAGCAAGTCACACAAATAGAATTATAAATATAATTAATGTAAGTGATGTTGATTATTATCTTGGATTTACAACTAATTTGCCTTATATTAAAACAAACACTACAATTACTCAATTAGAATACGGAAAATCTATGACAGTACAATCTGATGGTAGTAAATGGTGGGTTATATCAAGAAATTTTTAAAAAAAAACTAAATATGAAAAAAATATTAATCTTTTTATCATTACTTCCATCCTTTGCTTTTGCACAGGATACTGTTATCATTTCAAAGGTTTTTTCCGATGATACATTATGGAGTGTAAAAAAAGTATATGCAAATCAAGATGTGCAAATTAAATTGTTTGAAGATTCATCAGCCATTTATTATTATATATTGAATGACATTGTAGATATGGCAAGGAAAATGACAGATGCTTTTAACATTTACGAAAACCGTAACAAGTTTTTAAATACTTTGCATAAACTTGACAAAAGTATGATTAACGGTAAAGTTGAAAGTGCTTTTAATTACCTTTCTAATTTATACGCTTCATTTTGGATAGGCAATTACAATGCCGTTGCTAATGGAACAAAAGTTATTGCTGGGGCTGAAATATTTTTTAACAAGAATAATGAGTTAAGAATTAAAATTGGCGAAAGTATTAATAAGCCATTTATTGCCGTTTCAGATACTTATGGCATCATTGCAAATTATCCAAATACTGGAGATAGATTTGTTATGTATAAAACAAATGAAAAGTCGTTTAAGGACTTGGATAACAAATTAATTCTCAAGAAACAAAAGCAAATAGACCGATGAAATCAATAATCTACAACCTTTTAAAATTAGGCTACGACGGTATAGTTTATTCTATTTGTTGCGGAGTAGTTTTTTCGTTTTTCCTGCCGATAAAGCATTTTTTAATTTTTACAATATTTGTAGTTTTTGCAGACACAGTCACAGGTATTATCGCAGCTAAGAAAAAGAACGAAGCTATAACAAGTAAAGGGTTATATCGCACATCGCAAAAGGTTGTGGTTTATTTTGTGGGCATCATGATATTTCATGGTGCTAGTGTTACTTTTGCGCTACCTTCCCAAATAGTTTATTCAGTTAGTTTCTTAATCGCATTCACGGAGCTATATAGTATCTCCGAAAACATAAAATCAATTACTGGAGTAAACATCGGTACAATTATTCTTAGATTTTTTAGACGTTAAAACAAAATAATTATGCAAACAAATTTAAAAGAGGCTTTAAAATCAGCTGACACAATTAAAAGTCCATTGGGTGACGTGGCTTGTTATTCAATGAATTTTGCCGAACTTGCAAGTGAAATAAACGTTCATCTTGAAGGCAACAAGGTAAAATTTACATGGCGCGAATATGTGCAACTTGCTCAAATTATTTGGAACAAAATTAAAGAAACAAGCCGAGAGTGTGCTGGAAAAGAAATCGAAGTACAATTGCCTGCAAAATTTGGCATCATTGGTGCGGCTTTTGCATTGATTGGTTTTAAATTATAGGCGCAGACAGAATCGCTACCTTATGCGGCTTCAGGGAGGTATATTGAGTTATGCCTCCCTTTAAAATTGTAAATTATGAATAAAAATAAATTTTGTATATTTCTTGATGCTGGGCATGGAGGCATTGACCCAAAGAAAAAATTACCTTATAATTACACTACATACCCATCTAAATGCTTCCAGCATAATAACGCAAAATTCCACGGTTACGGCTGGTTTTTTGAAGGGTTGTTTAACCGTGAAGTTGCGGCAAAGATTGAGCAGTATTTAAAAGATTGGGGAATGTCGGTTATAAATGTCTATGACCCTGTGATTGATATAAGCCTTGACAAACGAGTATTAAAAGCAAACATGGCAGCAAGTAATTACCAAGCTTCTTTGTTTTTAAGCATACACGGAAACGCGGCAACGCCAACGGCAAGGGGCTTTGAGGTATTTACTTCCATTGGACAAACGAAGGCAGACATTTACGCTGAGTTTCTTTTTAATGAAGTAAAAGAGTCTTTTCCTAAATGGGTTTACCGAATGGATACCATTGACAATGACCCAGATAAAGAGGCAAATTTTTTGGTTCTGAGCCAAACAAGTATGCCAGCCGTGTTGTCGGAAAACGGGTTCTTTACAAATTACAAGGACGCATTGATGATGTTTGACCCAGCTTTCCAAGATACATTGGCATTGTCTCATGCTCGGGCGGTGGTTGATTACGCAAAGACGCAAGGGGTAACGTTTTAAAATGGAAAAGGTTAGCGCAAATGCCAACCCCGATTTCACCACTAAATAACAAACGTAACCTATTCCTTTAATTTATAACTTTCTTTATAATTTTCATACATAAATCCTTTATTACCTCTCCATCTGCATCTTTATAAGTTTTATAGGCAATGGTTAACATTCTACCTTTGTCCATAAATTCAATTGGCGCTGATTCATTTGGAAGGATTGGGTCAAGGTAAAATTTAAGCATGGCAATTTTCGCCTGAGTGCCTTGCGCAAATCTTATATCCTTTGGGTAATTTAAAGAAATTTTTTCAATTTCCTTCCATTTTTCGACAGATAAACCATCGATGATTCCATTACTTTTTTTCATGTTTTTGATATTTTTTTGCTTGTAATGCCAATGAAAAACAGTCGATTTCGTCTTGGCTTATTTTTTCTGGTTTAAAATTAGGTTCAAATTTGTAGCCTTCTGATTTAAAGACTTTCATAAATATTTCCTTTCCCCATTTACTGCCTTTTTGCAAAGGTGAAATATTATATCCTTCAAATTCATTTTCCTTTATCCATTCGTAAGCAATTCTTGAAGCCGCTTGATTCATGCCCACGTTTCTGGACATACGGGAAAGGATCGCTCGGTTAATGGAATTATTGAAAGTTATATTCTGAAGGCTTGAATCTTCCACCAGTATAACAGGGTGTTCATATTGTTTCCAGTTTGGAACATCGAGGATAAAATCCACAAATCTTTTATATTTCGTGAATCTTACCTCTTTGTTTCCTTGAATGATGCAAGTAGCCATTCCGTTTATTCTTATTGCTGGGTCAACTCCGATATATGTTCTCAAAGTGTTATCGTTTGAAACGAAGTTACATAACCGCTACTTTGTTTTGGCGTATCTTCATTGACTTTTTTTGCAATTGGCTTCCTTCTTCTTCTTTTGATTACTTTTGGCTCATTAATACCGTATGCCTCAACACCCTTGTCAACAAAGTTTATTTCAAGTAAATATCCAAATACAACGATTGTGCCAACAAATAAAAACATGGTTATAAATTCGCCACCTTCGTATTGTTCCTGTAATCCAAAAAATATTTCTATTAAAGCCACAATAGTCGCTCCTAATGCTATTTTAGGTGGGTAGGTACTTCTACCTTTAGTAGGATTCAAGAAGTCCATGAAAACGACTGCAAAGCGCCCTAACTGAAGAATAGAGGCTGCTATGATAGCTAACCAAAAATCTAAGGGTAAAAATATTGCAGTCAGGTAGGCATTTATGCCATACGTCAAAAGAATGGTTATCAGCATAATAGTAGGTATGTTATCCGATATGCTTTCGAACGTCCATTTGAATTGAGTGTTAGTGAAATTCTTTTCCATTTTAGCCTTATTTTATTTACTTATTAGGTTTACCTCCAAAAAAATTGGAAGCCAAGTCATTAAAGTCTTTTGTTGCAAATTTTGGTAATCCAAAGTTATTTGGATAAAATTGTTTAGGTTCATCTTTTTGAGCAATTACTTTGTTTTCTTTTAAGTTTAATAATTCTTGTTTAACATCATTCCAATAACCATAACTTATTAATGTTCCTTCGCTATGAATTATTTCAATTATTTCATCAGCTGCAATTAATGCACAGTTGATAGCAGAATAATAAGATTCCCAATCATTTACATGTTCTTCTGTACAATCTATATAATTATAATTTTCATTATAAGGTCTTGTGTGATGTCGGAAACTATCTATTAATTCTTTTGCTTTTTCTTTTGGTGTCATTGGTTTATAAATTTTCAAGTTGTTTAGTTATTGTTAATATTTTTTCTTTTAAAGTAAAAATAGAATGATTCACTATTTCATCTACAATTTGTTTGTCAAGAATAATAAAGTTACCCATATTGTGTAGCTTACTAAATCGTATGTTATGTGTTTCGCTAAATGTTAAATAATGAATTGATTCTTTATATTCAAGAATTTTTTGCAAAATATCAGATGCTTCTTTTGCTTGATCTAAAGTCATGATTTTGGTTTTTTAGTTGTTAAAAAATAGGGCAGCTGGGGTGACTGCCCTATAAAACAATTATTAAGCGTAAACAATTTCTTCAACTGAAAATTTGCCGTCGATATATTTTAAACGGCGTGTTGGCAATTCTTCTTTGTTAGATTTTTTAGCCGTTGCAGATGGACGGTAATCAGTTTTTAATAAAGCGTAAGCAATTACCCAAAGTTGTTTGTCAGTATAAGTTGATTGACTTGTTAGAATATTATAGGCCAAAGATCCTTCAGAAAGATAAGATTTGATTTCGCTTACCTTTGTAGCTATTGCATCTAATCTTGCTTCGCTTACATAAGAGCCAACTGAACTTACATGATTTTTTGTTGGGTTAATAAAGTTGATTGAGTTAAATACTTCCTTAACGCTTATTGGTGCAAGTTCTTCCTGTACGTCAACTATTGGCGCGTACCAGGCACTTTCAAATTTTCTTCCTCTGGAAGTATATGAAGTGTGGTTAAGGTGGTAGTAAATACCATTTTTTACAATAACTAAAGGCGCATCTTGTAACTCAATGCCATTTTCGGAAATGAATTTCTTAGCAGTTTTTTTGTAGATAACTGGCTTTATATTCTTTACATTCATTAAAGATTTTAAAGCTAATCTTAATTCGTTTTTTGGTGCTGAGTAATTTAAAGTTGTCATTTTGTTGTTTTTTAAGTGGTGAAATATCGTTTGTTTGTTTCGATATGTAAATATAAAAACAAATTATGAAACAAAAAAATATTTACACAAATATTTAAAAAAAAACTTAAAATTGATTGTATTCTTTTTTCAAGGGAAAATTATCCCTTTTTATCTGCCAGTATTCAGCCATTAATGATGCGCGAAATTTGTAATCTGTGTCGGTGTGGTACCCTGATTTATACACGCATTTACAAATACTTTCGTACAACTTAATGCCTTTTAACTTGTAATTTGCCTTCTTGCAAGCTGCGTATCTTCCAGAGTTCAAAACGCCAGCCCAAAGTTCCATACCTTGTTCGGTTGATTCTGCTTTCATGAACTTTGCCCTGATATACTTGTTTTTACCTCTTATGACTTCGCGTGTTCTGTATGTTACGTAATCATATCCTTTCAATGCCTTAACTCCTCCAGCGTTGGCGTGCTTGCGCCATAGTTCTGTTTCAATACCTTGTGAGGTTGCCTCGATAATAAAGAAAGAATAAATCATTGATATTGGGAAATCTGTTAAATGATGTACATTCATTAACATACTTTCATAGCAATATGCAAGGTATATTCTGCGAAGTTTTGCCCGGTCAACTTTTACAAGGTTTCGAAATCCTCTACCTTCCAATGTTTGCCTAAGTTGTTCGCCTGATAACTTGCGCACCTCCCAACCGTAGCTGCGAGATCCATAGGCGCTTTCGTCTATTTCTTTCTTTTCCTCCTTACCTTCAATGGTAAGCGATGTAATTTTATGGACATACACCGTGTCACGCTGGATGACAGGAATAAAAGAAGTGTATTGGTAATTTGTATTTATAGGGCTATATATTAACCCAACAACAAAGGCAACGCCAATGCTTCCAGCAACTTGGTAAGGAAGGCGTTTGTTTTGTGGTACGTATGTTTCGATTATTGGCTTTTTCATTATACCGTTGTTAATTGTTCTGCATAAAAATAGCCTCCATCATACTCGATTGTTTCGTCGTGTGCATCTGCAATAACATTGCCGTCGCAATCCTTGACAAGTCCTCCCCATTCAAATTCATTGACTGGAAAATAATCTGAATTTAAAATGGCTGCGTAAAACCTCTCAACGGCTTCGCGCTTTGAAATGGCGGCAATTTCCTGATGCAATTCTTGGTATTTTTTGGCATTGCCCAGGTACTTTACAGCGTAAATGTTCTTTTCCATTTTGGTTGTTTTAAAAGTTAATAATCATTTGTTCTTTTCTGTTTGTAAATTTAATAATAATTTATGTATTAAAAAAATATTTATACAAATAAATGTAAAAAAAAATCCCGTACCAACATGATACGGGACAAAACCAACACTTTTCAACAACTTAATATTTCGATTGTCCAAACTTTGAAACGCTTATCTCAAAGTTTTTAACATCAATTTTTAATTCCTTAAATTGCTCCAATGCCTTTTCAACATTGTCAGCCTCAATAATCATTCGTTTATCATTGTATTTTATTTCGTATTTCATCAGTACCATTTTTTTAGCGTGTCAATAATAAAGTAAATTGCATAGGCTAATGTTAACAAGCCACCAGCAGAAATAAAGACTAATTTAATGTCTTTAATTAATTTTCTTTTTTCTTGTTCAGTTATCATTTTTTTGTTTTTCTTCTTTTTTTCTTTTGCGATATTCGGCTTGGTATGCCTTGATTCTTTCAATGTTTTTGTAATAATAATTTTGCGTTTTTTCTTTACCAGATGGCGTTCCATCTTCATTTAATCCGTGGTAATTATTGTACTTTGTTTGCAAATTTCTCAAACGTCTTTTTTCCTTCTGAAAGCGGCTGAGGTTTGCGTAATAATTTTTCATGTATTCGCGCTTCTTTGCTTTCTTTTCTTCGTCTGTCATGGCTATTTATTTAAATAGTTTTTTGAGGCAACTGGTTGTTTGCCCTGATTTGAATACTTTGCATCTGCTTTTGAAGCATAATCGGTGTATGGCATTTCTGAAATGTCATGATAACAAATTTGTGCAATTTTCATGCCTGGGTAAATCTTGACTGGCTGAATACAAGCTAATTCCAATGTCCAATGTCCTTTAAAGTTTACATCGCCAAAACCAGCAGTTATGTGGACAAATAACCCCAATCTCCCGAGGCTCGATTTGCCTTGAATAATTGGAACGTGTCTAAGCGTCTCCGTATATTCGACAGTTGAAGCAAGGTATAAAATGCCTGGTTGCAGAATCATGCCTTCCTCTGGAATAATCATTGGGGCAAATGAATTTTTTTTGCGGACATCAAGAATGCGATCCGTGTACATTAATAATGTGTTTGACAAAGTTAAATCAACACTATTAGTGCCGATGTTTGCCTCAATTAAAGGCTCGATTACAATGTTCCTTGCTGCGATTTCGTCAATGATGGTCTTGTCTGTTAAAATCATTTTGTTATATTTTAAAGGTTTGAATTTCTTGTTCAACTTCTTTCCAGTAATTAAATAAATCAACGTCACCTTTTATTTCCACGATGATTAATATTTCATAAACAGAATGTTCAGCGCATTTCTGGGCTAAAATAATTAATAGTAATTTATCTTCAAAAACTTCAAATGCCTCAATTAATTTTATATAATAAGCAATCAACTTTTTTGCCTTTAACTTAGGTGCTAATATCATTTTATTTGTTTTTGTAAATCATTTAATTTTGGATGTGTAAAATAAAATTCAGTCAACATTGCAGCATTTGCCATCAAGTGCGCAGAATGCAAAAGCCCACTTTCAGCATCAACCATTTCACCAAGTCGCATAGCTTCAAGGTGTCGCATAGCGGAGGCAATGACTAAGGAAAATGGAAAACCTTTTTCCCAGTTTCTTTCAGGATACTTTTTAAGTCCTTGTGTCCAAACCTTCGCATATTCTCTTTGCGCTATCGCTGGGCAAAGGTCGTAGCGTATTTTATTTTCATTGTGGCGGATTGCTTCATTCATAAGTGAAAGGCTTCAAGTGATAAAGTAAATTTATTTGTTAATTTTAACTCATGGAGCATCTCCATTGTAATGTACCTTGTTTCCGCTTGAGCGTTTTTGTCAATGCGTTGTTTAAACATATTGATATATGCGAATAGCGAACCAGTCCAAATAAAAGTTGTATTTAAGTTCAAAGGTAAAATAGTACGCGCTTGTTCTTTACTTACTCCAAGTTCAATCAATGCTTTATATGCTCTTTGAGCATGGTCAATCATTTGGTGTTCTATAAATTTTGCTTTTTCTTCATTATCTGGTAAAATTATACCTTTGCTACCTTGCTTACTTGACTTGCTTTGTTTCCTCCATACATTTACTTTCGTATATGTGTCGGAAAAATCAACATACCTTCCAGAGATACTATTTGCCGTTAAGCCAACTTGATGTTTGAATAATTGCCGCTCAACGTAAATTGGACAGGTTATTCTGTACTGTATTTGAGGATGGCGAAATGGTGACGTATGTCCGTGCGATGCAAGGTAATTTATAAGGCTTTTATTTTCGCCACTAGCATAATTACTTGCTTCCTTGCCAAATGAGACACGCGCAGCATTTACCACCATTTCATCATTGCCAAATATTTCTAATAGTTCTACTTTCATTTTTTTTATTTATGTGAGTGTAAAAAACTTTTATAATGTTCGCTTATCTCCTTGCAAGTTTGCTCAATTAAAACAATGGCTTTCAAAAGTTCATCCATTTCAAAGGTATGATTTAATTCAAAACTTTCACCTGTAAAATCTAAGCCTTTGCGTGTTTTCGTTGTTCCCAGCCAATTAATCTGGCACTCAGGAATATTATCGCCATTTACAAACATTGCAAGTGCATAGACCTTCATTTGAAGGCTATTTTTAAGCTTGTTCATATTCCACGGTATGCATGAGGTTTTAAAGTCAATGACCTTGTTATTTTCTTTGTCCCAGGCGTCAATGAATCCTTTGACTTGAATGTCATTAATTGAAAGGCTTATTTCCTTCTCAGCCTCCAGCCCTTTCATTGGACGTATTTTATCAATGTAAAAATCTGGGAAGGTTTCCATTATTATTCCATCTTTTATATACGCCTCCGTGTCTTCGGCAAATTGTTTGCCAAAATCCATATAAATAGATGGCTTTTCAGGAAGATTAAGGTAATACCTGTTAATGTATTTTTGTCTGTCAGAATACCAAAGATTTATTTGGCTAACTGAGATATATGGTTTTGGAAGAAGCATTGTTTTGTTTTTTATTGGTAAATCCCCAGCCATATTTCAGGCTGGGGCAAACATACCAATTATGAAATTAAAAAAATTTGCCAATTTGAATAAATATCGTGGCGGCCGCTGGTTGCGCTTGCGCTGGTTCAAGTCCTGAGGCTTGCAACTGGTTATATATGTCGGCGTACATTGTTGTCATAAGATTTAATTTATCCCAAATCTCGTCAACAGTTAATTTCCCGTTTGTTTTAGGGGTTACATTT
>JACCEC011112712.1_pt1 | contig 10383 bp, 10 predicted proteins | sample 7450121 | NCBI WGS metagenome assembly JACCEC01 (sample SAMN15323455, study PRJNA562643) | freshwater metagenome | isolation source: river surface water | place: USA:Blue River Watershed | collected 2017-08-18 | reverse complement strand
GTCTACCATTCCATCACACCTACACACATCTACACAAACTCGATTATCATAAAATGAATGGACGGGGAAAACGGGATTCGAACCCGCAATTTCTAGCGCGACAGGCTAGCACTTTCACCATTAAGTTACTTCCCCGTATACGCAAGACTTACACGTTAGTGTAAGTTGATTGCGTCATTTAGATAAATACAAACAAGTACTGTCCATACATACGCTTGTAATACCGCAATAGCAAGTTCCATTCCTGTTAATGCAATTACAACAAGTAATGGGAATGCGGATAATACATAGAAAATTCCTCCTAATCCGATCATAGTCCATGAGAATCCGGCTAGAATTTTCAATAATGCGTGCCCGGCCATCATGTTTACGAACAATCGAACCGATAAAGAAAGTACACGGAAACCGTACGAAATTAATTCAATACCTACAAGCATTGGCCATAATACAATTGGACTATCTTTAGGTAAGAAGAAACTTAAGAAGTGTAATCCGTGTTCTCGGGCAGCCACAATGTTAACTCCTAAGAAAGTCACAGCACCAAATGTAAATGTTACAGCCAATTGACTTGTGATTGTGAATGAATAAGGGATCATCCCTACTAAGTTCGATACTGCTACTAGCATAAATGTAACGAATAAGTAAGGGAAGTATTTCTCTCCTTTACCACCGCTAACTGTATCTCGTGCCATCGCTAATACAAACTCGAATACACCTTCTACTAACGTTTGCCAGCGATTAGGGACTACAGTTGCATTTTTTGTACCAAAGGATAGAATTGCGAAGATAGCAAACATTACGATGAATCCGAAGAAAGCAGTATTCGTAAATGCTAATGTTTCGCCTAGACCTAACGACCATACGGGCGTTACTTCAAATTGCTCTAATGGTGAATGAATCATTGTCATATTTCACTATGGATTTTTATTCTATAATATTCGTTATATTCTTTCTCCTCTTATAGATAGGTTAGTGGTGGAATCGAACCACCGTCCTAAGATTTGCAATCTCATGCATTGCCATTATACGAACCAACCGTATTTAGCCTTATGAAGTAAATACGAATGGCGGGACTTGAACCCGCACAAGTTGCCTCACTACCACCTCAAGATAGCGCGTCTACCATTTCGCCACATCCGCAAAATATGCGCATATATTACTATACGCGTCGTCTTTTGGCTGGACGACATCCATTGTGCGGCATCAATGTTGTTTCATAAATATCTTTTAATACACATTGAGATGCATGAAATCCTTTCAATACGGATGCTCGATTCTGCCCTAATCCTTTGAAGAACAAGTGAACCATAGATCTTTCACCTTTTGTATCTTCTTGGATCCATGTTCCTGCTTTTTGTGCAACTTGTAAAGCAGCAAATGGGCTCGAACGTCGTGCCTTGTTAAAACCAACTGTTCCTGCAGAAATTGTTTTTAACGTCTTACCACTGTCTGATGTAATCGTTAACAATGTATTTCCGTAAGAAACATATGCATGTACATGATAAGCTTTCATTACTTTTTCATTCTTTTTAACGGTTTTGTCCAAATTTTGTAAATTTTGCGATATGCAGTCTTCTGAGAAACCACAAAAGAACCATATGTAGAATCATATGAAAGGAATGAAAATAATGCTTTCTTCTGTAGTAGTTTTCTACTCGATTGTTTATTCGGTAAGAACATTGTATGACCCGCTAAACCAACCGTAAAACCTCCATTTACTTTTGATAAAACACGACCTACTCCAAACCCTCGTTTCTTAGCAAGAAGTAATAAGTACTCTTTGTATAACTCGTGATATGAAAGATGAAATAGTGTTTCACTATCTGGTGTTCTTTCAACCGTAATGTTTACTGGTACTTGATTCGTATAATTCTTGCCAGGTTCTAAGCCAGCTAACCAATCGAGGCCAAGTTGTTCAGGTCTTGTTTTCAAATGTAATGTGCGTTTCCATCCACTCGTCAATTCAATCGTATTGGATGCATCCTTTTTTGACTCGAATAAGAGAATCGTATTTTCCTTGTCAAAAATGCGACTAGTGGGACTTTCTTCGAATGCTTCTAAAAATGGTTTCATATTCCTATTTACTTTTTGAGTTATTCTGTTTTGTGTGTGTTCACGTGGACATATGACGTGTAGCTTTATTAGCGAGAGTGGGGGATATTGGTATTAGCGAAAGGGGGATTTGAACCCTCGACATTTGGATTATGATTCCAATGTTCTAACCACTGAACTATTTCGCCTACTATCTATCCTAGATCATACAATCTAGGACCAATAGAATCCAGTTACACACTAGTCAATGTCTCTGCAAACACATAAACAGGCATAGGATATAACCAGAAGAAGATTAGGAATGCTAACGATGCAGCGAATAAATACGTAGCTAAGGGGGAAATGGTAACTGGCATTGTAATTTCATCCGTTTTCGCGAAGAACATCGTTTTAATGATGCGAAGATAGTATACACCACCCATAACACTCGTTACAACTGCAACAAGAGCTACTGCATACATTTGAGAGGCTACAGCGGATTGAAATACAATGTATTTACCAAAGAACCCAGCTAATGGAGGAACTCCTGCCATTGAAAAGAGTAGCAATGCGAATGAGATTCCTAGGACAGGATTGGATCGCCCAATACCTGCTAATTCGTTTACATTACGATAACCGAAGCTTAGCAAGAATGCAAAAGTCGCGATTGTCATAACAAAGTAGAGTGCTAAGTAGAAGAAAGATGCGTCCCAAGTAGTAGTGGCGAGTCCTAGAAGGATGAATCCTACATGGGCAATCGTACTATACGCAAATAGACGTTTCAATCTTTGTTGACCTAGAGCGCCTAATGCACCAATCAACATGCTACCTACAGCAGCAGTAACCAATAACGGTTGCCATTGTTCAATGGAGCTGTAGAACGATGTAGCGAGTAGTTTAAACAACAACGCTAATACACCGATTTTTGGGACTAATGCAAAGAAAGCAGTAACAAAAGTAGGTGCTCCTTCGTATACGTCTGGTGTCCAGACATGGAATGGGAATGCGGATAGTTTAAACAATAATCCTACAAATAGGAAGACCATTCCTAATGCGAAGAACATTGGTTGTTCAACCATACTCAATAGCATCCAGTCCGAAAAGCATAAGCTTCCAGTTGCACCGTAGAGGAGTGATCCTCCAAAGAGTAAAAACCCGGAAGCAATTGCTCCTAAAATGAAGTATTTTAGTCCAGATTCGGTAGAATATTGTGATGTTCTACGGGAAGCGGCTAAAATGTAGAAACAGAAACTTTGTAACTCCAAAGTTAGATAAAAAGCTAGAAAATCTTGCGACGCAGCGAGTCCAATCATACCTAATGCGGAGAATAGGATGAATAGACTATTTTCGTAGACAGTTTTATGATTCGCTAAGGCTAAAGCGACCAAGCACCCAACAAGGATCCAAGCATGGAGGAGGCGTGTGCTTTCATTGAAAGAGAAACTTTCATTCCAAACGCCACCGAAGATATCTCCTCGTAGAATTAACCATAATGTTAATCCAGTTGTTAGAATGCTTAACGCTTTAATAGGCCGTACGAGCACTGAGTAAGGCGGTCTTGAACCGTACCAAACGCCAAGTACAACTAATAGTTGAACCGCAATCCCCAAAAATAACTCAGGACCTACTACTTTCCAGTCGTTAATAAACACGGTTAGATTCTTTTTTTCGTAGTGAGCAGGTAATATGCAATTATGCGCATAGATATAAAATAGATAAGTGAATCGGCTGGAGAAAGACTTCTGGATAGATACCCATCCATAAGGTCATAAAAATAAGAGGGGCGAATACGGCAGCTTCGCGACGTACTAAGTCAGAGTAACCTGATAAAACTTCTGTTTGTAGAGGGCCGAAGAGAACACGATTACATAACCAAACGGAGTAGGCGGCCCCTAAAACAGTACCAATGGCTGCTAGAATGGCAACAGTAACGTTAGCCTCAAAAGCACCAGCCAATGACATGAATTCTCCGGCAAAACTACTTGTACCTGGGAATCCTAAATTTGCCATGGAGAAGAAAGTAAACACAATAGCAAATAAAGGCATTGCTTGTGTTAAACCTTGGTAGTATTTCACGAGACGTGTATGATAGCGATCATATAATACACCAACACATAAGAAGAGAGCGCTGCTGACCCAACCATGGCTGAGCATAATCATCATAGCGCCTTCGAGTCCAACAACATTACCTGTGAATAACCCAAGTGTTACAAACCCCATATGGGCTACAGAAGAATAAGCAATGATTTTCTTTAAGTCTCCTTGACGTAATGTTGTTAAGGATGTATATACGATAGCGACAATACTCATCGTAAACATAAAGGGAGTAAAATAAGCCGTTGCTTCCGGGAATAAAGGAATAGAGAAACGGATGAAACCGTATGTCCCTAGCTTTAAAAGTACACCGGCTAACATAACAGAACCAGCAGTTGGAGCTTCTACGTGAGCTTCAGGTAACCAAATATGGAACGGTACCATTGGGACTTTTACAGCAAACGATGCAAAGAACGCTAACCATAAGAAAATTTGGCGCGATTCTGACCATGTTGTTGTTAGTAACACTTGATAGTCAGTTGTACCCGTTTCAAAAGCAATTGTTAAGATTGCTAGAAGCATGAAAAGGGAACCTAACAACGTGTAAAAGAAGAACAAGTAAGCTGCACGACCTTTTCTTGCACGAGATCCCCAAATTCCAATCATTAAGAACATTGGGATGAGGACACTCTCGAAAAAGATATAAAAGAACAATAGGTCGAGCACGGTAAAGACACACACGAGAAACGAACTCATCATGAGGAAAGCCATCATGTATGCTTTTACATGTGTTTGAATCGATTCCCATGTGGCAATAATACAGAGGAGGATCAAGAAGGTTGTCAACAATACAAAGAATAGGGAGATCCCGTCGATACCAAAATAAACGGGAAATACCCATGTTTTGACTTCTACGAATTGAAATCCTACTGCTTGGTTATCGAATAGCACCCATAACCAAAGCGATAATACAAAACATAGCGCAGCAGTAGCCGCACCGATCTTTCGAATTAGGTCTGTATTTCGCGATGGCACAAATGCTAACACAAGGATACCTAACCAAGGTAATAAAATTAAATTACTAAGCATTTGTATTTTATTTACGGTTTTCTACTACAAACAAGATGGAAATCATCATGATCCATAAAAGTCGGAGATCGAAGCCAGGAGTAATGAATAGTAGTCCAATGAACAATGCAGTAATCATCCAGAAAGCTGCATGATAAATGTAACCGCTATGTAATTGTTTTACATTTTCCACTAATTTCTCGACTGCATTAGAGATCCCGAATGGACCAAAATGTTCAATGAGTCCTTTATCGAGTGCTTTATACGTTGTTGAATAACCAAAACGCAATGCAACAGGGACAATACATTCATTATACACACGATCGAACAACCATTTTTTCGTTAAGAATAATGTGAGTTCGCGACCTAGTGGTGATAATTGAATTTTGTGTACTAACGGAGCGAATCCATGGTATAATACAACGGCCAATGTAGCACCTCCTAATGAAAAGATTAACGGAATCCATTTGATCGATAAAGGGATCCATTCTGCATCTAATAGAATTGCATGTTCCGGTAAAGTAACAATTGCATTTCCCCAATAGTTTGAACCCGGACCGATAATCGCATCACGAGTTAGGTAACCACCAAATAGTGCTCCTAATGATAATACGAATAATGGGAACCCCATTGCAAAGGGAGCATCATGCGCGTGTTCAATTGTAGTTCGATAAGCATTTGTATCCCGGAAGAACGTAAAGTAAATCAGACGGAATGAATAGAAAGCTGTAAAGAACGCTGAAATTACACCCAACCAATGTGCAAATGTACCTGCAACAGAATAATGGGCATATGCGACCTCTAGGATTACATCTTTCGAATAGAAACCTGTTAAGAAAGGGAATCCCATTAATGCCATTGAACCAATAAGCATCATTACATATGTGTACGGTAATAGGCGTAATAAACCTCCCATTCGACGCATATCTTGTTCATCGGCAACTGCGTGGATTACAGAACCCGCACTTAAGAACAATAACGCTTTGAAGTAAGCATGGTTCATTAAGTGGAACATACTTACCGAGTATTGTGATAATCCAACAGCAAATGCCATGTAACCCAATTGTGAACAAGTTGAGTAGGCAATTACCTTTTTCAAATCATTTTGTAACATCCCTGTTGTGGCAGCCATAAATGCTGTCATTGCTCCAAAGATTGTTACTACGATAAGAGCTGTTGGTGCATATTCGAATAATGGCGAACAACGGATCATCATGAAAATCCCTGCTGTTACCATTGTAGCCGCATGAATAAGTGCAGACACTGGTGTCGGACCTTCCATCGCGTCAGGTAACCATGTGTGTAAACCTAGCTGTGCAGATTTACCAACTGCACCCACAAATAAAAATAAACAAAGAACAGTGATCCACCCATTCCCGTGCACAGCAACGTATGCAGGAATTTGTGCAAACAATGTTGAAAAATCAACTGTGTGAAATGTTGCGTAGAAACCAAAAATTCCGAGTGCAAATCCGAAGTCACCTACACGATTCACAATCATCGCTTTCATTGCCGCTTTATTTGCCTGGATACGTGTGTACCAGAAATTAATGAGCAAGTACGAGCATAAACCTACACCTTCCCAACCGAGGAACATTTGTACAAAGTTTTCGGCAGTAATTAGCATAAGCATAAAGAAAGTGAATAGTGATAGGTAGGACATGAATCGCGGGATATGCGGATCATGTGACATGTAACCCGTTGCATAACAGTGTACCAATGCGGAAATACCCGTCACAATGACAAGCATGCTCGTCGTTAAACTATCGAATAGGAAGCCCCATGATGCGTCTAGCCACTCAGAATGAATCCAGGGTGCTAATGTCACATAGACTGGACTTCCAGAGAGTCCTACTTCATATACTGTAGTGATAGAGAACAAGGCGGCTAGTCCTACACAACCTGTGGTAATAAAACCAGCGCCTTTCGGTCCGACAAAACGACCGAAAAGTCCAGCTGTGATTGCACCCATTAAAGGAAGTGCTACAATGCTTACGTACATCTTTTTTGTCTTATCCTTTTAATACATTTACCCAATCCATTGCAATTGTTCCACGTACGCGGTAGTAGACAACTAAAAGACCTAAACCAATAGCTGATTCTGCAGCGGCTACTGTAATAACAAATAGTGCAAATAATTGGCCATAGCTATCGTCCATTGCAATAGAAAAACCAATCCAATTAAGGTTTAACGCTAAAAGCATGAGTTCAATACTTAATAGTAATACAACTACATTTTTGCGATTTAAACCAATACCTACTAATCCGAAACCAAACAATGGTGCGGAAATTAGTAACCATTCATGCATGTTCATATGTGTATATCTACTTCTTTTAATATACGTGATTGTTGATTAGAGACTAATAACAAACAAGAACGAACTTAACAACGAGAACATGACCAAAGTGGAGAGAGCATTTTTTGTCTTCGGATTATGCACATAATCTAAAAAAATACTATCAAAACCATGGTGAACATGTACTGCAATACACGCTGCCAATACGATATAAAAACGGAAATCAACAAAGATTGTGAAAGGAAGTAAAAGGAGTAGGCAGATTGAAGATGCTCTTTGAATAATCCAATGTGACATTTGTATATACCTTTTTTATAGAGAGTAGTTTTATAATACAACAAATAATAAAGCTACAAAAAAGACAAGAGCTAAGGCGGCTAATAGGATTGCAGTAGTTTTTACACCTTCTGTCGAAACGTATGCACCTGTATCCCAGATGAAATGTCGAATTCCATTTGCTGCGTGATAGCTTCCTGCCGCCAAAATTACAAAGAGGATCGGATAGAAGATTTCCGCATCAATAGCAATACCATTCGCGAAAAAAGTATACGCTAATAATGCCGGAATCATTAACAAGATACAACCCGCTAAAATAGTCCCTGTCATTCGATGGAAAATGGAAAGACCTGAACTAATTTGGGTTGAATAGATTGTTAGATGAGGGGATAATTCTTTTCTCATGATTATATCTTAATTTACTAGTATTAATAGATTAATCCGTTCGTAGCTACGAGAAGACCTGCGATCCACAACACGAAAGCGAACGATAGCGGGAGGAAAACTTTCCAACCTAATCGCATTAATTGATCGTAACGATATCGTGGGAATGCGGCACGAACCCAAATGAATACAAACAATAAGAAACTTACTTTTAAGCCGAACCAAATTACACCTGGAATCCAAGTAAACGGCGCAAAGTCAAAGAGAGGTAACCAACCTCCTAAGAATAGAATCGTAGCTGAAGCACACATGAGGATCATATTTGCATATTCACCTAAGAAGAAGAGTGCAAATCCCATGGCGGCATACTCTGTATTATAACCAGATACGAGTTCTGCTTCGGCCTCAGGCAAATCGAAAGGAGCTCGATTTGTTTCTGCTAATGCAGAAATAAAGAACATGAGGAACAAAGGGAATAATGGGAACACAAACCATACTGCTTTCTGATAGAGCACGATTGTTGTGAGGCGAAGTGTACCTGTACAAACGAGTACGCCTAACAATACAAGTCCTAATGAAACTTCATAGGAAACCATCTGAGCAGCGGAGCGAAGAGCACCTAAGAAAGCGTATTGTGAGTTACTTGACCAACCGGCAGTAATAATACCGTATACGCCGAGAGAAGACAAGGCGAAAAGGTATAGAATCCCAATATTTAAATCGGCAAAAACCATCCCTTCTCCAAAAGGAATTACTGCCCAGGAACCTAAGGCGAAGAAGAAAGTAAGCACTGGTGCAATAAAGAAGAGGAAGGTGTTTGCACTCGATGGATAAATATTTTCTTTGACTAATAATTTAAACCCATCAGCCAATGGTTGCAACAACCCAAAAGGACCGACAGTGTTCGGCCCACGACGTTGATGCATACTCGCCATTGCTTTTCGTTCTAATAGGGTTAAATAAGCCACTGCGATTAACAAAGGCAAAACCAATGCTAAATATTGTGCTAGCCACGCAGCAATTTGATAAAGCATATTATGTTGTCTTATTTTTTAGAACCAAAAATTCCTTTTTTAAATTCTTTCGAAACTTTAAGTAAAGAAGGTGAATTTTTTGTTACAGAGTCTGTAGCGTAATAGTTATCCACCCATGTACGTAATGGTGTATTATGTACGTAAGATTTCGTATACTTTGGATACCAATGATGTTTGAATGAAACATCAACAGCCGAAGAAGGAATTCCGGACAATGGATAAGTTTTCGAAAGAGCTTTCACACCGTTAAGTTCGATGAAAGAAGAAACAATCGTCTTATCATGGAAGACACGACGTTGATTTGTAACGGCTTTACGAGCGTATTGAGATCGACCTTCAGTGTTAACGAAAGTTCCTCCTGTTTCGGCAGGTAAGGCACAAGGTACAACGAATGTAGAATCAGAAAGGTCAGTAGAGATGTGAGAATCGATAGCAATCGAAGGTACATCGGATGAAGAACTATTGGTCTGAACCATAGTTTTGAATTGAACATCGTTTACAGGACCCATTTGATGTACACCTTGATCCATTGCACCATAACTATTGGCTTGAGGTTGTAGATAATTTAAACCATTCCAAGAAGGAGTTACTAAATTTGGTACAACTGAAATCAATGTTTGTAACATAGCAAACCAAGCTTGAGCATCGGCGCGTAAGAATAAAGAAGGGCCTACTAAAACGATAGGATGTTTCGCATTTTGGTAAGCTTTACATAAAGGAGAGCGACCTTCTACAAACTGCATGAAAGAGTGAGAAGAAGTTCCGGCAGAAACGACTGGATAAGTTGTAGAAATTGGAGCACCAAAAGAAACAACAGTACAGCTTCCTTTTTTCAAACGTTTACGAATGCGGGCATTGAGAAGAGTACCTTCGTAACGAGGGTTAACACCAACCATGAGAATAAAGTCTACATCTGTAGATTCCCAAGTTTCGATAGGAGTATTACATTTAAATGTGCTACGGAAATCGATAGGGAACAATACAGTATTCCAGTTACGTGATGTTGAGTTTGGACCCTCTAAGGAAACATTTTCAAAGTAATCTGAAATGATACCGACTGTTTCTTGAGAAACGGAACCGGATACGATGGCGGCTTTACTTGAGAGAGCAAATGACTTATGTGTGGAATGAACTAAAGAAGCTGTTTCTTCTGGGGGCATATACGTACGTTTATTTGTGATCCCTTCGTAAGAATAGCGTGCTTTATCGGAGATCCACTCTTCATTGATCTCTTCATTGAGACGAGGAGTGATACGCAT
>JACCEC010348348.1_pt1 | contig 10383 bp, 10 predicted proteins | sample 7450121 | NCBI WGS metagenome assembly JACCEC01 (sample SAMN15323455, study PRJNA562643) | freshwater metagenome | isolation source: river surface water | place: USA:Blue River Watershed | collected 2017-08-18 | reverse complement strand
CAACTCGAATCCGCGAGCCAACGCTTATTGATCGTCGTACCAGCAACCTTGCTGCTGATCCTCGGGCTGCTACTACTCGCCTTCCGATCGCTCAAAGACGCGTTGATCATCTTTAGTGGCGTGCCCCTTGCGCTCACCGGTGGCATCCTCGCGCTCTGGGCACGGGACATCCCACTGTCGATCAGCGCCGGCGTCGGCTTTATCGCTCTTTCGGGTGTCGCGGTACTCAATGGTCTCGTCATGGTGAGCTTCATACGACGCCTGCGTGAGGACGGCGAGTCGCTCGAGGATGCCATCGTGAACGGCGCCCTCACCCGCTTGCGCCCGGTCATGATGACGGCACTGGTTGCCGCTCTCGGCTTCGTGCCGATGGCATTCAATACCGGTATCGGCAGCGAGGTACAGCGACCCTTGGCGACCGTCGTGATCGGCGGCATTCTCTCATCGACGTTACTGACGCTACTCGTTCTACCGGCGCTCTATCGTATGCTTCACGCCAAGGAGGCGCAGGCGAGTTGATCACGCAGATCGTCTGGTTCAAACGTGACTTACGACTCAAGGATCATGCGCCGTTCGCCGAGGCCGCAGCGCGAGGGCCAGTGCTGGCGCTTTATGTCATCGAACCCGACCTTTGGACGCAACCCGATAGCTCCTCGCGGCATTGGCAATTCATCCGCGAGAGTCTGCTGGACCTTGCTCAATCGCTGAAAAAGCACGGCGGTGAGTTGTGCATTCGAAGCGGTGAGATCACGCGCGTCTTCGAGACGATCCGCGTATCACTTGGTCCGTTCGAGCTGCATTCCCACGAGGAGACAGGCAACGCTTGGAGCTATGCGCGCGATGTGCGACTGGCAGGCTGGTGCCGTACACGCGGAATAGAGTGGCATGAGTACCCCTCGAATGGGGTCATCCGACGCCTCGGTGATCGCGACCGATGGGCCGCCAAGCGCAATGCGCGAATGCAGAAGGCATTGGTAACGCTCCCGAACACCATCTCGTTCGCCCCACTTGATCCGCGCATTCACTCTGAACCTTTACCAGAGGTCAGCGACCCGCGCTTCGGTCCAAGCACGCCTCGCGTACAACGTGGCGGACGCAGCGAGGCACTCAAGGTACTCGATAGTTTTTTGAGCGATCGATCCGAGCGCTATATGACGACGATTTCGAAGCCGGGCGTGTCGGCACGCCACTGCTCTCGACTCAGCGCTCATATCGCCTACGGCACGCTGTCGGTACGCGAGATCGAAAAGGCACTCGAGAAACGTATCGACCATCTCGAGGGCATCGGCGACCCGTCTAGCTTGAGATGGGCAAGGCAACTGCAAGCCTTCGGATCTCGCCTCGCTTGGCGCTGTCATTTCGTGCAAAAACTCGAACAGCAGCCCACTATCGAAACACATTGCATGCACCCTGCTTTCGAGGGCATGCGTGAGAATGATTTTAGACAAGATTGGTTCGAGGCGTGGTGCGAGGGTCGTACCGGCTATCCCTTAGTCGATGCCTGCATGCGCTCATTGCATGCGAACGGTTGGATTACGTTTCGCATGCGCGCCATGTTGGTGGCATTTGCGAGTTATCACCTTTGGCTTGATTGGCGTCGTACCGCAGCTTTCATGGCGCGACTCTTCACCGACTACGAACCCGGCATTCACTACAGTCAGTTTCAGATGCAATCGGGTGTCACGGGTATCAACGCCACTCGGATCTATAACCCGGTCAAACAGTCTTACGATCACGACCCGGAAGGTCGCTTCATCCGCCGTTACCTGCCAGAGCTCAAAGACGTCCCGGAAGAATTCATTCACGAACCCTGGTTGATGAGCTCGCCACCGACGAACTATCCGCCACCGATCGTCGATCATGAGGCGGCCGCTAGACTCGCGAAACAACGAATGACAGCCTATCGACGGGGCGAGGACTTTCGCGAACAGGCTGCTGAGGTATTCCGCAAACTCGGTAGTCGCAATCGCCCGGCCGAGCGACGCGCGAGAAAACCCAAAGTCACTTCAACCGAGCCGCTGCCGCAGTTGACGCTGGATCTCTAGATCAGCCGCCGAAGGGTGCCACGCCAATCAAAGCTTCGTGCCAGCGGCCAACGAAAACACCATACAGCGCCAAACCGCCAATCACGACGATCGCATCGTTGATAGCAGATCTCGGCAAACTCGGCGTGTTCGCGGGCGCCCGTCGTTTGAGCGAAATACGATCCATCACCGCCCAAGCCAAGAACGCGCCAAACAGCACGATATCGGCGAGCATGCCGTTCGCCAGAAGATGCGACACGGCCCAGAGCTTTACGGCGACCAGCATCGGGTGGACTGCGAGCGCCTTAATGCGACCCGGAAGGTACGCCGCGAGCAGCAGCGGAAACACCGGTAACATCAACAAGGCGGCCACATGACGCAAACCAGCGGGCGGTACGTAGACGGGGATTGGCTCAAGACGCGCCAACGCATACCCCTTCCACAGCAACGCGAAACCCACAATCGACACCGCCGAATAGAGACCCTTCCACGGCAAAGTTCCCATGCGGCTAACCATCGCGCCGCGCCACTGCGGGGCGAAGATGGACACCGAGTGCATACCGAGGAACACCGCAAGCCCGACGAGCAGCATGGTCATGAGTCACCTCTTACGGAGAGCGATACCAAAACCCTTACGTTACAGTAAGTTACTGACGCTTTACGAAGTGACTTGTCGGATTTGGTGGAAAGGGAGGGACTCGAACCCTCGACCCCGGCATTATGAGTGCCGTGCTCTAACCAGCTGAGCTACCTTTCCAAGCCGTCCGGGTTGGGCAGACACCAACCCTCAAGGGGGCGGCAGTTTGGGCGGCGACCCGAGGCCTGTCAAGGCACAGGCGGTCGCTCCGCAGACCCAGGTTAAACCCGATGTAACCAGCCGTGCCGATCCGGCGCCCGACCCTGCTGGATCGCGACGAGCGCATCGCGCAGACGGGTCGTCTCGGGACCGATATTGCCCGAACCCACCCGAATCTCTGCGCCGTCGCGAACTAAGGTACCGACACCCGAGAGCACGGCCGCCGTGCCCGACAGCGCTGCCTCGCCATCGCGCACCCATTCAAGCATTTCAGGCACGCCGAAAACCCGCTCTTCGATTCGATAACCCATGTCGCGAGCGAGGGTGAGGACGGAGTCGCGGGTAACCCCATGAAGGAAAGTGCTATCGAGCGAGCGCGTCAAAATATGACCGGGCTTAATGAGCAAGAAGTTAGCCGCGCCGGTTTCTTGAACCTCACCGCCCGGACAGAAAAGCACCTGATCAACGCCATAGACCTTTTTAGCGGCAAGAGTGGGGCCCATTGCAGCGGCATAGTTACCGCCCGTCTTGACGACCCCCAAATGCGGGGCACAACGCTGGGCGTGCTCCTCAACCAAAATCTTGAGAGGCTTCGCGCCGCCCGCAAAATAGTCACCGACCGGACTGGCGAGCACGACTAAACACGCTTCATTCGATGGCTGTGCCGCCGCGCCGATGTTTGGCATGGTGCCGAACAACAGCGGGCGCAAATACAACGCCGCTGGCGCAGCCGGAACCTCCGCGCGAACACGGTCGATCAGGCTCTTTACGGCTAACGCCAATTGATCCGAATCGGGCTCGGGAAGAACGAGAGCTCGGGCGCTTTGCTGCATGCGGGCGAGATGTCGATCGATGCGGAAGATATGGACCGAGTCATCTGCGTGCCGATAAGCCTTGAAGCCCTCGAAGCACTCACTGCCGTAATGCAGCACGTGCGCAGCGGGATGAATCTCCAGCGGACCCACGGGGCGAATCTCAGTGGACGACCAGCGCCCGTCACGATACCAAGCCACCGCCATCTGGCTGGTTAAGACACTACCGAAGGGCGCATTGACGGGACTCGCACTCATCACTCACTCCGCAAAGATCGTTTCCGGCTGCTCCAATTGCGTCTTCAGCGCTTGGATCATGGCAGCGGCATCGTAACCGTCGACGAAGCGATGATCGAACGAGGAAGACAGGTTCATCATACGACGAATTGCGATCTTGCCGTCGCGTACGACCACCCGCTCCGTGGCCTTATTGATACCGACGATGGCGACCTCGGGCAAGTTGAGGATCGGCGTCGAGACGATTCCGCCGAGCTTTCCCAAGCTCGTCAGCGTGATGGTCGAACCCCCGAGGTCGGAGCGGCTGGCCCGACCCTCACGCGCGGCCTCGGTCACCCGACGAATCTCGGCTGCCAGCACGCGTAAATCGCCCCGACCGGCATCACGCACCACCGGCACTTTCAGCCCGTCGGGCGTTTGCGTTGCTATTCCGAGATGAACGGCACCGTATCGCTTGATCACGTTCCGATCGGCATCGAAGTGAGCGTTGCACTGCGGAAACTGCTGAAGCGCCTTCACGAGCGCGCGCGCGATGAAGGGTAGATAACTCCATTCCGCGCGGTGCTCTGCATTGAGCCGTTGACGCAACCATTCCAGCTCAGTGACATCCACCTCTTCGACATAAGCAAAGTGGGGTGCGTGACGCTTCGCCTCGGCCATACGTTGCGCGATGACGCGCCGTACACCGATGACGGGGATCTCCTGATACTCAACGGTCGACGTCTTATCGAGATCACGACGCAGAATCCGCCCACCCGGACCGCTACCGCGCACTTGAGTCAGATCAATACCCGCCTCGAACGCGCGACGCCGAGTCGCCGGCGATGCACGGACAGGCCGAGGCGCTCTGTCGACGACGGCTGTTACTTTCGGTGCGGCATCAGCCACCACAACGGGCACCGAAACCTCGCTTGCCACCGAACTCGTGGGTGTGATCACCGACTCGGTCTCGAACACGGCAAGCTCCGCACCGACGGCGACACTCTCGCCCGGACTACCCGTGACCGACACGATGCGTCCGGTGACGGGCGATGGCACTTCGACGACCGCCTTGTCCGTTGCCATCTCGACTAAAGGAGCATCCTCGGTGACGAGGTCACCGACCTTGGCACGCCAAGCGATCACTTCGGCCGAGACCGTGCCCTCGCCAAGATCCGGCAAACGCATGCTGTAACGCGCCATACGCTCAGCCCTCAATGTTCAGCAATTGACGCAGGCCGCGCTGAACGCGCTGCTTGCCTGGAAAGTACTGCCACTCGAACGCGTGCGGATACGGCGTGTCCCAACCGGCCACGCGCTCGATCGGCGCCTCAAGACTCCAAAAGCAGCGCTCTTGGATGGAGGCGGATAACTCGGCACCGAAACCCGCAAAACGCGTGGCCTCGTGCGCGATCAAACAGCGCCCCGTTTTCTCCACCGACTGCGCAATCGTATCCATATCGAGTGGCATCATGCTTCGAACGTCGATGACCTCGGCATCGACACCTTCGGCCTCTGCCGCTGCGATGCAGACATGCACCATGGTGCCGTAGCTCACCATGGTGACCGCACTACCCTCGCGAGCCACCGACGCCTTACCGATCTCGACCCGATAGTAACCCTGCGGCACCTCGGCCATCGGATGACCCAACCAACTCTGCGCAGGCTTGTCGGGATCACCGTCGAAGGGCCCGTTATAAAGACGCTTCGGCTCAAAGAATATGACGGGATCGTCATCCTCGATCGCCGCGATCAGCAAACCTTTGGCGTCATAAGGATTCGATGGCATGACGGTCTTGATGCCGCTGACATGAGCGAAAACCCCTTCGGGACTTTGCGAATGGGTTTGGCCCCCGCGTATGCCGCCACCGCACGGCGTGCGGATCGTCAGCGGCGCAGTGAAGGCGGCTGCACTTCGATATCGCAAGCGAGCCAACTCGCTGACGATTTGGTCATAAGCGGGATAGATGTAATCGGCGAATTGGATTTCGGCGACCGGTCGCAATCCGTTGACGCCCATGCCGATCGCCGCGCCGATGATGCCACCCTCCGCAATCGGCGTATCGAGGACGCGGTGCGCACCATACTTCTTTTGTAATCCGTCCGTGACGCGAAAGACGCCACCGAAGTAGCCCACATCCTCACCCAGTACCACCACGGAGGCATGGCGCTCGAGCATCACATCCATCGCCGAATTGAGCGCCTGCACCATGTTCATCGTCGAGGTGACACTCATATTCCGCTCTCCATCTGCGCACATTGCAGCTGTAAGTGCGCCGGCATTTCTTTGTAGACGTCCGAGAACATGAGCTTCGGATCGAGCTTTTCTCCCTCGTTGAGCGTTCCGAAAGCCATCGCCTGCTTCCAGGCGGTCGCAACTTGTTCCTCCACTGTGGCGAGAAGCGCTTCGTGCTGCGCCTCGCTCCAAGTGCCAATCTGGATCAAGTGCTGTTTAAGGCGCTGCACGGGATCACCGAGCGGCCATTCGCCAAACTCCTCTCGCGGTCGATAACGCGAGGGGTCATCACTGGTCGAATGAGCGCCTGCTCGATACGTCACGAGCTCGATCAGCGTCGCGCCCTCACCGCTGCGAGCGCGCTCGGCTGCCCACTGCGTCGCGGCATACACGGCGAGAAAATCGTTGCCATCGACTCGCAAGCCGGCAATGCCGACGCCCGGACCGCGCGCGGCAAATGAGCGTTGCTCACCACCGGCATAACCCTGAAACGTGGATATCGCCCACTGGTTGTTGACGACATTCAGAATGACAGGCGCTTTATAAACTTTGGCAAAAGTGAGCGCGTGGTGAAAATCGGCAGCGGCGGTACTGCCCTCGCCGATCCATGCAGCGGCAAGCTGAGATTCTCCTTTGATCGCCGCTGCCATCGCCCAACCGACCGCTTGTGGATACTGCGTGGCGAGATTGCCCGAGATACTAAACACACGCTTCTCGGCGGAGTGATACATCACGGGCAACTGTCGACCTTTGCACATATCGCGCGTGTTCGAGAGCAACTGACACATCAGATCGACCAGCCTGACGCCGCGCGCAAGGAACAAGCCTTGATTTCGATACGACGGAAACAACATGTCCGTCTCTGCTAGCGCAGCCGCAGCGGCAACGGAGACCGCTTCCTCACCATAGGAGCGGACATAAAAAGTGATGCGACCCTGTCGTTGCGTGCGCTGCATGCGATCGTCGAAGACTCGCGTGAGCACCATGTCACGAAGACCCGCGAGTAATACCGAAGGTTCGAGTTTCGGGTCCCACGCCCCACGAGCCTTACCCTCTTCATCGAGCACGCGAATGAGAGAGTCGGCGAGCTCGACTGTCTCCCTCACAGGAACGCGAGGATCTGGCCTTAGAGCGGCGCCAGCCGGCGCCAAATGTACGTAACTAAAATCCGGCGCCTCACCAGGGCGAGCCGGCACCGCCGGAATATGCAGGGTCGGTTTACTCATAGACGCAGACTACGGCAGCGCCCCTCGGATGAGATGGCTGAGTCGCACATATGAGCGCGGATTCAAAAATAAGTTATTCTTTATACCCCTGTTTCAGGAATAACTTACCCATGAAACTCGATCCTCAGGATATCTCGATCCTCAAAGAACTCCAGCAGGATGCCAACCTGTCGAGCACTGAGCTCGCCGAGCGCGTGGGACTTTCGCAGTCGCCGTGTTGGCGACGCATCAACCAGCTGGAAGAGGCTGGAGTCATCCAGCGGCGAGTCGCGTTACTGGCCCGAAAAAAACTCGGCATCGACGTACTCGTTTTCGTGAACGTCAAACTCGCCAGTCACGGCTGGCAGTCGCTACCGAAGTTCAAACAGAAAGTGGTGAGCTTCCCGGAAGTGCTGCAATGCTTTCTCGTGATGGGCGATATCGACTTCATTCTGCTCGTCGCGACACGCACCATCGAAGACTACAACCGCTTCGTACAGAACAAACTCGCGCAGATTCCGGGCGTACAGTCGATCGACTCGCGCATCGTGATCGAGGAGACCAAAAATACGACCGAGCTACCACTCGGCCTCGTTTGAGGCCGAATCTGGTCGAGTCTTAATTAAAGAGGATCACCAAACCGAGCGCCAGGAAGACGAAAGCGACGACGCTGTGCACCACTCGCATCGGCAACTTCTTGGCCGCAACTTCACCTAACAACACTGCAGGCACGTTGGCGAGCATCATGCCGACCGTCGTGCCTGCCACGACGGCGATCACATCCGCATACTTAGCGGCGAGAAATACCGTCGCGACCTGAGTCTTATCACCGATCTCGACGATAAAGAAAGCAATCAGCGTCGTCAGAAACACGCCGAACCGCGCAGGCTTCTCTTCTTCGTCGTCGAGCTTATCCGGAATGAGCATCCAGCCGGCCATGGCGATGAAGGAGATGCCGAGTATCCACTTCAACATCTGCTCGCCGATGGTGGCTGCAAGCCACGCACCAAAATAACCCGCGACCGCATGGTTCAGCAAAGTCGCCACGAGGATACCGAGGATGATGGGAACGGGCTTTCGGTACTTCGCCGCCAGCACGAGCGCGAGTAACTGCGTCTTGTCGCCGATCTCCGCGAGGGCCACGATTCCCGTCGAGATCCAGAATGCTTCCATGTCGGCTTCAGTCCTTGAATCGGAATCAGACGTTGAATCGGAAATGCATCACATCGCCCTCGCGGACAATGTATTCCTTACCCTCGAGACGCAGTTTCCCCGCCTCTTTGGCGCCTTGCTCGCCCTTCAGCGTGATGTAGTCCTCGAAACCGATCACTTCGGCGCGGATGAATCCTCGTTCGAAATCCGTATGGATCACACCCGCCGCCTGAGGTGCCGTGGCACCTTTCTTGACCGTCCAGGCGCGTACTTCTTTGACGCCCGCCGTAAAGTAGGTCTGCAAACCTAGGAGGGTATAGCCCGCGCGAATCACGCGATTGAGACCGGGCTCCTCTAGACCGAGATCTTTGAGGAACTCGGCACGATCGGCATCGTCGAGCTGCGAAATCTCCGCCTCGATCGCTGCACAGACTGGTACCACCTGAGAGCCTTCGCGGGCTGCCAAAGCCTCGACCGCAGCGAGCATCGGGTTATCGGTAAACCCGCTCTCCTGCACGTTGGCCACGTAGAGCACAGGCTTGTAGGTCATCAACTGTAGCTCGCGAACGATCGGCCGCTCGGTTTCATCGAGCGCCACGGCACGCGCGGGTATTCCCTCATTGAGCGCATCACGCACGCGCTTGATGATGTCACGCGCCTTGATGGCCTCTTTGTCTTGGGCCTTCGCCGCTTTCTCTGCGCGCTGCAAAGCCTTCTCGACCGTTTCGAGATCCGCGAGCGCAAGCTCCGTGTTGATGGTCTCGATGTCCGCCAGCGGATCGACCTTGCCGGCCACGTGAATGACATCGTCGTTGACGAAGCAGCGCACCACATGCGTGATCGCATCAACTTCGCGGATGTTGGCTAAAAACTTGTTACCGAGCCCCTCACCCGTCGAGGCGCCTTTGACGATACCGGCGATATCGACGAACTCCACCGTCGTCGGCACGACGCGCTCTGGCTTGACGATCGTGGCCAATTGATCGAGCCGGGGATCCGGCACCGGAACGATACCAACGTTAGGGTCGATCGTGCAGAACGGATAGTTCTCCGCTGCGATCGCCGAGCGCGTTAAGGCATTGAACAAGGTGGACTTGCCCACGTTGGGTAGTCCGACGATTCCGCATTTGATTCCCATGGAGTGTGTTCCCGTTTAATTCGTGGTGTGCAGACGCGTCATCGCTTTCTCGCCGCCCTGCTCAAGCAGTAGAGGCAACACATCGGCCGCTTTATGGATCGCACTCTCGATCGCCTGCTCGTCGGCGGACGACGCCCGCTGCAGCACGTAATCGAGCACGAGATCTTTGTGTCCTGGATGACCGATGCCGAGACGCAATCGCCAGAAATCCGCACCGATGGCGGCGATCGTATCGCGCAACCCGTTATGCCCACCGTGACCGCCCGCCAACTTCAACCTGACTGTACCTGCGGCCAAATCGAGTTCATCGTGAGCAACCAGTATCGAGTTCGGCGTGATTTTGTAGAAATGACTGACCGAAGCAATCGAACCGCCGCTGCGATTCATAAACGTGGTGGGCTTCAATAGCCAAAGTTCTTGGCGTGAACCGGCGACGGTCAAAGTCACTCGCGCGAGTTCACCCTGATGCTTTGATTCGACTCGGAATGCTCCGCCATGACGACGCGCCAGTTCATCAACAAACCAGAAGCCGGCGTTGTGACGCGTGCGAGCATACTTCTCGCCCGGGTTACCCAGCCCCACGACCAGCATGATCGATTGCGCGCCCATTCGAGCTCCTTAAAAACGGAGGCCGCCACGAAGGCGGCCTCCATCCGAAAAAAACACCGCGAGATTACTTCTTCGCAGGTTCCTTCTTGGCCTCTTCCTTCTTCGCATCGGCAGCAGGCGCAGCAGCCTCGGCTGTCGGCGCCGCTTCCGGCTCTTCGGCACGCGGGCTATGGATCGAGACGACAACCTGATCCT
>JACCEC012820669.1_pt1 | contig 10384 bp, 15 predicted proteins | sample 7450121 | NCBI WGS metagenome assembly JACCEC01 (sample SAMN15323455, study PRJNA562643) | freshwater metagenome | isolation source: river surface water | place: USA:Blue River Watershed | collected 2017-08-18 | reverse complement strand
CAGTACCGCCTGTTCCAGGCCGCTGTCGAGCGTGAGTCGCAACTGTTCAAGCAAGCCAACCAGATCCTGCGCGGCTCCCAGACCGGCAAGCGCACGGCGATGCGCGAGAAATTCGAAGGTGGCGACGACTTCACTTCTGCCGCTGCGCAAGCCGTCACGGGCGGGTGGAAGTCTTCCCTGACGGGGCTCGCCTCGCGCGCCTTGTACAAGACGACGATGACCGAGGACATGGCCGACAAGCTGGCCGGGATGCTGATGTCCAAGGATCCCAAGGAAGTTGCCGCTGTGGTGAAGATCCTCGAGGACTACGCCGAGCGCGCAGCCCCCAAGGCCGCGAACATCACACGCCGCGAAGTTGGCGCCACGACCGGCACCGCGATCACGGCTCTGCCCGCTCCTTCCAGCGGCGAGCTCTCGGCCGACATCGAAGCCGCAAGCCCCCGCGCGCCCGACATCGATGGCCCAGACATCGAAGCCGACATCGAAGCCGAAAAACGCTCCTCCAAGGGGCAACGGTAAGCCACGACTCCTCAGCCGTTGCCATCTTCACCCCGCTCCGTGCGGGGTGTTTTTTCTTCACACATCACAAAGTTGCGCAAGCCGAGAATGATCTCGATGTGCTCGGCGGCGTCGTGTTGCCCGTCAGCGCGGGCGCGGTCTATTGCCGCGAGGAGTTCGTCCTGCGTGCGGCCCCAGTGCAGTCCAGGGCCGAGGATCTGGCGTATGTACGCCCAAGGCATCAGCCGCTGATGCGCGGCTTCGAGTTCCACGCCTTGTTGAATGCTTCCGGGGAGACGAGCATGTTCAAGGCGTAAGCTGCATCCAGCCCCTTCTCAAGGGCCACGATGTTGATCCGGGCGAAGCGATCTGTTTCAATCATCTGTTCACAAGCCGAGATAGCGCCGCGCATGACACGCACGTCCACATTGTCCGTCCCCACCTTCTTGTCCAGCTCGGCGGCTTCGATCAATGCCGACAGCATCTGCGCGATCATGAAACAGATCCCCGCACAGGGCGCGCCCTCCTCCAGCAGGTAGAGCTGAATCTTCTGGTCGAGCAGGGCTTGCTTGAGCGCGGCGCGAGCGATGGCCCGCGCCACGGGGTTCATGCCCGTGTTCTTCGACACTTTCTTGGGCACGAGTTTCATTCCTCATCAAGTTGCAGCATCTCTCGCAAGCGGACAATACGTTTGGTTTCGAACCTGCACATATTGTCGTAGTAATCGCGCATGCGCTGGCACTGCAACAGACTGCGGCGTGCCTCCTCGTACTCCCGGTAAGCCAACTTCTCGGCGGGCGGCTTGCGGAACATCTCTTTCACCCAGTCGAACATCCCCTCCTCGGCGAACGGGGCGCGGGTCAGCTGATACTCTTCAGCATCGCTGATAGTTCGGACACGCCGCCATTGCACAAACGCAGACTTGGGGCTTTTCGGTACTTGTCTTGGACTGAGTGGTTGATGAACTTGGTCATCAAGATGGTGTACGATCGGTGCAGCACGTCGCGTTTCAACGCTTCTTCGGTTGTTAGGCATGTGACCTCCAAGTTGGGGAAAGAACGAATGATGGTCTGGGCTTGTTGGTTGAGCAACCCCACCACGAGCACCTTCAGCCGCTCGGTGCGTTGCTCGGGGATCGGTTGCGGGTCGTGCTTGAGCCGCAACATGTACGCCTCCTGCACCCCGCCGCCAAAGTCCTGTGCGCGCAACTCAATGCGCTCCACGATCTTGTCGGCCAGCGCCTCAAGGAACCCATCGAGGATGGCTCGCAGGTGGTCGACTGGGGCCGGGGCAGCAGCGGGCGCGGCGGCTGGCTCCTGCGTGGGCGAGGTGGGCGGCTGTTCCTTGGCTTCCTTGCGGGCGAGATCGACCCAGTTCCGGTAGCGGTAGACGGTCGAGTTGCCCATCTTGCGGCGGCGACCGTCGGGCAGCACTTGCTGGGCCTGCGTCAACACCTGTTCTTTGCGCAAAAGCGGGTTGGCGCGCAACAGCCGCACCATCTCCTTGTGCAGTGTTTCCGACTCCTGCGGCGTCCAGAAAATCTTGGTCATGAGAGCGCCCTTTCGATTTCAGATTCGATGCGCTCGACGTCCTTGGAGGTCAGCTTCTGCGCCAACCAATCGGCCTTCCTGCCGCGCAAGTCGCAAACCTCCCAGTCGGATTCTGTGTACCCGTGGTAGTCCATGTCGCTGGCGGCGTTGTAGCTGTACGACCCCTGCACGCGGTGGAAGTGCGTGACGCGCACGAGGCAAGGTATGCCCGCGATGCGCGTGTTGATGTCGGCGATGTACGTCATGCGTTTTCCTTTCTAAGTTTGGCCCCGGAACCTTGCGGCTCCGGGGTGGCTGGGCGTCAGAACCCGGCGGCTTCGCCAGCGGCAGCGGGCTCGGTGTCTTCGTACTTGACTTGGACGCCGCCCTTGGCGATGTTGGCGTGGAATGCCTTGGCAGCCGCGTAGATCTCGGCGCGGTCGACTTGGCCCGCCAGCTCGAACTTCACGCCGAACCAAGTGCCCTTGTCGTTGCTCTCGCCCACAGAGGTGGCGCGCACGAGGTTGGCAAAGGTCGGCGGCGTGTACAGCTGGCCTGCGCCGTTCTTGAGCTTCACGGAAGCCAGTGCCGACATCAGCATCTTGGACTTCTTGATCTGGGTGCTCGTGAGCGACAACAGCGCCTCAGTCCACGCGCCGCTGTCCGTGTCCATGATCAACACGTAGTGGTTGCGGGTGTCGTTGAAGCGGTCAGACTTCTCGGGGTTGACGGAGCCGTCCTGCTCGGGGGCGTAGAGGCGTCCGTCCAGCTCGACGATCTGGCCCTTGGTGCGCATCTCTGCCACGTCCTCGGGGCTGTAAGCGCCCTTGAAGCCGCCGCCGTTCGAGCGCGCGCCCCAACGCAGGAACTCACGCTTGTACGAGCACGGCACAATGACGACGCCCTCCTTGCCGGAGAACATGCGCCCGGTGACGTTCTCGAAGAACATTCCGGCCTTGGCACCTTCGATGGCTTGGCCAGAGGCCTCGTCCACCTGCGGCGAACCCTTTTGCAGCACGCTCAGGAACGGAATCGCGAACGATTCCTGCCCAGCGCCTTCCATGCCAGCACCGGCGTCTGCCGCAAAGTCCATCAACCCGGCGGGGGCGAGGGTGTGCTCTTCTTTCACTGCAACTGCATTTTCTTTCTTGCTCATGATACGATCTCACTTTCTGATGTGGTGTGGGGCTAAGAATCCGCCGCCCCACTCAGCGGCTACTTCTTCGCAGAAGAAATCTTCACCTTGTTGTACGGGAACACCCCGAACAGGTCGAACGGGACGGGCTTGCCAGCGGCCATCTGCTCCTTCACGAACGACTTCAGGGTGCTGGGGTGCACGCGCTCGACGACGGCGGGGGCTTTGCCTTGTTCGGCGACCTCCTTGGCGAAGCCCTCCGCCTCATCATGCTCGCCGCGCCCAAAGGTCACGACGACCTCGGTCTTGATCAGGCCGCCGAACCCGTTGGCCGACAGCCAGTCGTGCGCGGCGCGGCGCTTTTCCTCGGTGATGGAGCAGTCGACTTCGGGCTTCACTTCGATGGTTTCGCCAGACGTGAGCCTGAAGGTCTCGAGGCCCAGCTCCTGCATCAGGTCGGGCAGGTCTTCTTGTTCGACACGCCGCACGTCGGCCTTGGCGGTGGCGAGTTGCGCTTCAAGGTCTTCCACCTTGGTGCGCAGTTGAATCAGCAGCTCAGCCAGCTGCACGGCACGTTGCAAGTCGCTCATATGTTCACCTCCACAGGAATGTAAGCGCTGGTCTGCCTGTCCCACTTCAGGATCCTCAACAGGCCGCCTGTCTTGCGCACTGCAATGCAGGACGCGGCGGCGATCAACGACGGATCGCCCACAGCGATCACGTAGTCGTCCTCCGTGAAATCCTTCATCTGTTCGCGCAGGGCGACGATCAGCGGGTTGATGTGCAGACGGTTGGCGTTGGGAGGGAGCATGACGACGACTTCGCCGAATTGCTTGGCGGGGTCGAGGTTGATGGAAGGCAACCACAACTTGGTCGCCACGTCGTACTTGCTCGGTACTTGCGGCGCGTAGACTTTGGACATCGGTCAGTTTCCTTTCTAAAATTTCTACCCGTTATTTTCCCCGGTTTCCCGGTCAGGCGTCACCCAGCACTAATGCGGCGGTATTCTTCTTGCGCTGCAGATTGCGCGCAATTTGCTCGTCGATTGTGTTCTCCGCCGCCAAGTCAATGTACACCACGTTGCGGCGAGTGCCGATGCGGTGGGCGCGGTCTTCGGATTGCAGCCGGGTTTCGAGGTTGAAGTCGTTGCTGAAATAAAACACCGTCTCAGCAGCGGTCAGCGTCAGCCCGATGCCGCCGGACTGGGGTTGGCCCACGAACACGCGCACGTCGCCATTTTGGAATCGGTCGACCGAATCCTCGCGGCTGTCCTTGCTCACGCCGCCGTGGTACTGGACGCAAGGGATGCCGGCTTCGGTCAGTGCGACGGCGATTGCGTCCAGCTCCTCGCGGAAGCGCGCCCACACAATGAACTTGCCGTCTACGTCCTCGACGGCGTCCATGAACGTCTTGAGCCGAGGGTTCTCCTTGGAGACGTAACGGATGCCCATCGGGGTGTTGACGTAGCCGCTGGTGATCTGTTGCAACTTGATCAGCGCGGCCAGCTCGCTGACGGGCAGCTCTGTGTTGTCGCCCAACTCGATGCGCAACTCGTCTTGCATCTTGTCGTAGGCGCGTTGCTGCTCGGCGTCCAGCTCGAACGTGATTGTCTTGTAGATTTTCTCGGGCAGGTCGAGACAATCCTTCTTCAACACCCGGAACGAATGCGGCTCGAGCAACTTCTGCAATTTGTCGAGGTTGCGCCACCGGGGCGAGCCGTCTGGGTTGCGCGCAATGATCTGAGCGTAGGCCGCCTTGGGGTTGCGGCGCACCATGTTCTGCATCAGTGGGTGCGTGGTCGGCAGGACGTCGGCGTACTCGGCCACAAACGCCCGGTAGCTGGTGGTGCCCAACAAGCCGCTCTCCAAGAACTCCATCTGCGCGAACACGTCCACCGGGGAGTTGGTGACCGGGGTGCCCGAGGCGATGCGAGCGCCTTTGCAGTACCGGCGCAGCCGCATGAGCGCCTTGGTACGGGCGGCGTCGGGGTTCTTGATGCGGGAACTCTCGTCCAGCACGATCAGCGGCGAGCCGCTCATCAGGAACCGCTCGCAAAAATCGTAGCCCTTCTTGGTCACCAGCGCGTCGATGTTGACCGCCAACACACGCAACGCGAGCGGTTGTCCCTCCTTGCGCGGCTGGAACAGGTCTTCCAAGGTCTTCATGTGCCGCACGCCAGCACCCGAGCGCCATGCGCGGGCGATGATGTGGCCTTCCATGTGCGCGGGGATCTCGCGGTGCACCCAGTTGGTGTGCACGCCGTTGGGGGCCACGACGAGCAAGGAGTCGATGGTGCCCTTGGCGAACAGACGCTCGGCGTCCGCGAGCAACGTCCAAGTCTTGCCCGTGCCCTGCTCCATGAACAGCGCGTAGGTGGGCCGCCCGACCATGCGCTGGACGGCTTGCAGCTGGTGGGCCATGCCTTTGGTCTTCATGTTGCTTTCTTTCTCTGGCTCAACCCCTCCAGCACGTCGATCAGGGCGGGGATGCCGGTGATCATTGCGGCGTTGCGGAATTGCAGCGTGTCGTAGTTGTTCACGTGGTCAGCGGTCGCGCCGCTGAATGTGAACACCTCGTCGGCGACGCCCACAACGATGAGCGATGTGCCGCCCCAGCGACGCCAGTTGAGGTGCCAGTTCTTTTGCACTTGCGTGAGGCCCGCCGCGCCGAGCACGCGGGTGGTGGACCTCGCGGGCCACGCCTCCACGTACTTCAGCTCGATGGGCACAAAGCTGCCAGCGACGAGTGTGTCCACGTCGGGGCGACCGACGCCCACGATATTTTCGATGCGCTCGGTGTGGATGCGACCGTTGGCGGCGTTGCGCAACCGATCCCACAGCCGTTGCTCGGGGCGGCGGCTCATTGCAGCGCCTCCTCGCGGTTGAGCACCTTCACGCGCTCGATCTTGATCATCGCGAAGCCCGGAATCTTCCTGCCGCGCACCAGCAGCACGTCCTGCTCTGCCACGAGCCGTTCCATGGCGACGCGCCCGAGCGGCTCGTACTTGAAGCGGTCGATCCGACAGATCACGGGGATGCCCGTGTCGTCCTTGAGGAAAAAGTCGGCGAACAGCGTTTGGCCAGACAAACGCTTCCCATCGCGTCGGGCGACGCGTACGGTTTCATTTTCGTCGCGGAGCTCTTTTTTGGCAATCTTGCCGATGAACAAAACGTCCGCCCCGTCAGGCAATTTGTCTGCCGTGTAGATCCGGGAGCCCACCCGGCAACCGTGCGCCACCGGGTCGGCGTACCAGTCGGCGTAGGTGCGGCTGATGGGGTAGAGGTCAGAGAACTTCACGTGCGCCTCGGCGATGCGGTTGCGCAACTTGTCGTCGACTTTGCCCAGCCGCCGCGCCTCCACAGCGGCCACCGCCTTGGCCGGGCCGAACCCGACAAGGTTCATGAAGCCGCCGATCAGCCGCCCGTCCTTCACGGCCCAGTTCACTTCCGAGAGCTCGGGATCGAAAGCGGTGTATTCCACCCCTTCAGCGGCCATCTCGCGCAGGATCTCCATGGTCTGGTCGTCGTCCTTGGCCGAGCGCAAGCACGCCGCCGCATACTCCAGCGGGTGGTACGCCTTCATCCACGCGCACCAGTAACTGATCACCGCGTACGCGCAGGTGTGCGACTTGTTCATGCCCCATGCGCCGAAGTTGCAGATCTCGTTCCAGATGTCGTGCGCGGTGCGTTCGTCGATGCCGTCCTGCGCCGCGCCAGCGATGAACTTTGCGCCTTGCTGGTCGAAGTATTCCTTGCCCTTGCGGCCGGACATGGCCTTGCGGATCACGGTTGTCTCGTCCCAGGAGAACTTGCCGATGTCGCGCACGATGCGCATCACCTGCTCCTGGTAGAGCACCACGCCATACGTGTCGGCCAGCAACTCCTCCAGCGCGGGGTGCGTGTACGTCACGGGTTCCTGCCCGGCCTTGCGCGCGATGTACTTGCCCGTCGCGCCGCCGCCGAGCGGCCCCGGACGAGCCAGCGCCGTGAGGTGGTCCACGGTGCGGAAGCTGTCGACGTGCACCTGCGCGGAAATCGACCGCTGGCTCTGGCCTTCAAACTGGAAGATGCCGGTGTATTTGCGCTGGTTGAAGATCTCGAGCACCTTGGGGTCGTCGAGCTTCAGCGCGTAGAGCTCGTCGGCGGTTGTCACGCCGCTGTCCTCAATCACGCCCAGTGTCCGCAGCCCCAGCGCGTCGATCTTGAGCAGGTTGAGGTATTCGCTGTCGGGCTTGTCGATGTGCGCCACGCCGTCGTCGCCCACGGTGCAGTACTCGTCCACGGGCACATTACAAACGATAACCCCTGCGGCGTGAACACCAGTGTGCCACGCATGATTTTCCACCTCGGACATGACCACCGCTTTAGGGTTGCGTTCCATGAAACGCCGTCCTGTGTCGGTGTTGTTGAGGGTGTCCTCAAGACCTTTTCCATAGCGCGAATCTCCCGAAGAATATTCAATCAACACGTTCAGCAGGTCGAACCGCTCCTTGTCGGGGATGCCGAATCGCTTGCAAACCTCGGCCATCACGGAGCGCGGCTTCAGCGTGTTCACGTTGCCGATGCGCGCTACGTTGGAGCGCCCATACTTGTCGGCAAGGTACTCGAAGCACTGGTCGCGCTTTGTGTCCGAGAAATCGATGTCGATGTCGGGCAGGTCTTTGCGGGTCAGGTCAATGAACCGCTCGAACAGCAATCCGTGCGGGATCGGGTCGACCTCTGTGATGCCCAACAGGTAACAAAGCAACGAACCCGCTGAGGAACCGCGCCCCGGCCCGACGAGCATCCGGCGCTTGGCCCAAGCGATCAGGTCTGCCACGACGATAAAGTAGCTCTGGAAATTCTTCTGCTCGATGGCCACCAGCTCACGCTCCAGCCGCGCGGCGTAATCGTCCGGCCAGCTGGGCAGGTGCCGCAGCGACAGCCGCAGCTGGCGTCCCGCCTCGGCCAGTGCGCGCAGGTCGCCCGCCACCTGAATGATCGGGGCGGTGGGCAGTGCGCCCGCGCACCGCTCGGCCACCTCGTGCGTGTTGCGCACGGCAGCAGCCCACATGTCGTCGTCCAGCACCCGGATGTGAGCGCGCAGCTCCCGCTCGGTGAGCAAGTGTTGCGGCGTGGTCGCCTCGCGGCCCCCGATGGCGACGAATGCGTCGTAGTCCCGCTGCGCCGGGTAGCTGTTGTTGGAGGTGACGACGAGCGGCTTGCCCGTGGCCTTGTGCAGCCGCACCGCCGCCCGCTGCTCCATGGGGGAGGCGGGGTTGAGGTCGATGTAGTCGAACAGCTCCGGGTCGGTCAGCCCCGTGCCGGCGAACCGGATGACGCCCTTGGATTCGCGCAAAATGCCCACGGCGTCGCACTCCTTGCGGCGGAGCGCGGTCGAGAACCTGTAAAACCCTCGCGTATCTTCAGCGAGCGCCCACGCCTGTGGTTTTCGACCGTCGGGGAGGGGAACGGTGAGCTCGGTGCCGAAAAGTGGCTTGACGCCAGCCTTGGCCGCCGCCTTGGCCCAGCGGACGTGGCCCCAAGTCGACCCGTCCACAATCCCCGCCGCGCTGGCGCCAGTGGCCTGAGCGGCTTCCACCACGCGGGCCACGGGGCCGAACGCCTGCCGGAAGCTGAACTCGGTGCGGCAACGCAACTGTGGCAGGGTCATTCTTTGTCCTTGCGCGAGGTCAGGATCATCGGCGGCAAAGACAGCGCTTGCACGATGAGGGAGTTTTGCTTGACGATCGACTGGTTAAGCTCGATTATCTGTTTCAGCAAGTCCAACCCTTGCATCGGCAAAAACTGAGGCGGCTCTTGTTTTTCATAGTTGATCATGTCAAAACACCCCGAACCAAACGCCCGTGCCGTGCACACAACCGATGGGGAACACCAGCGAGCCCATCACGAGGAGAACCCACTTGGCGCTTTGGATGGAGACTATGACGTGCGTGAGCCAAGCCGCCGCCACCCACACCACCAAGCCAACAGACATCAGATCACTCATACCGGCGCTCCTTGCACATCGTTGCGTTCTTCGTAAGCCATCTTGTGCAGCTCCAGCGTCTGCACAATCTCCACCAGCGCCATCACGTCGTCGAGCGCACGGTGGGTCTGGGGCAGGGGCTTCTTCATTGCGAACTCGTAGAGCTCGATCAACTTCGGGTTCCGGCCCCATTGCGCCCGGTGCAGCCCGACGGTGCAGTATTCGCCCTCGGGCCACGGGAAGTCCTCGCACCCCACGCGCTTCAGGTCGAACCGCAGCAGCGAGCGGTCGAACGGCAAGTTGTGCGCAAACACCGCGAACGCCCGACCGAAGAACTCCTTGAGGCGCGGGAGCACCTCCTCGAAGTTGGGTTGTTGCACCAGCATCTCGTTGGTGATGCCGGTGATCTTGGTGATCTCTTCTGTGACAGATTCGCGCGGGTGAATCAGCTGCTGGAAGGTGTCGACGACGACCCCTTCCTCGTTGAGCAGCGCTGCGCCGAGCTCGATGATCTTGGGTTGCTTGTCGAGCGGCGCGTTGTGGTGCAACGGCAAGCCGGTCGTCTCGGTGTCAAACACCACTATCAGGTTCTTGTCCATCGTTTTCCTTTCTGAAGACGGGCAGCGGCGCCCAATGAGTCCAAAAGTGCTCCTTGGGCCGGTACTGGCCGTAGACGGCTACGCCGTACATGCGGTTGATCAGCTGCACCTTCACCCCGGCGGGGCAGGTGGCGATGGGCCGCCAGTAATACTCGCGGTCCACCGCCACTGTTTTGGCGGCGTTGATGTCATGCGGCATTTTCGCGCCGCACAATGAACTTCAAGTCCGCGCCGAGGATGTCGCGGGTGTCGAAGATGACGTACTGGTACTTGCGCTTTTGTTCGAGCAGGAACGGGTTGGTGTGGCTCTCGGTGAACACTTCCTGCGCCACCCGAATGCCCATGTCCGCAAACCGGCGGCGGAACTGCTCCAGCTCCTCAGCGGTGCAATGCATGCCGAGGTGCGAGACCATCGGCGGGCGGCCCGCCATCCAGTTGGGCCCGGTCGTGTAATGCAGCACCTCGAGCTCGAGCGGCTTGCCCTCGGGGCGAGTGTTCTCGTAGTTGAACGCGAGGTCGGCTTCGTTCTTGCCGGGCTCGCCGTAGACCCTGCCGCCCGCGATCACGTGATCGTGCACCCAGTTGTCCATGCCCAGTTGCTTGAGCAAGTTGATGGCCGCCGCCGGGTTGGGCGGGCACAGGGCGATTTGTTCGAT
>JACCEC011257591.1_pt1 | contig 10384 bp, 10 predicted proteins | sample 7450121 | NCBI WGS metagenome assembly JACCEC01 (sample SAMN15323455, study PRJNA562643) | freshwater metagenome | isolation source: river surface water | place: USA:Blue River Watershed | collected 2017-08-18 | reverse complement strand
TTTGTAGTTCAAGGTGGCGATCCTCAAGGTAAAGATCCCAAATTCCCGGCAGCTAGACTGGGAACAGGTGGTTTTATCGATCCTAAAACTGGGAATGAGCGCCGTATCCCTTTAGAGATTAAACCACAGGGAGAAAAAGATCCTATTTATAGCAAAACTTTTGAGGAAGCAAGAATTGGTAAACCCCCTGAGTTAAAGCATAAACAGGGGGCGATCGCTATGGCCAGATCACAAATGCCAGATTCCGCTTCTTCTCAGTTCTACTTCGCTTTGGCGGATTTATCATTTTTAGATGGTAACTATGCTGTGTTTGGCTATGTTACCCAAGGTTTTGACGTAGTTAATAAAATTCAACAAGGCGATAAGATTGATTCTGCTAAAGTAACTGAAGGTGAAGAAAATCTGAAAGTTGCTCAATAATTAGCCTTTAGTAATTAAGCTAATAGTTATGAAATTAAAATCATTAACTATTGACATTAGCGAGAAATTTTGATCACCTAATTTTAGTGATAGTAAGTTTCTCGCTTTTTTGATAATTAAGTTAATATTAAACAATGGATTTTCTATGGAATTTAGCAACACTCTTTATCAGAAATACAAAGATATCATACCTCCATTTTGTGGTATTCTATTCTTGTTAATTATTTGGCAACTGTTGAGTTTTAGAAATGGAACAACACTGCCTTCACCAATTTCAGTTATAACTCAAACATGGGATCTGATTAAAGATCCCTTTTTTAATCATAGTGGCAATAATAAAGGTTTTTTCTGGTTAATTCTTGCTAGTCTCAACAGAGTATTTATCGGTTATTTTCTCGCTGTAATTATTGGTATTTCCGTCGGTTTAATTATTAGTTTAAATAGCTTTTTACAAAAAGCATTTGATCCAATTATGCAATTATTTCGTCCTGTTGCTCCCCTAGCTTGGCTACCCATGGCACAAGCCATATTTTTAAAACCTAATCCTTCAGCAACATTCGTGATTTTTATTACTTCAATTTGGCCAATTATTATCAATACCAATTTAGGTTTTAAACTCATACCAAAAGACTATATCAATATTTCTAAATTGATAGGATTATCACCAATAGAAAATTTAGTCAAAATTGTCATTCCAGCAATATTCCCCCATATATTTACAGGACTCAGAATTGGACTGGGATTATCTTGGTTAGCTGTTATTGCTGCGGAAATGTTACTTTCTGATGATGGTATTGGTTTTTTCATTATTAATGCTTATAATGATGCTAATATCCACGAAATTATCTTAGCAATTATTTATCTAGGTATAATTGGTATAATTCTCGATAAGATCATGTTATTTATTTATCTAAAGATTAGACCAGAAGAAGAATAAATGGGTAAAGAGTATGTCTAGTTTAATTGAGATTCAAGGTGTTACCAAAGAATTTATCCTCAAGAATGGTCATAGAAATACTATTCTTAAAGATGTTAATCTCACCGTTAAACCAGGAGATTTTGCTTCTCTCATTGGTCATTCTGGGTGCGGTAAATCTACACTATTAAAAGGATATGCGCTGGGGTTTTCGTTCACATGATTTTGAACCTCAGCCGATAATTGATGCAGTTAATCGTGAGGATTTGTGGCGAGAAACTGCTAAATTTATTAATCAGGAGGTGGCTATTCCACCTAGTACATCAAGAGGGGTAGAAAGATTTTTTAATGGATTAGCATTTGATCCCCAGCAACCACAAGCCTATCTTGATGCTCCCAAAATCAGGAATTCTTAAACCAGGAGAAAAAGATAAAAATTTTGATAAATATGTTTAAGTTAATTCAAGGATATTGTTTGAGCCTGATTGATCCGAATTTTGTACCCTTATTGTGAGTAACCCAGATAAAAAACCAGTTTTAATTACTGGTATTGGTTTAGTTTCGGCTTTGGGCAAAAGCTTAGAACATAGTTGGCAAAATTTACTAATTGGTAACACAGGAATTAAACTACATCAACTTTTTCCTGAATTGGGAATAATTCCTTTAGGATTAATTGGTGAACAACCTACCACTTTAAATAACTTGACAGAAACAATTGTCGCTTCAGCTTTGCAAGATGCCCAATTAATACCGCCTTTATCTGATTGTGCAGTAGTAATTGGTTCTAGTCGTAGCTATCAAGCATCTTGGGAAATAATGGCGCGAGATATACACAGTCATGCATCAGAGTTAAATTTAGACAATTGGTTAAACACTTTACCACAGATGAATGCGATCGCTGTCGCCAGACAAACTGGATCAACAGGGGCAGTTTTAGCACCCATGGCCGCTTGTGCTACGGGAATTTGGGCTATTTCCCAAGCTACCATGTTAATTCAATCAGGACAATATCAAAGAGTCATTGCGGGCGCTGTAGAAGCGCCTATTACACCTTTGACCATAGCTGGATTTAAGCAAATAGGGGCTTTAGCCAAAACAGGTGCTTATCCCTTCGACTTACATCGAGAAGGCTTGGTACTCGGTGAAGGTGGTGCTGTGTTTATTCTCGAAGCTGCGGAATTAGCAACCCAACGCCAAGCTAAAATTTATGGACAAATATTAGGTTTTGGCTTGACAGCAGATGCATATCATGGTACATCACCAGAACCAGAAGGAAAAAGTGCGATCGCCGCAATTAAACAATGTTTAGAACGTAGTCACCTCCAACCTACAGATATAGACTACATTCATACTCATGGTACAGCCACCCAAATAAATGACCGCACAGAAAGCAAAATTATTCAACAATTATTTCCGCAAACATTAGCTGTAAGTTCCACCAAAGGTAGTACAGGTCACACATTAGGTGCATCCGGAGCTTTGGGAGTTGCTTTTTCCCTGATGGCATTACAGGAGCAAATTTTACCTCCCTGTATAGGACTCCAACAACCAGAATTTAATTTAAACTTGATCACATCAGCACAGCAGAGCAAAATTCAACAAGTATTATGTTGTAGTTTTGGGTTTGGTGGACAAAATGCTGTCATCACTTTAAAAGCATATTAAAAACTCTAACTGGATGGCAAAGAAAAATAAAAAATTGCCCCTTTATTTATCTCTCCCTTTGCCCAAATTTTACCACCATGACGGTGAATTACTCGCCTTACAGTTGCTAAACCAATACCATGTCCTTGAAAACATTCTCCAGAATGAAGACGTTGAAAAGGCTGAAATAATTTTTGGGCATTTGTAGGTTCAAAACCTACCCCATTATCTCGAATAAAGAAAATACTATAATTATCTGCAAGTTCCAGATTCATCGCCAATGATAACTCTTTTATTTCTAAATCATTAACTTGGCCAAATTCAATTATACCCTCTTGACACATTTCTGTATATTTCCAAGCATTTTCCAATAAATTATCTAACGCAATTCTGATTAATCGCGGATCTCCATAAGCTTGAATATTGTAATTTATTAATATTTTTATAGAACGATGAACATTAACCAATTGGATTTGATTAATTACATCTTGAGCTAAATTGCTTAAATTAAAAAATTGTTTATTTACTTTAGTATAAGTAACCCGTGAAAGTTGTAACAAACCTTCAATCAAACCCTTGGTTTCGTAACTAATTTTATCTATTTGCTGTAACCATACTCGAGATTCAGAACTAAGTAGCTGATAATCTTTATCTAATAATTTTTGACTTAATAACCCAATTCGACGCAAATAATTCCACAAATCATGAGACAGAGAATAGGAAAATATTTCTAACTCCTCAATAGTTTCCTCTAACTCAATATTTCTTTTTTTTAAATCATTAGCAATCAGTTTATATTCAGTAATATCTCTTAAAGAAACTAAAAAAGCAGGTTTATTTTCCCACTCAATATTCACAATTCGCATTTCTGTAATTAAATGTTTGCCATTAATTGATATAATATTAACCTCAGTCTTATCAACCATTACCACTGGAAATTCCAACAAATTTCCTATCAATTCCGACTGAGAACGGTTAAGAATCAATTCTGCTGCCGGATTCACAAATCTCACCACACCAGTAACATCAACAACCATAATACCATCAGCATTGTGAGAAATCAGCATTTTTAATTGATTATTATTATCAAGTTCGGAGGCAGAAAACATAAATCATTTTTGTGCTTAACCATAAATCATCACAACGGCATTCATCGCATTAGTAGCGCAACTTTCTTGCTCTTGAGTCTTTGAGATTAGACTGATCCATGTTTTGATTTTCAGGTTATACCTCATTGCATGATAAATTGTTGTATTTTTTGCGATATAATAACAAAAACATTTCATTCTTGGGTCTTAAATTTTGACAACCCCATAGATATTATTGATAGTACCAAACTACTGAACCAATATCATACTATTAGAGTAGTATCATTCCTGAGGATGTCATGAAATTTAATTCTTGAGAATTGCCACAAATCCGGATCTTTGAGGAGTTATATTTCGATGACACGCCTTGACTAAAAACTTATACCAATTTTATGTACTGTTGCACACAATGATCAAATCAATTAAATTCCTGAAAAACTTATATTCTCAAGACTTAGAAACTCGAAAAAACTGGTATTCCCAAGTAGCCGAAGCCTATGATAAATTCAGACCTCCCTATGCTCAAGCAATTATTAATAGTGCGATAGAAATAGCCAAACTTCCCATCAATGCTAATATTTTAGAATTAGGTTGTGGACCAGGAAAAGCGACTTTAAATTTTGCTAAATTGGGTTTTTGTATCACCTGTCTAGAACCAAGTTTATCAGCTTGTAATTTAGCCAGAAAAAATTGTGCTGTCTATCCCCAAGTAGAAATTCAACAAACTACCTTTGAAGAATGGGAATTAAAACCAGAAAAATTTGACGCTGTATTAGCAGCAACCTCTTTTCATTGGATAAACCCTGAATTTGGTAATCTTAAAATTGCTCAAGCTTTACGTAAAAATGGGGTTTTAATTTTGCTGTGGAATATGACTCCCCAACCAGAATATAAACTTTATCAAAGTTTTCAGCAAATTTATCAAAAATATGCTCCTTCTTTAGATAGATATGAACATATAGAAACCCAACAAGAAATAGTTAAAGCTTTAGGACAAAAAGCAATTGATTCAGGTAAATTTAAAAATATAGGATCTCAAGCGGTTGTCTGTCAATTAAATTATAGTCCTGATGATTTTTTATTACTTTTAAGCACTTACACACCCTACTTAAAATTAGATAGCAAAACTAGAACTTGTTTATTCACAGCATTACGTCAAAAGATTGCAGATGAGCATCGAGAAAATATACAAATTACCTATATCTCAGCTTGTCAAGTTATGACAAAATGCACAAGTCTTGAATGTTAAGAAAATCCCGATAAAAAAACTATAAACTTTTTAACCATTGCCAAGTTTTCTCAATACCTGCTTCCAGTTGAATAGTAGGTTGCCACTGAAGAATTATCTTGGCCTTAGTAATATCAAGAACATTTATGGGAACATCAACTTTTCGTCCTTGTATATACTCAACTTGAAAGTTATTCGGAATTACCTGACGAATTTTCATTAGTAATTGATTGAGAGAAATTCCTCGTCCACTACCAATATTAAATAATTTTTCTGTTAGATTAGAATTTTGAACATTATAGAGTGCTTCAACTACATCTAAAATGTATATATAATCTCTCACTACTTCCCCATCTCCCCAAATTTGAATGGGCATATTTTTAAGAATACGATTCAGAAAGATAGTAACAGCACCAAGTTTTCCTGTAGGATTTTGTCTGGGTCCGTACGGATTAGCAACACGTAAAATAGTATAATCAAGTCCATATAAGTAGTTAAATAAATACAGATATTTCTCGATACTTAACTTAGTGATACCATAAGAACAAATGGGATTGGTGGGGTCATTTTCACTAATAGGAAGTTGCTGGGGAGAACCATAAATAGTCCCTCCTGAAGATGGAAAAATAACCTTTTTTACAGAAGCATTAACACAGTTTTCTAGAAGTTTAATGGTATTAATTACATTAGAAGCCACATCTTCAACAGGATTGTTATTTGATGTACTGGGAACTGTATTGCTGATTAATTGATATACAATTTCTACATCTTTTAATGCTGATTGTAATAAAGACTGATTTGAGAAATCTCCATAAATATATTCAACATCATGATGATTTTCTTTTAGGTATAGATTACGAGAACGATTATAAACTCGTACTGATTGTCCCCGTGCCACTAAAAAATCTGTTAAGTGTGATCCAATAAAACCATTACCACCAATAATCAGAACACGCATAAATTTATTAACCAATATACTTTAACGAAACTTTATTTTATTGGCAGCATATACACACATCTTTAATAGTAATAAACCTTCTTTAAAGTGTGAAATATTTGATTTTCCATAAGTTCTGGGATAATACCGAACAGGAATATCAGAAATGTGCAAATTGAGTCTAGATGCTCCAAATAGTAAGTCAAAATCACCAAAAGGATCGAACTCACCAAAATATTTGCGATTATCAGCAATTTTCTGATAGTTAATTTTGGAGATAACTTTTGTACCACATAATGAATCCTTGATCCGATTATCAATCAGATAAGAAAGTAAAAAGGCGAAAAACCGATTTGCCAAAACATTTAATAATGGCATAGCCTCCGGGGAACAAGGATAAATTAAACGACATCCATTGGCAAATTCACATCGTCCTGAAGCTAATGCCTCAAAAAAATGTGGTAAGTCTTCTGGGCGTACTGTCAGATCAGAATCTAATATCATCAATATATCTCCATTAGCAAGCGCAAATCCTTCTCTAACAGCATTTCCTTTCCCTTTGTGTGTTTGTTGAATAGTTTTTATATCATATATTTCCCCATATTTAGCTTGCACCTTTTGAATTTCATCCCAAGTTTCATCTTGAGAATGTCCTTCGACAAAAATAATTTCTGTGTGTTCACCCATTTTAGGAAGACGAGTAATACAACTTTCTATGTTACCTGCTTCATTACGCGCTGGAATTATTACAGAACAAGTTTTTAGTTGTTTTTTATCCTTAATACTAGATTCGTAAGGATTTAGTCGAGCTACGATAAAATTGACTAAGCCAATTTTATTAAATCCAGGTAAAGGAGCAATAAAACGATTTAATATTGAGGTCAGGATTGGTATATTCTTAGGTAATATCAATCGAGAACTATGCTTAATAACTTCAAAACCAGATAGTTCTAAAATATTACTTATATCCTCATAACTTAACCAGTTGAGAGGAGCAGTCGGCATTTTTTGTTTTAAAGTAGCAGCAAGTTTGAGAATAGGATTCCAGGTAGGGTTATGAAAACTAATAATTAATCTTGTTGATTCTGTACAAGCTAATCTAACTTTCTGAAAGGCTTTCTGAATATCATGAAAATAACTAATAGTATCTGACAAAATTATATAGTCAAATGTTTCGTCTATATCTAGATCCTCAATATCAGCAGTTTTCCAGTAGAGATGAGGAAACCTATCTTGGGCAGTTTCAGATATTTCAGCAACAATTTCAATACCCACTCCATAATTTGGTTTTACTGCATTTAATAGTGAACCTGTACCAGAACCAATTTCTAAAACTCTTTGCCCTTCTGGTATTAAAAAGCGGTATAAAGATTCAATGCCATTATAATAGTATTGATTTTTTTTATGCCAATATTCAAGGTTAGAATAACTTTTTGGCAAGGACGGTTTAATTAAAGTTTTTTGAGAATCTGATAACAAGGTATTCATGTCTAATTAGATTTTGATTTTTCTATTTCTGAAATTACTGAGATTACCTCTGAGCATAAATTTGCAGAGAACCACCAATTTCTTTAATTAGTGGAATTTGTCCAAGAAAATGACTAAATTTTTGGAAAAATATAATCCAAGCATCAGGAATACCAGGATGCAAAAAGTCAAATGGCTTCACTGTAATGTAGTTAAAACCATTGCGTTTTAAAATAGAATATATTTGCCACCTAAAAAATGCTATCTCATCAGGAGAATTTTGTAATGCACTGCCAATAAATTTAATATTTTTCTCCACGGCGATTTGAGGATTAAGCATATTAGGTTCGGTAAAGAAAAAAGAACCACCAGGTTTAAGGACTCTGAGCATTTCTGGAAGTGCAGTTGTTAAATCAAAATGATGCAAAACTGCATTTCCCACAATTGCATCAAATGTTCCATCAGGAAACTCTAGTTTGTTAATATCTCCAACTACCACTTTAGCGTTAGGAAATCCAACCAAACGATTATTAGCAATCTCTACCTGTTTTGGAGAAATTTCTACTCCAATAATAGTCGCTCCAGAAACCGCCAAACGTTTAGTAAACTCAGCATTACCGGCACCAGGCTCAAGCACAACCTTACCAGGACTTAAACCACCGTAACGAATAGCTAAACTACCACGCTCATCTAAACGAAGTTGCCCGGCTTTTGTAATAGAACCCCACCAAACACTGCCTAAATCTTCTGCTAAAGCATCAAAATGTTTTCTTTCGCGATCGCTCCGACTATTCATGCCCATAAATTTAGTCTTTCCTTACTATTGTAAAAACCATATAAGCCCACCTATGAGGTGGTGAAATTTTGCTGAATAAACTAATAATTTGTTTTAAAAGCCCACAAACTAGATGATTTTCAGCGAGATTGGGTAAGCCAAGTTTATAGTGTAGTATAAAACGAAAGAAGTTCCATGGCTCTACAAATTTAGGTGCAAGTTGAGAAGTTTCTAATTTTTCTACTTGCCTAATTAGTTCAGCAATTCGCTTGGGAGTAGATTTTATCACATATTGTTCAGCTTTAACCAACTTACCAAAAGCCCAAACAACAAAATTCAGTCCGTTTGATTCAATTACAACAATTTTACCACCAACTTTTGTTAACCTAGTCATCTCTTGAATCAGCTTAAACTGTTCCGATGGATGAATGTGATGAATGACATCTCGACAAAACACTAAGTCAAAAGATTGATCAGGAAGTTGGACATTAGTGGCATCGCCTACCATAAATTCAGCATCAGGAAAGTTTTCTTTAGCTAGTTCAATCTCTTCATGATTAATATCAATACCAGTAAACCTAAAAGTTTCACCAATAGCCCTGAGATTGTATAGATTGCTGCCAGTACCACATCCCAGTTCTAAAACTTGAGAACCAGGATCAATAGGCAAATATTTTAATAGTTCTCGTTCTGCTTGGTAAATAAAAGGGTTTTTCGTTTGCCATCTAAAGCGTTGGTTACACGATTGAGCAAAGTAATCTTCCTGGGAGGTTATAAATGATTCAGACATAGTTAATTTATTAATTAATAAACTTGTTGCTTATTTTTGATCTAGTTTAAATATTAAACGATAATTGTTCCAATCTCTTAAACCATGATCAGCTATTAAAAATTTATCAGGTGGTATATATACACCTATTCCAATTTCCTTTGCTGCATTAAGTTTGTGATTGGGAATTTTTATTATGTCATGCCATATTGTACCTTTACTGACTAACCTCTGGGCAGAATCTTGTTCATAATCTGCCTGACCTATAATATTTTTCGATGAATCAAGGATGTGAACAAAATTAATATATTTCAAAGGCTGATCTTGTAGACTTTCCCAAACAAGTTCAATTGTCAAGCCATCTTCTGTATGAGTAGTCAAAGCACCCAAGAGAATAAATTCGTTGCCAAAACGAATATTTTGAAGTGATGTATTGCTCCTAGCTATTAGTACCTTTGCTGTTTCACTATCTATCCATTTGACTGGGTTAGCATCTAGAAAAACTTTTCTCCATTTATGTTTACTTTTTAATTGGTTTAATGCCATATCAAGTTTTGTATGATCAATGACCTTTAGTAACCTTAAGGATGTTTGTGATTCAATTGCTAAACCAGTATCATTATAGTTGATAGTGCTTAACCAAGCATGAAATAATTTAATTTCACTAGCAAAATCTGGTACTTCTACATTGTCCATTATTTTATTTGCTACGAATGAACTTTCAATAGGTTTAGCCAGCAACAAATAATCACTAGAAATTATTTCAGACAACCTAAAAGTAGATGGATTTATCCAAGTTACTGGAGATTTCAAAGAAAAAGATTTCAGGTTTGGGTGCAATACCTTTTCATATAAGCCAACAGATTCAAATACAAATATTTCATTGGCATAACCGAAAGGATATACAGTGTAATCATGTTTCTTCTTTTTAGCATCTTCTATTAATAATTTAGCTTGCTGTATTTCATTAATTAAAGAACCAGATGTGAGATTCACGCCCAAAAAACGCTGTAAATAAGTTGGTTGATTATTATTAAATAACATCAGCAACAATAACAACATTGGAAAAATCAATGAAGCTATGATAATTGGCCAATATTTATCATGAATTTTACTATATAAATTCTTTATTGTTGGCAA
>JACCEC011157805.1_pt1 | contig 10386 bp, 24 predicted proteins | sample 7450121 | NCBI WGS metagenome assembly JACCEC01 (sample SAMN15323455, study PRJNA562643) | freshwater metagenome | isolation source: river surface water | place: USA:Blue River Watershed | collected 2017-08-18 | reverse complement strand
TGCAATATCTCCACCTTTATTGACGGAGAGTAGGCAGGGTGCCGACGAAAATACCGGCGACCAAAAATTCGAAAATGGGGTGCAATATCTCTTCTTCTATTGACAAGGACCGAAAGAGCCCTTACACCATGGAGGCAAGGAGACGCACATGGTAACGACGGTGGAGCTGCTGCAGCTCAGCCTAGAACCCTTCGACCGTCTGGAATCACAGCACATGAAGCCGGACCTACTGCACAACCTAAGGACCCAGCGGGCTGCGCTTGCGGCTGATAGAGCGGCCACCTACGCCTCTTGGGCTGCTGGCGACATAGCGACGCAGGAGATGCTAGACGCCTCGGGGCTGGGGCTGTTTCGGGAAGTTGAAAGGCTGGAGCAGACCTTCAAGATCGAAAAGCCGTATCAAGCCTGGCCGACGAGACTACGTAGGTTCCCCCTATTGGCCATGTTGGGTGAGTACAGGGTTCAGTGGGGCAAGGCCATTGAAAAAGTCGAGGGCAGCGATGCCTCTTGGGCTATCCGAAGCTGGGCGGCTAGCAACTGGGGACCACTTAGTAGGAGGGGCAGCGCGCTTATCACCGTGACACCTACAGTGCTTCTAGAGTCTAAAGAAACGGAAGGCATTGTTCTGCAGCTACTGGTTGACTAACCACTTGGAGAAGAAAAAATGGACAACAACAGCAAGATGCAAGGCGTGATTTTGACATTGAGTGACGGTAGGGCGCTGGCCTTTCTTGGAAAAGCAGTGGTGTTTCCTGAGGATCCTCCAGTGAAGATCGTAGACGTCAAGTTTACAGCACCGCTCGACCTGCCTATCAACGCGCACTGGGAGGACCTCGAGGTAAAGAGCTCCGAGGTAGAGAAGAAGGAAGAGGCGTCAGTGCAGAAAGCAAGTGAGTTGACAGCCTTGGTAAGTGTCAGTGCTGAGTTCGAGCGCATTGACGCTATGCACCGTATATCGGAAATGCTGACGGCTCTTCAACTCTTGGATCCGAGTACGCGAGAGGCTGTCATCCTCGAAGGGCTCGCAAGATCGAGGTTCCAGCACACGTGGTCCTATATGGCGAAGAACTTTGGGATCGACTCAAGCAGGTGGCCACCCAACCCTCTTGTGAAAGCAGCAGTGGAGAAGATATGAACACTCTTCAAGAAGTAGAGCAGCTCAAGGCTGACATTAAAAAGCTAGGCCCGTATGGATCGGTTGATGCCTTGCTATTTCTGCCTCACACAGAGGCGCTATCAGCACTGCTAAAGGAAGAGCTGGCACTACCGAAGTACTACCAACGGCCGGGAGTAATTACTGCGATCGAACAAGAGCTTGAGCGCAGGAAGGGTTGGGCTGACACCCCACTTATTCCTTGGTACGCGAAGGTAGACAGTCCGCTCAAGAAGTACTTAGAGGAGTGCAGAAAAGTAAAGGAGAGCAAGCCGTGATTAATTCAGACGAGGGCACAGGGTGGAGGAGTAAAGACGATGAGCCTACTTAGAGACAGGGTGATAGCTTCTCGCGTTAGTCCAAAAAAATGACGATTACTACAGTGACGGCATAAAGACGTGTGACTTTTGTCTGCATGTCGGAGTCAGCCTCCGTGAAGCGCCTTGCTGTGAGTGTATTAGAGGGGGCTGCCTGGCCAAACAAGACAACTTCGAACCAGACATGAGAGAGGATATTAAAGCAGCAGTTGCCGCCGAACGAGCACGTTGCGTTAAAATTTGCGTCGACCTCGTGAAAGAATTCCGACAAGCGATAAACGCGCCGCCCAACCCTAACCAACTTCGAGACCGGTTCTGTGAGTACCACACAGCCATCTACGCTTTAAAAGAAGTTGTTGAAAAGATACGAGGTGGGGAATGAAGAGCTGGCACGTCATGCTGCTTGACTTGCACTTTCAAATGCTAGGGGGCGCTACCGTTACTGACGTGAACGAAGAGGTAATTTATGAAGAGTACCTGCGTCACCTAGATGCTGATGAGGAACCTACAGAGCACAAAGAGTACGTAGTCGCTTCCATGCTCGCTATGGAAGTGACGGAGGAGCTTGAGACAAGTGGAAACACGTTACGCCCACTAGGCAAATGCTTTTGGGTCTGGGTCGGTGAGAAAAAGAACGATAACGAAGCATTCGTCTACGCTATTTTACTGACCAGGCATGACGACGGTTCTGTGTCCACAAAGATTATGAGCCGTGACCTCAAAGACCTAAAAATTGCCCTAAACGCCGTTTATTCGATTTGAAAAAGCAAGGAGCAGTGATGGAGAAAGAGCGCTTCTATGTCATCGTAGTCAGAACGTTGTCGGGGCTGTTCCATGGCTACTTGAAGAACGAGGTTCTGAGTGACACTACGGGAGTACGTGACGAAGCCTGGCTTTTCGATGAGCCTGAAGAGCCGACCCGGCTTGCACTAAAACTAGAAGAGTCGGGGCACGTTCACTTCACAGTTGAAACCTCAGCAGGGTGGTACATCGCTGGGTACACCGGCTGGTATGTTACCGTGGAAAATCGCTACGGTATGTTCCTTGGTTACTGCTCAGGGTTAGGGCGCACCCATAGCAAGCACGAGGCTACGGTACTCCCCGACGAAGACGCGGCTTATCGTTATGCTCTCGAAGCACGTAAGCTGAGAACAAGGGAAGAGCACAGGGACGACACTGTGTTTTTCAAGGTACTAAGAGTAGACCAAAGCCAAGCAAGGAGTAGTAAAATGTCAGCAAAAGAACTCGTTGAGTTCCGAACATGTCGCACGTGCAAACACACAGGAGAGCCACAACGCTCCGAGCCATGCTGTAGCTGCAGAATAGGGACCAGCTACGTCAATGGCGCACCTACGGGCGCAGCGCCTGTGACTAAAGCACGCACCGACCATTGGGAACCGGACGTCATAACAAGTTCAATACTTGCTGAGGGAAGACGCCAAGGCCTAGAAGAAGCTAAGGCCGACAAGCCTCTGACAGTCGAAGAGGTCCTCAGCCACCCGCGCTTCGCTGAGCTTCACCTATCTTTGAGCGCTCCGGACGATACTTGGGCCTTTGCGTACAGCACAACCCCTCCATTGGTGCTGTCCAGTAAAGGGCAAGGTAAAACCATGATGGCTGCCATCACCTCAGCTCTGGCTGCTGAAGCCGAAAAGCTCGACGAGCGCCTCAATCAAGCGCAACAACAAAGCACTGAGCTGCAGTACCACCTCAAGTGCCTACGGGAGAAACAATGAAACAAGAGCTGTCCCACTCACCTGAGCAAATAAAGGCGTGGGTGAAGAACGCTGCGACCGCCTGCCAAGCTGAGTGTGACCTGATGGACACCGACGTGTTCAGAGGACGTACCTGGGCTCTGGTCAAGGCCTCGCTACACGAAGCTGACACCGTCGAGGCGTGGCTAAATAAGAACCATCCAGAGATAGGGTGGAGGGTGTACTGAAGATGTGGCGTGATACCCTAAAAGACGGTGGGGCTCTGTGGCTCTTCTTACTTACTTTGCCTACTTTGCTATTTTTGAGCGGCATCTACTACAGCCGAATGGACCCCACTGAGAAATGTACAGAGAGCATAATTGTCAATAAAGGCCTCACAGTTCTTGAGAGCTGCCCCGACGTCAAACCGATGCTCCACGTCTCCTACGACGGCGAAAGCAAACCCACCATAAAATGCTGCGCTCCGTAGCAAATCAGCTTCCCTATTGACAATCAAATAAACTTGACTTATTGGTGAGCTAGGAGCAAACACCTCCTGGAGAACACCATGAGCCATAAAGACGAAGCTGAGAACCTAATATCCCGGATCGAGACAACCATCAGCGCCTTGCAAACTGAAGCAGCCAAGGCGCAGGCGCTGGCCGACAAGGAGCGCAACCTGGAGGTCTGGCGGCAGGCTTACAACGCAGCATTAGGTTGCTACGGTGTAACTCGCGTTCAGGCTATGGAGCTCGCTGATAGCGCTTTAGACCACTACCTCGCAAAACGAGAGGAGCTGATGAAATGAGTGACTCGAATAAAGACGCTGTAGCGCCTAAAAAGTATGAACCTCTTACCGGGTTAACTCCGGACGAGTTGTGCCTATGGGAGAAGCTATTTGCTGCCTGTGTAGACACTCATGTCCACCACCAGTTGACTGTTGGCTATGTTATGAACGGCTGGATGCTTGAGTGCGAGAAAGTAGCGGACAAGGGCATTGAGGCTTACCGCACAAGGAAGAGACAACAGCTCCCAAAAAAAAAACGTGTCAGACCTGCGTCCACGAAGATAACGAAGAGGATGAAGGTGTCTGCTCCAAGTGTCTGCGAGGTGAAAGATTCTCTGAGTGGAGGCAGCGATGAACAGTAATATCTGTGACAACTGCAGACACTGTGGCAAGTCCGCAGATATCGAACCGTGTTACTCGTGCTACGAGGACGACAACGAGAGTAGCTTCGAAGCCGAAGTGCTCCCTTCCGCGTATCGGCAGCAAGGACTGGGAGTGGGTGTGGTCGACAAGCCCACTAGGCTGCGCCCATAGCAGCAAATCAAGTTACAGCATACGAGTGGGTGAGTTCACCCCACCTACAGTGTTTGACTCTAGTGACAACTTCGTTGCGCGCTGTCGTGACGTGCATATAGCCAAACGGATCGCTGAAATGCTTACTCGGCGTGATTGGTACAAGGAGAATCGAAAGGCTAACAATGGCAAAAACAAGAAAAAAGTTGAACCGAGCAAAGCATAACCAGTCAGTTCGCGCCGTCAGCAAACGAATGGCGAAGGAAGAGAAAGATGCCAAGCGCAAAGCCGAACGAGACTCCAGAAACAGCGCGAGTAAATGAGTTCATGTTCTCCACAGACAAGAACTGCACTAATTGCGCTAAGTGGGGCACTCCCCACTGCTCAATAGCAAGCCGCTTTCTGTGCTCCTACCACACAGAAAAAAGCCTACCCCCAATCGGTAGTGAGGATTGGCAATGGGAAGAGGGCAGGACACACCTATCTTCACTCGAAGTGAGAGGAGCCAGTCGCATAAGCCCCGCCGAGGTCTACGATAACGGCTACCCCGTATCACTCAGTGATGAAGAAGCCGCCCGTGTTGTAGAGCTGCTAACTATACTACGAGCGAAATAAAAAGGAGACACACAGTGGGTACCACGCCTGTAGTTATTAAAGACACAGAACTTGAAGCTAAAGTCGAAAGTATTGTGGCGAAAGCGCTCATGAACATACTTCAGACCATTGTGAGCTCCCCTACAGCCCACAAGAACATCCGAAAACTCATCGAAAATGTGAAAGAAACTGTCCCTGACACCGTCAATCGTGTAATTGGGCTAGCGATCATTATACCTTCAGGTGACATCAAAACGTTTTCACGCCTCCTGCGCCTCAATGAGACGATGCCTGCCCCTGTCGTTATTCAACTCGGTATGGGGGACCCACTCTCAGACGCTTGGTTGGCTGTAGAAAGTCGCCTAGACCCTGAAACCCTTGAGCTACTTCCATCGGCGAACGAGGTGACAGCACATGAAAATTGATCACATTGAAGTCTACGGTTTTCGAGCAGCTATTCGGGGGATGCGCAATCCCAGAGACTCCAACGATAAGTCAGACTCACGCACTGATGGGGCTATGGGGAGTGCTTACAAGATATTCAACTACTTTACGCCAGAGGCTCCGGCTATTGGCCCTTCCGACCTTAGGCTTATGCGCACCCTTATCAAGCGGGGAAGCTCGCACCGTAAGTTCATGCGAATGATCACGGTGTGGTGTGACATCACCCTGCCCCGTTATGTTTGGGCAGACTTCGACACCTACAAGATAGGAACCGTCAAAAACTCACAATCCTCAGCGTTCACCCTGGGCTCCCGCCTGCTGACTCCGGACGACTTTGAAGACCAGGATGTTGACCCCGACTACCTGGAGAAGCTCAACAGCAAGATTCTCACGTACCAGAAGAGCAAAACAGCCCAGAACATGCTCCGCATCAAGCGAGCACTACCTGAGGCATTCCTGCAGACATCTACTTACGAGTTCAACTACGAGACGGCACTGAGTATCTACTCAGACCGAAAGAACCATCTCCTTCCAGAATTCGGAGGCCCTGGAGGTATTTGTGAGATGATCCAAGGCCTCCCTTTCATGAGTGTTCTCATGGGATCGGATACTGCGACATGAGCAAACTGCATGGTCAAGTTCTCGAGTTTATGCAAAAGATGGGGCAAGACACCGACAACGCCCCCGGCACCTTGCCGCCCCCTCAGGTTATGCGCCTACGCGCTGCTCTGGTCGTCGAAGAGACATTCGAACTTGTCGAGGCTTTGCTGCACAGACGATGCGGGCCACACCTAGACAACCTCCAAAAGGCTTTACTCGCTGAGATTAATTCAGCTCCTCTAAACCCTGATCTGACTGAAATAGTCGACGCCCTGGCCGACCTTGATTACGTGGTCGAGGGTTGCCGTATCGCGTTCGGTATCGACGGCGAACCTGTCGCAGACCTAGTCCACGAAAACAACATGACGAAACTCGACGGGCCCATAGCACCCAACGGAAAAAGACTGAAGCCTCCGGGCTGGACCCCGCCAGATATCGCTGGCGAGATCCAACGCCAGGCTACGCAACAATCAAAACGCGGCAAGCCCATCTTCTCCAAAGCTGACTGGGGTGGGGCTCAAGAACCGGGTGACTTCTGATGGCCGCTGAACTCATTAAACTCACAACAGAAGCTGGCCGACAAGTAGCTAATGTTGCGGAAAAAGCCGCAAAAGAGGCTGCTGAGAATCAGTGGGACTCCGTGGTGGTGATCGGCTTCTACCAAGGAAAGATCGTCATGCACCACGGTGGCGTCAACAGCACCAAATTGCTAGGCGCTATTGAGCACGCCAAGTTCCGCCTTCTGATGGACTTTTGGCAAGAAGGGGATGGTGGAGAGTGAAGGCAGCTTCTGTTGGGGCAACCGTGCTGTACGTTGATACCAACGGCAACAGTTACGCAGCCATCGTCACCCAAATTGACTCGACCCCAGCTTAGTCGTGTTTTTGCCTAACGGAATAAAGCACGTAACTTGCGTCAGCTACTCTTCCGAGCGCCTACCGCATACCTGGCACTGGCCCACAACAAAATAAACCCAAGCTATTGACTCTCTGCTAACCAAGGCTATACTGTGTATATCAACACAGGGAGTCTGTCATGGCGACGCAGAAGTCCGATCAAAAGCAAAAGTACGACCAGATTGTCATGGTCCGTATGACGGTAGAAGAGCTCAAACTTATTGACGCTGCCGCCAAGATTCTGGGGCACACCCGTAGTGGGTTCTGCCGGTGGGTCGCAGTGGAAGCAGCTAAACAGCGAAAGGCGAAGGGGTGATCAGTATGGCATACGTCGTAGCGTACATAACTATCCTCCTCACAGCTATCAGCCTCGTTGCACTGTTCTGGTACAGCATAAAGCTAGAGCCGAGGCGTAGGGCAACGCGGCGCGCTATCAGCCTTGCAATGGCTACAGGTAACGTCAACGAGCTTGTTCGGCTTATGCGATCTGACGGTAAGTACCTAACAGACCAGCAGGCTTTAGTCGTGCTTGAATCCATTTACTCTACGTGGAGAGAACGATCGGAAAAGTCACATGAGCATTTGGCTAATTAAAAACAACACCTGGAAGGATACATACTACGCAGGCGTCGACCACAAACCGACGATGTGGGGTGATAGACTCGAAGCCGTAGAGTTTTATTCGTTCGATGTGGCCCACGTCATTTTTAGTATTTACGCATTAGGGTCTGCAGGGTGTGAGCTTATCCGAACAGAACCTCGACGAGTGCCTCAGAGTTGTGATGTGTGCGGCGGGGAGCTTGAACGATGCTTTAACCGGTCCGTATGTGGCAAGTGTGGGGAGTCGTATCACAGAGGAACATAAAAAGGCCCCTGAGAACCACTCCCAGAGGCCTTTCCTGGTGCAGGTGATTGCGAACTGCACCACCTGAAGCGAAGGACACTCTATGCCAACGCCCCAAAAGAAGCAAGGATAAAATCAATACACGTGACTTATTGAAATGAGGTAGGGAGATGGACAGGAGACCAGCAAAGGCACTAACTGAAGACCAAGCAGCAGTTGTGCGAAAAGCGTATGAAGATGGCGAGCCCATGCGCTCACTCGCTTCTAATTTTGACGTGTCGCTAACTGAGGTTTACCAAGTCATTCACGGAAGCAAGGCACCAGCCTCAGCTAAGAGAGGACCAAAGCGCCAACACCCCACAGCGCGCCGATTGTCTGATCTCGACATTCGTCAACTGCGTCGAGACTGTGACGACGGTTGCTCACAGAGGTCCGTAGCTGAAAAGTACGGTATCAGCACAGGCATGGTGTCGCTTCTGGTTAGAGGAAAGCGTAGAACAGACGCAGGTGGGTGCATTAGAGTTGCGGCAGCTAAGGGAAGAGGCATTCGACTTTTTGACCCAGAAACAGTCACCCAAATTCGAAAAGAGCGAGCTGACGGAGCCTCTACCGTTGCATTAGGGAAAAAGTACGGCTGTAACCCGTCGTACATCTCGCGCATCGTAAACGGTGACACCTACCGGGAAGCTGGTGGGTTTACGTCTAAAGTACCTCCCGCGTCTCGTGCCCTGGATATCCTAGGTGCTGGTGCTCTTTTGTCGATCGGAGTTGACCTAGGTAGTGACGAGGCTCTTGCGGAGCGCCTAAGCATCGGCACAGCTCAAGTGGCGAGGCTGAAGCAGCTACTACCAGAGCCTATGAGCTTAGAGCGAGCTATCCAAATCCTAACCGCTGGAAGCATGAGCAGAAACAACATCATGAGTGCTTTAAGTGTCAGCAGGCAAACTATTGACGTCGCGAGACGCAAGATGAGAGGAGAGCAAGATAATGGCGACTAGTTACAGACCTTTGCGCTTACCGAGTAAAGGGCTCTACCAACATTTCAAAGGTGGCCGCTACCTCGTACTAGGGGTTTGGGCGACATTGGAAGCTAAGGATGCATCGTCGTCAACGCTAGTCATTTATCGCAGGGAAGAAGACAAGGACAACCCAAAGGCGCGACACTGGGCTAGACCGCTCGATGAATTTGTCGAAGAAGTGACCTGGCCGAGCTTGGAGCGCAAACCTAGGTTTGTTCCTGTGGAGGCTCCATGACTGTTTGGGTTATCGCCGCCCTGGCGACGCTTAGAACCGCCTTAGCGGCTGCGCTGGTGGTTTATGTAATTTGGAGGTTCTATGTTCAAGGGGACGACTAACATCTACTCCAACGATATTCGCCACATCGTTGATGGTGTAGCAAGTGGCACGGTCGCTGACTGCGAAGAGGACGACTTCGGCTGTAGCGATGAAGACGAAGAGTTGGGCCGACGAAGACCTAAACCACAAAGAGTTCGTTACGAAGAATGCAGGCGCTCTAGACACAAGGAGAAACGTTCATGAAACCACTACCAATTTCGACCCCACTACAGACAATTCGAAACCTTTATGACTTCATGTTGGCCGCTACAGTCGGTCACGCCACGCGCACCGTTGTGGTCTACCACAGCGACGCTGATGGAAAACTCGCTGCGGTGTTGTACGCTCTGGGCACTGCGTCGTTGGATGCATTTCCGTGGGTAACGCTCATCGAAGCCAAGTACCCAACCCCGCTAGAACAAATCAAAAACGCTGTTGCCGAAACTCCAAACTGCAACATCCTGTTCGTCGACTACAGCCCCACAGAACAAGAATACTTCGAGCGTCAGGAGCTGTGCAGGTCGCACAGCTCATCCAAGCTATTGCATTCCACCACCTAGACCCAAGACAAGCACAGCGTCTTCGCCGAAATACGCCCGGGCACATCTTGTCAACTGTTGAATCCGTTGGCCGTGGAGATACGTGGTTCAAGAGCCAGGTCAGCTCTGATCAATGGGTGATCGACCGCGCCATCTGCTCCGTGCTGGGGGACACCCCAATGACTGCGCTCATTCCTGAAGAAGCGACTGATCTGGCCCTGTTCAGGGCAAAGCAACACCATGCTGACTTTATCGAAGTCGTGTCCCGAAGGCTGCGCTACACCGTGGATTATGCGACTGCTGCCGGACCTGCTATTGCTGCGAAGTTGGCAGACGCGCTGACGAAGGTCCAAACCTTCACGGTCTACTGCGCGGGCGGGTCGGCCTTTCGTGTCGCGTTCGTCCCGTTGCTCAGGGTAAGCGACTTGGCTGACAACGTAGAAGGCATCGACCTGCTGGTAGGCTACCTATTCGTAACCAACGATAAGCTGGTCGTGTCCCTGCGCTCCAAGAATATGGGGTATGGGCAGCTATCGTGCGCCGAGCTGGCAAAGCGTCTATCTCCGGAGGGTGGGGGCCACTTGGGGGCTGGAGGATTCTCTATCCCTGCCGATACCATCACCAGCGCGCCCGTAGAGCATCTCCGGAGCCTCTTGGCGGCTCAGGACCT
>JACCEC010960722.1_pt1 | contig 10386 bp, 8 predicted proteins | sample 7450121 | NCBI WGS metagenome assembly JACCEC01 (sample SAMN15323455, study PRJNA562643) | freshwater metagenome | isolation source: river surface water | place: USA:Blue River Watershed | collected 2017-08-18 | reverse complement strand
GTGGGGGGGTTTTGGTGCGTCTTCCTTGGCGTCGTCGGGACCGGGAAGTGGAGAAGAAGGGGGTGGTGGTGATGCACCTTGATACGGGGCGGCGTGTGTCATTGGTGTCTTACGGCGCGATGGGGCGTGAGCTTGGAGAGATTTATTTTCGTCCGGAGTGGGGTCCGGGGGAGTACGGAATTCACTTTTTGGCGGGGTCAAAGGTTGGGGGTGTTTTTAAGTACCTCGGGGTGACGCCCTGTGAGGATAAGGGATGGGATCGGCGGGTTCGGTCGGGAGGTGGAGTTTCAGAGGGGATGCTCGTCCGCTGGGAGTCCCGAACGGTACATGACCGGTTTTCGGAGATGGAGATTGTTGCGACGGAGAAGGAGAAGCGGGCGTGGATGCTCGCAAACCGGGGGAAGCGGGTGGGGGTATTTGCGGAGGATCGACTGTCGCCGGTGCGGATGGAGGATGATGTTCCGGAGCGATGGATGGCGGGTAAGCCGCGTCAGGCTTGGATTGCGCGGCGTGGTGAGCGGTACGCGTTTCAGGTGGCGGTGTGGGCGTTTCGGTTGACCGAGGAAGTTTCCGCGCTGGAGTTCTCGGATTTATTGGGGGCGCAAGGAACGAAGATTTCGGGTGAGGCGTTTCGTGCGCATTTATTGGAGGGGGTGGATGCGTTGGGGGCTCCGTTTCGGCGGACGGTGACGATTCCGAAGGGAAGGATTGGAAATTTTTGGTGTTCGGCGAATGTGCCGTTGGATGCGGTTCCGGGGGTGTATAAGGGGGTGGTGACGGTGCGTTTGAGCGGGGCGGAGTTTGCCGAGTGTCCGATTGAGCTTTTTGTGGATGAGGACGTTATTGAGGAGGGCGGCGATTCGGAGCCATGGCGGCATTCCCGATTGGCTTGGCTGGACTCCAAGCGAGGGCATGGGGATGTTCCGGTGGCGCCGTTTCAGCCGATTCAGCAGGAAGGGAATGTACTACGGTTTCTGGGGCGCGACGTGATTTTGGGTAACAACGGGCTACCCACTTCAATGGGAAGTTGGTTTGAACCGTCTGTGACGCGGGTTGGAGGTCAGCGCACGGAGTTGTTGTCTGGGCCGATGGAGTTTCTTCTTGAGGGGGAGGACGGTTTTTTGGTGCCGATGTTGGTCGAGGATTTGCGCTTTACTAAGCGGGAGGCGGGTGAGGTTCGCTGGGTTTCTCGTTGGGCGGCTCAGGTGGGTGCGGGGCGAGTTTTCTTGGAAGTGAAGGGTGCTTTGGAGGCGGAAGGGAATCTGGAGTTTCGGTGCCGCTTGCAAGCGGACCGTGCGAATGCTGGGGAGATTGGCTTGGGCGATGCGCGTTTGGAGGTGCACCGCACGTTGGTGACGAGTCGGTTTGCCGCTGGTCTTGGGCTGTACGGTGGCGAACGTCCTGACTTTTTGGAGTGGCAGTGGCGTCCCGCGGTTCAGAATCAGGACGCGTTTTGGATGGGGGCAGCCCATGCGGGGTTGCGCGTTCAGTTGCGGGACCGTCTGACGGCTCGTTCGTTGGAGGGGGTGGATCATCGAGTACAGACGGTTCGAGGGCCGGATTCTTGGATGAACGGGGGCAGCGGTGGTGTCCATATGGAGCGGGTGCGCGGTGCGGCGCAGGATGATGCAGTGCATTGGATTGCCTTTAGCGGGGCGCGGCGGCTCGCGCCGGGGCGGTCGGTCGACTTTGACTTTAACCTTTCGCTGACTCCGTTTCGTCCGCTGGACGTGGTTGCCCAGACAGGGGACCGGATTTATCAGGAGAAGGGGGTGCCGGGGTCTGCGGTGTGGGCAGGTGGGGTGAATCGGGTTAATGTGCATCACGGGAATGCGCTGAATCCATTCATCAACTACCCCTATGTCACTTGGGATCGGTTGGAGGATTTTGTGAGGCGCGCGGGCAAGGGTGGCGGGCGGACGGGGTTGTATTACGGGATGCGGGAGATGAGTTATCGAGGAGCGGAGTTTTTTGCGTTTCGCTCGTTTGGGGATGAGGTGTTGATGTCGGGCGCGGGTGGGGGCAGTGCGTGGTTGGACGAGCACACGGACGGGGATTACTTGGCGGGGACGATGGAGCCCTTGATGCGGGATGGCGCGGTGTTGATGCGGCCTGATTCGCGATATGCGAACTATTTTGTTGAGGGTTTGGACTGGTTGGTGAGGAAGACGGGGATTTCTGGCGTTTACATGGATGGGATTGGGATGGATCGGCGGGTGATGCGGCGGGTGAGACGGGTTTTACAGGAACGAGTGGGGGATGAGCGCGCGCGTGTCGAGGTGCACGGTGCGAACGGGATGACGGCGCGTGGGGGGTATGCGAGCACGGTGGTGGAGCACATGGAGTCTTTGCCGTTTGTGGATCGTGTTTGGTACGGGGACGGTCATTCCTACCGGGTTTCTCCGGAGCAGATGCTGGTTGGGGTGAGTGGGGTGCCTTTTGGGGTGGGTGGGTCGCTGATGCAGGTTGGAGGTAATTTATGGACGGGGCTGGTTTTTGGGATGACGGGACGGGAGGGTTGGGGCGGGGTGGCTGCGCCGGTTTGGGGGGTATGGGACAAGTTTCGTGCGGGGAGTTCGGAGTTTGTGGGGTGGTGGGATCCGGCGTGTCCGGTGCGAGTGGATCGGCGTGAGGTGAGGGTATCGGTTTGGAAGCGTCCGGGGGCTGTTTTGGCGGCGATTGCAAACTTTTCTGATGAGACGGTGCGTGAACCGTTGACGGTTTATTGGAATGACCTTGGGTTAAGGCGGGAGGGTTGCCGGTTGTATTTTCCCGGGATGGATGGGCTCCAGTTGGAGCGAGTGGCTGATGCGGATGCGGCGGTGACGTTACCGCCATGGCGTGGAGCGTTGGTATGGATTGATGCCGAACCGCGTCAAGTGGCGGAACTGGTTCGGAAGGGGGATCCATCTGCGGGGCAGTTGGTGATGGAGCAGCGGTTCACCTACACGCCGGGCTCTGAATGGAAGGTGAATCGGAGTGAGGGGGCGACGGCACCGTTTACGGATGGGGAGGGGTTGGTGTTTGAGGGGGCGATTGGGGAGATGGTGGTTGCGGAGCGGCGGGTGCCTCGCGATGCGGGCGGCGTTGGTACGTTGCTACATTGTGCGGAGGGGATGGCTGGGGGTGTTGCGCCTCCGGGCGTGCAGTTGGTTTGGAGGGGTGGTTCCACGATTTCGGTCTTTGCCCGGGATGACGGGCGTGTGGGGGTTGCGGTCAATGGGGTGGAGCAAGGGGTGGGTGTCGTTGTTCCAGGGGACGACTTGCGGGTGGGATTTGGTTGGGACCAACAAGAGATCAGAATTTTTTGTACGGCTGGCGGGAAAGCAGAGCCGGAGCAGGAGTTAATGGTGATTTCTCGCAAGGCGGCGGTTGACGGTGGAATGGCCGTATTCTCGGGTCAGCCGGAGTTTGTTCGCCTTGGTCGGCTTCGTGTTGAGTCCTCGGGCGGGACGGAGGTGGCAGCGGAGGAGGTCGGACGGTCTGGGGTTTGTCGTTTTGATTGGTTAAAAGTCTGGAGAACCCCTTAGTCTCTCCGACTCTTCCGGGCGCGAGTCCGGGCGTTTGGAACCAGGGATGGTCAGAGCGCGCGTTTCAGTGTGATTTCCTAAACCTAGAAGAAAAAAACATGGCAGTTTCCTTTCGAGAAATTAGCGGAGGAGTGACGGCTCCGCAGGGCTTTGTGGCGGGCAGTATTTTTTGTGGGATTAAGGCGACCAATGAGGGGCGTCCTGACATTGCGATGATTTATTCGCCGCAACCGACCGTTGCGGCGGGCACATTCACAACGAATCGAGTGAAGGCGGCACCAGTGCGTGTATCGCACACTCACCTCAGGGGTGCGGATGTTCGGGTGATTGTTGCAAATGCGGGCAATGCGAACGCGTGCACGGGGGTGGGCGGGATTGAGAATGCCAAGCGGATGACGCGTGCGGCTGCTGCTGCGTTGGGGCTGAAGGAGCGTCAGGTTTTGGTGTGTTCAACGGGACGGATTGGCGTGCCGTTGCCGATTGAGAAAATGGAGGGATCGATCCGTGATTTGACGGGGCGCATGGATGGCGTGGGCTCGCGGGCTGCGGCGGAAGCGATCATGACGAGCGACACGTTCCCGAAGGAGGTTGCTGTTGAGCTTGAGCTGGGTGGGAAACTGGTCCGGATTGGAGGAATTGCGAAGGGTGCAGGTATGATTGACCCGAACATGGCGACGATGCTGTGTTTTGTGACAACCGACGCGGTGATTGCGAAGGAAGACTTGCAGACGATGGTTTCCGCCTCGGTGGAGCACTCGTTTAATCGGATTACGGTGGATGGGGACATGAGCACCAACGACACGGTGTTGGTATTGGCGAATGGAGTGGCTGGAAACGAGCGGATCCAGCCAGGCACTTCGGGGGGTGAAATGTTTCAAAGGGCGTTAGATTTTGTGACGCTGACCTTGGCAAAGATGATTGTGCAAGACGGGGAGGGTGTGACGAAGTTTGTGGAGGTGCAGGTCAATGGCGCGGCATCGTTTTCGGATGCGCGGCGTGCGGCGGAGGCGATTGCGAAGTCCGTCTTAGTCAAGTGCTCTTGGTATGGACAGGATCCGAACTGGGGTCGCATTTTGGATGCGATTGGCTACTCGGGAGCTCGGTTGAGGGAGGAGTTGGTTGATGTTTATTACGGGGGGTTGCAGGCGGTAAAAGGGGGGGTGGCGAGTAAAACTCCCTTTGAGCGTATCCGCGAGGTGGTTGCTCAGAAGCAGTTTACGATTACGGTTGATTTGAACCTTGGAGACGCGGAGTACAATGTTTTCACGACGGATCTTTCAACGGATTACGTGCTGTTGAACATGGGTGAGTGATGCGAGCGGGAATGACATGAACACACAGATTGCAGATCCATCGAGGGTGCTTCCGTTGTTGGAAGCGTTGCCGTACATCCATCGTTACGCGGGGCAGACCTTTGTCATCAAGTACGGCGGGAGTGCGATGGAAGATGAGTCGGTGGTTCGGAACATGTTGCAGGACATTGTTTTCCTTGCTGCCGTTGGGATTCGTCCTGTTGTGATTCACGGAGGAGGGAAGGCGATCACTTCGCGCATGAAGGAAGCAGGTGTGGCGGCCCGGTTTGTGAATGGTTTGCGGGTCACTGATTCCGTATCGATTGGGATTGTGGAGGAGGTTCTGAACACGGTTATTAATCCGAGCATCGTTGACATGCTGAAGGGGTTGGGCGGAAAGGCTTGCGGGATTCGCGGACAGGAGGTGATGAAGGGGCACCGTTTACCGCCGCAGTTTGATGGGGTGCAGTCGATTGACCTTGGGTTTGTGGGGGAAGTTGACGAGGTCAGTTTAGAGGTGATTTTAGCGGCTCAGGATCGAGGTGAAGTGCCTGTCATTTCTCCGGTTGCGTCGGGTGTAAATGGCGAGGCGTTGAACATCAATGCGGACATTGCGGCTGGAAACGTCGCGGGGCGGTTGGGTGCGCTAAAAATGATGTATTTGTCGGATGTACCTGGGATTTTGAGTGACCCGGCTGATCCAGATTCGGTTTTGGCGACGGTGGACCGCGGGAGGATTGAGGAGTTAGTGCGAACGGGCGTTCTCAGCGGGGGGATGCTGCCGAAGGTTGAGAGTGCGTTGAATGCGCTTCGACGGGGCGTGAGCAAGGTACATTTTATTGACGGCCGTGTGCCACATGCGCTGCTGATTGACGTGTTTACGGATCAGGGTTTGGGAACGGAAATCGTTGGGTAGTGAAGGCCGTGGTGCTGGGGACCAAGGAGCCGCGGCCAAGCGGATGAGTTTGCGACACTCTTAAATCCACTGAGTTCCGTTGTTGATTCTCGTGCCTCCTTCTTTTGGAGGGATGTAGCGTGAGTTTTTGAAGCGAACCACTTTCCCGCTTTTTACCCAACTAGCGACGAGGCCTCAGTTGCGATGGTGCAGGAGTTCTTCGATGGTGGCGGCGACGTCGTTCGCTCGCATGAGGGTTTCGCCGACGAGGATGGCGTTACAGCCCCAGGTGAGGATTTTCTCAGTATCCTCAGCGGTTTTGATTCCGCTCTCGCTGACGAGGATGATGTCGTCGGGAACCTGTTCACTCAGGGATGCTGTGGTTTCTAAATCTACCGTGAAGTCGACGAGGTTCCGGTTATTGATACCGATGATTTCGGCTCCGAGGTCGAGAGCCCGATCGAGTTCGCGGAGGTCGTGCACTTCGACGAGGCATTCGAGTTGAAGGATTGAAGCCTCTTCGTAGAGAGCCGATAGACGGTCGTCATCGAGTGCAGCCACAATAAGGAGGATGGCGTCGGCACCGGCAACTGCGGCTTCAGCGATTTGGGACTCATGAATGATAAAGTCTTTGCGCAGGACAGGGATGGCGACTTTTTCGCGGATGGATTTGAGGTAGCTAAGATGCCCCTTGAAGTACTGTTCGTCGGTGAGGACTGAGAGGGCGTGTGCGCCTGCGTCTTGGTAGGCCAGAGCGATGGAATCTGGATGAAACGATTCCGCGATGATGCCGGCGGAGGGGCTGGCTTTTTTGACCTCAGCGATGAGGCCGAGGGCGTTCTCTCCGAGGTCGAGGGCGGAGCGGAGGCTTCGAAAGTCGTTTCTTTGGAGAGCTGCTGCACGCAGGTGTTGCCATTTGGGACGGAGGACGGCGATTTCCTCCTGTTTTGTGGAGAGGATTTGTTGAAGGCGATTAGAGAGCATGCGTCGGAGAGGTCAGCAGGATGCGCGGGTGGAGAGCAAAAGAAAAGGTGGGGATGTTTGGGGTGGGGCGGCGACGCGACGGGCAGAGTTTTCGCGAGTCTGGGTGAACGTGTTTTGTGGCCTAGGCGGGTTTCACTGCGGACCATCCGTAGTCGTGGTAATCAAACTCGAAGCGGCCGTCTGGATGACAAGTTACGACCCCGAAACCCTCAGGATTCCCTGCAACGCGGCCTTTCCACCACATGCCGCAAACGGCGCCACCCTGGATAAAGGTGGTTTGGTTGAAGTGCGCGAGTTGGATGCGTTCGACGACGTGGCCGTGGCCGCACAAGACGAGGCGCACGTTATACTCGTTGAGAACTTTGCGAATTTGGTTGGCGTTATTCACCAATGATTTTGGGTTCTCGCCTTTTCTTGGATCGGCGTGCATTTGGTTCCAAACGGAGAAGAAAGGGATGTGGGTGATGACCACAATCGGGATTTTTTTTCCGACACGTTCGAGGTCTGCCTTGAGCCAGCGTTCTTGGGTCTCATCAATCCAGCCGTAGTAATCCCCGGATTCAGGGTCGAGAGCGACGGAGTCGAGGTGAATGAAGTGCCATCCCAGGTGGGAGTGGCTGTGGAAGGCATCCTCGTACCCGAACTTTTTGATAAAGAGCGATTTTCCAAACTCAGGTGCATCTTTCGGAAGATGGGACAGTTTACTCCACCCGCCGATGTCGTGATTGCCAATGGTGTGGTGGCAAGGGATGCGCAGGTCTTTTAGTCCTTCATCAAAAACGGCCCACTCTTTGGCGATGCGCTCCGGGGTGGCCACGAGCGAATCCATCACGAGGTCGCCACCGGTGATCGCGAAATCGAGTCTGTCGGGGAACTGATTGATGGCGTTGACGCATTTTTTCCATCCTGATCCGGCTTCACGTTCGGGTTGAGCGTGGATGTCCGTGAGGAACGCGAAACGGAAGGTGCCGGCAACGAGCGGCGAGCGGGCTCTCGCTGCAGTCCCTGATCCGAGCAGGGTTGCTCCGAGTCCCCCGGCGATGGAGCGAAGGGACGCGCGGCGTGAGAGGAGGTGCGGGTTTTGCATGACCGCTTCAGGGAGAAGGAAACGCGCCAGCGAGGCTATTTCGCGAGCTTCTCCAAAACTCTGTCGGGCCATTTCGAGCTGATGATTCGGGATTCAGCGTCGACGGTTTCCAGAACGACCTCGCCGCGATGGGTGGATCCTTTTGGATGTCCGGGTGCCACCGCGTACGTGAACTCGGAGTCTGAGCGCCAAGCGGGGAGGACTCGGAGCCCGTGGTCCGTTACGATGACGCGTGTGCGGAGCGTAGCCTGCTCGAGTAGAGCGAGTTCGCCGTCCTTCCCCATCAACAGCGCCGCTGTTCCGGAGGGATTCGCCACAACGTTTCCGGAGAATCGGATGGTTTCGAGAAGGTTTTTCTGGGTGTCGAGCGGACGGAGGACTGGAGGCGTTGGGTCGTCTGTGCGAACGGGGATATTTTCGATAACAAAAAGGGCGAGGGTTTTGTCCGTTAAAAGCGACGGGAGGGGGTGTGCGGCGGAGGAGAAAAGTAAACCGTTTGCTCCCCAACGGGCGGCTGGGGTGATGGCTTCCTCAGCGGGAAGATGGTACTGGGCCAGAGGGGTTTTGTTGCTACCGGTGTGGTCGAGGTGGAGCATGAATTGGCCGAGTCCTTCCAGTTGTTCGCCCATTTTGAACTCCAATCCGCCCGTTCTTTGGTGAAGCACGCTGCGTCCGCCTGTGAGCCACGTCAGAACGGGGCCGGATTCGGTGGTTCCCTCGGGACCTGGGGACTGTGAGTTGACCGACAGGAAAACGGTTCTTTGACCGCTGATGGATGTTGTGGTGAAGGTCGCTGTTTTTGCATCTGGGCTGATTGTCAGGTTTTCTGGGGCGATGATTCCGCGATGGAGTGTTCGGGGTGGTAGGTCGCTTCCCGGTTCAGCGTCGACGACTCGGATTTCGAAAATGGGCAGAGCGGGAAAGCCATCTGCGAGGAGCGGGTTCGGTTGGAGGAGTCCCGATTTTCGCAGATGAACTGCAAGATCGGATTGCGCAGATGTTGACGATGATTCGAGGAGCTGTGCGAGGGCGACGGAGGCGAGGAAAGCGCGTTCCTCACCGAGACCGGCGGATGTGGCGTGGGTGACGAGGAGCGAGAGGCCAGCGTCGACGGGGACGGGAAACTCGTTTTTTTGCCCAGTTGGCGAGAGGATAGAATCGAGGTAGGAGGCGAAGTCGGATTGGTCGCGGAGTGCTTTCTCGAAGGGGCTTACGAGGGAGTGGGCAATTTTCCGTTGTTCGTCGGTGAGAAAGGAGGCGTATTCGGACCAATCCTTTGCTGCGGTTTTTTCGATAACGAGCATCCGGCGTTCATCGACCCACGGCCCGACGAGTGGGGTTTCGCGGATGATGGAACCGTCGGCGTGAGTCAGGAGGCCGGTTTCGATTGTTTCGACGGCGAGCGTAGTGCCGGTTGGGTTCCAGTGTAGCGCCCGTTTTGGGGGGCATGCCGTGAGGCAGATTGCGAGCAGGGACGGCGCAAGGCGTTTCAAGGAAGTGATTGGCATGGTTGGGGAGGCGGGGTGACGGGTATTGAGCAAAGGGTGTTCGAGTCGTATCGCCTGCTCTGAGGCGAGTTGCTACGGGGACTCTGAATCGTGTGGTTCAGATTTTCGGGGAGCGTCCCCGCCAAGAATCGAACTTGGATTTACAGTTTAGGAAACCGTCGTTCTATCCATTGAACTACGGGGACAAGAGGGCGTGAGGCTAAGATGCGGTCTGGCTTCGTTCCAGCCTTTTTGGATGGAACGCGGGATCGATTGAGGGATTTGGTTCGGGTTCGACTCGGGGGTATGGGTGTTTACATGATGGGGAATGAGCAAGGTTGCTGTGATTATCCCTGCCCGGTACGGGTCCACTCGTTTTCCGGGGAAGCCGTTGTTTGAAATCGCGGGCAAGCCGTTGGTTCGGCATGTGTGGGAACGGGTTTCGCGGGCGCGCGGGGTGGATTCGGTGATTGTGGCGACGGATGATATGCGGATTGCGGAGGCGGCCTTTGGCTTTGGGGCGGAGGTGGCGTTGACGTCGCCGAAGTGTAAGACTGGGACGGATCGTTGTGCGGAGGTGGCGTCGCGATTAAAAGGTTATCGGTGTGTGATTAATGTGCAGGGGGATGAGCCGTTGATTGATCCGAAACTGGTGGGGAAGCTGGCTGGCGAGTTGAGGGAAGACCGGTCGATACGGATGATTACGGCGGCGACGCCGATGGAGTTGGGGGAGGTGACCAATCCGAATGTGGTGAAGGTGGTGATGGGGCGCAGCAGCGATGCGCTGTATTTTTCGCGCAGCCCGATTCCGTATGACCGCGATGCGGCGGGGCACGTGCCGCTGCGGCATTTGGGAATCTACGGGTACGACGTTCGGTTTCTCATGCAGTTTGTGAAGTGGCGTGAGGGGGTGTTGGAGCGGTTGGAAAAACTGGAGCAGCTGCGTGCGTTGGAGAATGGGGTGGCGATTCGCGTGGTGAAGACGCGGCATCAGGCGGTGGGAGTGGACACTCCGGCAGACGCGGTGGTGGTGTAGCGGATTCTTTCACAAAAGGGTTGACCTCGCGTGGTGCGGTTCTGCTCTTGCCAGTTGGGCTTCGGGCGCGAATTC
>JACCEC010184834.1_pt1 | contig 10386 bp, 12 predicted proteins | sample 7450121 | NCBI WGS metagenome assembly JACCEC01 (sample SAMN15323455, study PRJNA562643) | freshwater metagenome | isolation source: river surface water | place: USA:Blue River Watershed | collected 2017-08-18 | reverse complement strand
TTTGGCTGAATACCGCCCATTGAGGCGACTATCGATGGAACTCACACACCCACTCAGCAGAACACATAAGCCTGTGCTTTGATCGATTGAATAAAGCACAAACTACGGCTCAATTTGATTTTGATCAGCGTTGAGCGCAAATGTCTTTCCAGATGGCTTCGTGCCTTCGGCTCTGATCTGAAGCAAGCCACGCCTGCACTTCCGACTCTTTATGCAAAGTGGGACCCATAGCCATGTTTTCAGGAAAAATCTCTAAGCTAACCTGGCGAATTTTCTTTCCATCACAATCGACGTCGTACCACGCTTTGGCGCTTAGATAATCATGACCATTCAATGTTTGAGGTTTATGGAAATCTTGTGTACTCATAACGCGCAGTATGTTTCCATTTTTTTCGGCAGCTTCTTTGTCGATGTACAAAATTCCATCGCGCGTCTCAACCAAAATACTCAACGCCGCTTGCGCAGACCAACTGCACATGGTTAACATCACACTGAATAAAAAAACACGCATCATTACTCTCCGAGTTAAGGTTAATTTTCGTCACGTTCTGGCAGGTTATAAATAAAACTGTCAGCTCGCCAATCTGCCATTTCAATTTCACCTAAGGATAATTTTTTAGCCGCTATTTCCATTGGTTTTTTTGCCAAGGGATACCCGCGCAAGTGGCTTATGCGATACCACTCGTAGGCTTTCAGGATATCTTGATCAACACCCTGTCCATAGGCATACAGAAATCCGATATTAAATTGGGCTTTCGCATGGCCTTGTCGCGCTGATAATTCATACCAACGCCTAGCCTCTTCAAATAATTGAGCGGTACCGAGACCCTGCGCATACATCTGGCCCACTTCAAACTGTGCATCGGCATTACCCTGTTCAGCCGCCATCGTGAAATAACCTAAAGCACTAATCAAATCAGGATCTGTATGGCGTTTAAATGCCGATTTTTTATGAAACGTTGGCTTCTCCTGCGCTAATGGATTGTGCAGCGGCGCTATCCAATCGCCTCGGAGTAAATAACCTAAGCTCAACTGAGCTGGTGCATAGCCTTGCTTCGCTGACGATTCATACAAATGCCTGACTTGACCCTTAGCTTGTATTAACTTGGGATGTTGTTCAAGTAATTTAGCCCAGTGATAACGTGCTTCACGATGCTCTTGTTCGGATGACAGCTGAAGTAATCGCAAGGCCTCAGTTATATTTTTTCGTACACCGTTTGCCCTGGCATACGCCAATCCCAAGTGATACTGCGCATCAGAATTATTTCGATGCGTTGCACGCTGCAACCATTCCAGCGCCATAGTGGAATCCTTCTCTACATCCACTCCGGCAAGCAGTTGCGCACCTAGCGCAGCCATCGCTTGTACATTGCCTTTATCTTCCGGGTTACGAGCAACCAAGAGCAAGTTCACTGCCTTATTCACTTCGATTATCATTTGTAGAGCGCGACGCGCATCTATTGCCGTCATTTCTTCGCTCAACATAGTAATTTGCGAAGCTGCTCGCGGCTCATCACGACCCTGCGCCAACCTAAACCACATCAACGCGCGCACCTTGTCTTTTATGCCCGCTTCGCCGCGCAGGTTCATCACTCCCAATTGATAGCGCGCACCTGAATGACGGCACAGCGCAAGAAAAGCAAACACACGTCGAGCGCTGAATAAATCAGTAGCCAAGCCATCGCCATGACGCCAGCGCAGTGCTTGATCATACAAGGCGCTCGGCTCATGTTTTAGCAATGTATCTAGACTAAGCTCAGAAAATATCATCGAGGTGGTACGGGCTACTTAAGTGAGTAAATCGCCTGAGTAGTCTGCCACAAAAAATGCACTCATCCACAACTTGACTAAGCAAGCACCTGTCTAAGCCGCTAAAGGCGCTTTACCTAAAATAAGATCTGCTGCTTTTTCCGCCACCATCATGGTCGGTGCGCCAGTATTCCCGGAAGGCATAGTCGGCATGACGGAGGCATCCACAATGCGCAATCCATCAATACCCTTGAACCGCAGATCGGCATCAACCACCTTGCCCATACTGCAGGTACCCACAAAGTGCCAACCAGTTGTGCCACGCTGACGTGCGCAATCGAGCAATTCAGAATCACTCTCAGCGCTCGGTGGTGGAAATTCATCGCGCTCAATGTAGGGCATCAGCGGCGCGCTATGCATTAAATGCCGCGACAACCTCAAGCCATCGATAGCAACTTGCTGATCTTCCGAACTCTGTAAATAGTTAGGCTGAACCAGTGGTAAATCAAACGGATCGCGCGAACGTAAACTAACCTGCCCTGTACTAGTTGGACGCAACTGATAAAAACCTAAAGTCATACCCGGAAAATTATCTAGCTGACCCGCCACACCCGACGCATAACTACCCGGTGAAAAATGGAATTGCAGATCATTTAAATCAAGCTCAGGGCGTGACTTCGTAAACGCAAACGCCACTGATGGACTAATCGTGATTACGCTTGGTTTACCCATCAACCATTTAGCAACTTCACCAATTAATCGAATCCCACGCGCTGTGTGATTAATGGTGGTTACACCTTTCACGCGCACAATGGTGCGGATCATGTAGTGATCTTGAAAATTCTCACCAACCTGTTCCGATGCATGGACTACCGGTATACCGAATTTTTGTAATTCATCAACCGGACCCACACCGGACAGCTTCAAAATTTTGGGTGTATTCCCAGCACCGGCTGAGAGGATTACCTCACGCTTGGCATTTACTGTATGCACAGCGCCGCCGCGTTCGTGTTGATAGCTCACACCGATTGCGCGCTTGCCTTCAAACAGTATCTTGTTTACATGCGCGTTGGTCTTAATCGTCAAACGACCTGTGGCCTTCGCCGGATTAAGAAAAGCCGTCGCCGCGCTAAAACGTCGACCTTTGTGTATCCAGCGCTGGTAGTAACCTGCTCCGGTCTGATCGCCACGGTTGTAATCTACATGCGTCGGTAAACCGTACTGACCCGCAGATTCAATAAACGCATCACACAAGGGATGACGCCAGTCGCAATCACTAATGGGTAGCAAACCATCACGACCACGCACACTAGAATCACCCTTACCTAAAAATCGTTCAGAACGTTTGAAGTACGGCAGGATGTCTTGATAACGCCAGCCCGGATTACCTAACGCGGCCCATTGATCAAAATCTTCAGGTTGACCACGGGTGTAGTTAAAACCATTAATCGAACTCGATCCACCCAGAGTACGACCCATACGAGTCGTCACACGTCGACCGGCGGAACCTTCGGAAGGTTCAGTTGAAAAATCCCACGTGTAATTCGGATTGTGACCCACATAAATAAACCCAGCGGGTATGTGAATAAACGGATGTAAATCGGAGGGTCCCGCCTCTAGCAAACAAACGCTATAGCGACCATCTTCACATAACCGATGCGCTAATACACAGCCGGCAGCACCTGCTCCGACGATGACATAATCAAACGATTGGTTTTCCATGATTTTTATTATTGTTAGAAATTAGTGGGTGCTAAAGGAGTACGTCCTCGTATCAGATCAGCGGCCTTTTCAGCAATCATCATCGTCGCAGCACATATGTTAGCTGACGGTATAGTAGGCATCACCGATGAATCAGCGATACGTAAATTTTGAATTCCATGTACGCGACATTCATCGTCAACTACCGCCATAGAGTCATCTGCCTTACCCATACGCGCCGTGCCATTCAGATGATATGAAGAGACACCATACTGTCGAATGAAACTTAGCAATTCATCGTCCGTGGTCTTGTCACTACCCGGCATCGACTCCGACTGCACATACGGCGATAGCTCAGGCGTTTGCAACAGACGGCGTGCCAGGCGCACGCCACGAATCAAGGTCTGCTGATCACCTTCATGGCTAAGGTAATTCGGTTGTATCAAAGGATCGTCAAAAGGATCTGAACTACGCAACTGAACATAACCCCGACTCTCTGGCCTATGCTGCCACACCCCACACGTCATACCGGGATACGTATCCAACATACCGACGTAACCTTCGCGATAGCTCGCTGGTGAAAACACACCTTGTAAATCGGGGCGACTCGCATCACCTCGTGAATTACAGAAAAAATGAATCAATGAAGGACTCAACGCCAGAATGCTGGGCTTACCCATTAGCCAACGCGTCACCTGACTGACTAAATGTATACCACGCGACATTTCATTCATCGTGCGAGTATTCTTGGCACGCGTGACTAATCGTATAGAGAAGTGATCAGAAAGATTTTGCCCCACGCCCGGCAAGTGACAATTAACGCGTATTCCTTGTGATTGCAAAAATTCAGAGTCGCCGATACCTGAAAGCTGTAACAACCTAGGTGTATTAATCGCCCCGGCGCAAAGAATCACTTCACGACGCGCATGGACTTCACGCAGAGTGTCAGACGAAGCACCACGCACATACTGCACGCCCGTTGCACGACCTCCATCCACGACAATGCGAGTTACTAGCGCATGCGTTCGAATAGCCAAATTATTGCGAGATTTAACAGGCTTAAGAAAGGTGCGCGATGTACTCATGCGCCAGCCTTGATGAATCGTGCGCTGAAAAAAACCTACCCCCGCTTGCGAGGCGCCGTTGTAATCATCATTGCGTGGAATTCCCAAACCTTGGGCACCAGCGATGAACGCATCATTGATAGGATGTTGCCAATCAATGTCAGTCACTGGCAGTAATCCATCACGACCACGATAGGTAGCTTCGCCCAACACATACTGCTCACTCTGTTTAAAGTAAGGCAAAACATCGGCGTAGCTCCAGCCACGGTTACCTAACGCAGCCCACCCATCGTAATCTTCACGCTGACCGCGGTTGTAGACCAAACCATTGATAGAACTCGAACCACCAAGAACACGTCCCTGTGGCAAAGGCACCCGTCGACCCATCGTTTGGGCATTAGGTTCGGAGGAAAATTGCCAGGTGAATTGAGGATCAAACAGTACTTTGACGAAACCAGCAGGAATATGTAGCCCAGGATGCCAGTCACTTGGGCCTGCCTCGAGCAAACAGACGGTAGTGTTTGTATCTTCGCTTAGGCGGTTGGCTAGAATTGCTCCAGCGTCGCCCGCCCCCACGATAACGTAATCAAAAGTCTCAGGAGGCCTGCTAAGCGATGTAGTTGCCATGAATCGTCGTTTTGCCAAGGTTGCCAAGCGTCGCGAACATCTCATGCTCGCTTACTTCTAGCAGCACATTTTATCAGTCTAGCCTGCTACCCATCGCACGCTGATCAACTAATTAACTTCGCAATAGCAGAAGTCTAGCCTTAGCAAATGCAAAGCTGCTAATACAACTCGATAGCAGCTTTGCAAGTGAGATCAATCCAGGAAGTCTGGCTGCTCTTTGAGTATGCGTGCATACAAGGGCTGGAACTGGAACCAACCGGCATAGGGAGAGCCCACGATGTCGTAGGTTTGTCGTGCCGACTCAGGGGATATGGTTTTAAGTGGCTTGCCATGCGAGGCTGCTTCGGCCAACAACTGCACTTGGCAGCTACGCTCAAGACAGATGTACCACCAGGCGGCAGCATCCACGGTTTGACCCGCAGTGATGATGCCGTGGTTCTGCAAAATTGCGGCCTTGTGCTGACCCAAGGCTTGAGCGATACGAACACCTTCATCTACTTCGACCGCAACACCACCAAAATTATCATACACCGCATGATCATTATAAAAAGCGCAGGCATCTTGAGTAATGCAATCCAAGGTGCGGCCTAGCGCAGACCATGCACGGCCATATGGCGAGTGCGTGTGAGCCGCAGCATTGACATCAGGACGCAAGGTATGAACAGCGGCATGAATCGCAAAGGCTGCGCAGTTCACCGGGTAATCACCCTCAACCACATTACCTTCGTGATCAACGCGAATCAGATTCGATACCTTGACCTGACTGAAGTGAACGCCGTAAGGATTAACCCAAAACGAATCCGTAAATTCGGGATCGCGAGCAGTGATGTGACCAGCCACTCCCTCATCAAAGCCAAAACGAGAGAACAAGCGAAATGCACCAGCCAGCTTTTGCTTGCGATGCAGTCTTTCTTCAGCCAACGTCTTAAAAACCGGAATAGATGGCAAACTGGGGGAATTCCCATTCCCCAAATATTGTTGATTCAGTTGGATGGCCGACAATTCGGACTGGTCATTCATGGCGTCTCCCCATAATTAAGCGGTTAATGCCCAAATGTTAGCATTTATTGGCGAAGCCACTTATCTCCAAACCAGCTAGTAAATCGGCCGTCGTGGCAGACCGATTCTATTTAGCCATCATGCGTAGTTTTGTGTTCGAGCTACTTTTTTGCTCTGGAAATTTGTACAGCTGCTCTAACACTTCTTTACTGTTAATGCTGACATGACGAGCACTGACATTAATGGCGCCGATTCGACCGAATTGTGAGAATGAGCGACTCACGGTCTCCATTGACAAGCCCAAGTAGCTACCTATCTCTTCTCTACTCATGCGAAGAATAAATGATTTAGCCGAATAACCCATCAAGTGAAATCTATCCGACAGCTGCACCAGAAAAAAAGCCACTCGTGATTCTGCATTTTGAGAACCCATGATGCCAATCATCTCTTGCTCACGAATTAACTCCGAACTAATCATTCGGTACAACAATTCTTCTAGTTCATTGTTCTCACGTGCAGCCAAAATAAGTGTTTTTAAAGGTAGGCTAATTAAATTGCAATCAGATAAAGCAGTTACCTCAGATTTATAATTTTTAGTGTGAATACCATCTACACCTACGATGTCACCCTTCATCGGGAAACATAAAATTTGTTCGCTACCAGACCTACTGATTGAAGAAGTTTTTAAAAATCCTGAATGAACGATGTAAATCGAGTTGAACTCTTGCCCTGTAGTGAATACTTTTTGTCCCGATTTGAATTGCAAGTGCTGAAAATAGAATTCACTACTTTTGCGACCACTCGGCACGGACATACCTAGTAAGCTACACAGATCAGACAAGCTAAATCTGCATGAGTCGTTAACATGGCTTTCTGGTTTTTCGATTGCGGTAACGGCTATGGGGAATTGGATGTGATGCTTAGTAACTACCGATGCTGAATGCATTCTCGCCGCCTGTCTATTTGAAGATTGTCGTACAAGGTATGACAGCTTTCTTGTCACAATGAGACCGCTTACAAACTCGACCTAGCGTTTAGCTGGACCAATAAAACCAAACACAATAACGCTATCGCAAATAGGGTTATTAGTCTGTGTTAAAACACACCGAGCGCGAAAACAGAAAATTAGTAACCCCGCAAGACCAGAGGTCGTTTACACACACCTTAGAAAACTTAGTTCAGGTTTGAAGAGGCGTATGCCTCTCGATAGCATTCACACACCATTGTTTCAAGTAGCAATCGATCGTGAACTTCAACACAATTACGTTTCAAAATTACGGCATTGAGCAAATAAAGTTCATTTAGCGCCAAGCTAATTGCCTCACGCCGAACGCCTAGCATCATGCCAAGTTCTGCATGAGAAAATAAAATTGTGGTCGACTGTGTGTAATCGACCGTATGAAGTATCCAACGAATTAATTGCTGACTCAGCCTATGGTGACTCACGCATGCAATATTTCGCATCATCACTTCAATGATCGTGACGTAAAATTGATTCGCTGCCTGAGATATAGATAAGATCTTTAATAAATGGTCGTTAAAATTTACTGTAGAAATTTTATACGCGATACCTTCTTCCCTGATTCGCATCGTACCTACACTTCCGGCCATTGGAATAGCCGCGCCGACAATACTCTCTCTGCCAAAAGTAACTGCTTCGATTGAATAACCGTCGCTCAGCTCCACGAAAAAAGATACAACCGTCGAGACTGGAAAATAAATCATGTCTGGCAAACTGCCTTGAGCGTATAAAATCTGCCCCTTTTTCAAAAGCACTGCCTGTAGGTTTAATCGAAGTTGGTCATAGTCTGGCTCAGGCAACTTAGCGAGAATTTCGTTTTTAAGCGCGGAGATAGGCATTTTAGAAGCCGAGTATGCCTGTGAAAGGCCGTTCTGATCCCATAAGACGAGCCTAAAAGCTACAGCAAATATGGGTGGAATATGCCGAATTAGGTGAACCCATCATAGGCTCTAAATTTGATCATGTAACCAATAATTTAATATTGATTATCAAACCGTTCTAATTACTAGCTTTAGTTGAAAGTTGACGAACACAATATTTGTATTCATTTTGGAAAGACTCGTCCGAAGACCAAGGCGGAGCCTCGACTATGCTATAAGTCTTCGCAATCGTTCTCATGCTCCATAGGTACCCAATGAAAACAATACGATATCTGTTGCTAGGTGCAGGACTACTTTTAGCGGCGATGATTCACGCTGAAACTAAAGTCTATGCAGATCCCGATCTACTCGCAGCCTTCCCTGACAAATCTAGTATTGAGGGCGAAACACTATTTCACAAATGCTTGTACTGTTTTCATACAGGCACATGAAATCTGTCACTGTTTATCACACAGGAAAAGACGATACGTTTTACTACAGCGCGACTAAAGTTCTAATCGAATTTGATTGCGAAAAAAATAAATCGAGAATTATCAAAACTTTTTTTATTCAGACAATGAAGCGAAAAAAAAGCCTGTGTATACCCAATCCTCTAAGGGTGAATGGAAATTAGAAACTGACCGTAGCAATCCTAAAAGCCTAATACGAGCTGCCTGTGACGCTGACTAAACTTTTACAATGGATAATTCCTATGCGATTATTGTTGAAAACTATTGCAGTACTTTTTTTATGTATCGCTCTACCAGTCGGCGCAGCTGGGAAATTTTATACTCAGCAGGAATTCGATACTCTGCTGGCAGAAGGTAAAACTCTAGTCATTCACATTCACGCTGACTGGTGCGGAACTTGCAAGGCGCAAGATGTACAAATTAATGCCGCTATCAATTCTGCTGAATTTAAGGATGTCGTATTTTTTGAAGTCGATTACGACACACAAAGAAAACATGTGAAATTTTTTAACGGGAAATTACAAAGCACCATCATCATTTTTAAAGCAGGAAAAGAAATTGACAGAGTCGTGGCTGAACGCGATGCCAGCGAACTACAGGCATTCTTAAAAAAATCTTTATAAAAATCACCCATTGGATTTAGCGTGCCAAAAGCCTTTCTCATCGTCGAATTAACCGTGACAGATACGACAGTTTATGAAAACTACCGAGCGCAAGTCCTGCCCAACATAGAATCAGTAGGCGGTAGATTCGTTGTACGTGGAGGGAAACGATTGCAGGTAGAAGGTGTGGATGAAGGTCACCACAATATGCTGCGTACGATTGCGGTCGAATTCCCTTCCATGGAAATAGCAACGGCGTGGTACAACTCACCGGCCTATACAACCCTAAAAAATTTGCGTATGAGTTGCTCAGTAGGCCGCGCATTTATTGTCGAGGGAATTTAGCAACGATGTAATAAGCTTAATCCTACGCCTGTTTTGCGGGTGCAATTGACTAACCAACTTGAATTCTCATGAACAATTCAGATCTTCTCGGTGATTTACCGAATATCGACGAACAATGCTTTTCTCCCATTGATTCAGCTCTGCTATCACAGACCAAGCAATCAACTCATCCTGTTAGAATTTTGCTTTTATACGGTTCGCTACGCACTCGCTCATTTAGCCGACTGCAAGCAGAAGAAGCGGCTCGTTTATTGAAAGCGTATGGCGCTGAAGCACGCTTCTTTAATCCTAGTGGCTTGCCGCTGCCCGATGACGCACCCGATACCCATCCCAAAGTAGTTGAGCTGCGTGAACTGTGCGCTTGGTCGGAAGGCATGATCTGGTCTTCGCCGGAACGCCATGGCGCGATGACAGGCATCATGAAGGCGCAGATAGATTGGATACCTTTGGCACTCGGTGCAGTACGCCCTACGCAAGGTAAAACTCTGGCTGTGATGCAGGTTAACGGTGGCTCTCAATCTTTTAACGCCGTCAATCAGATGCGCGTGCTTGGACGGTGGATGAGAATGCTGACGATTCCTAACCAATCGTCTGTACCAAGAGCGTATGAAGAATTCGACGAAGCTGGTCGAATGAAACCTTCAAGCTTTTACGATCGTTTGGTAGATGTGGTGGAAGAATTAGTGAAATTCACTTTACTGACACGCGATATCTCGCCTTATTTGGTTGACCGCTACAGCGAACGAAAAGAAAGTCTTGAAGCGGCGTCAGCAAGAGTGTCGCAGCAGAAGATTTGATACAACCATATTATTTAGAAAATAGAATTAGCAGTCACATTCAACGCATCTGAACACACGCAACAATAATCTTTTATTTATTAAGACAACCATCCGCTTCAATTAAAGCGAATTCAAAAACGCGATCAAATCATTTCGCTCGACTTCTGAC